>Ga0209602_1000242_pt1:0-35000 | contig 53498 bp, 45 predicted proteins | sample COGITO_mtgs_1205_3_FD_184810 | JGI IMG/M metagenome (GOLD analysis project Ga0209602, IMG submission 184810) | Pelagic marine microbial communities from North Sea - COGITO_mtgs_120524 (SPAdes) (version 2) | ecosystem: Environmental > Aquatic > Marine > Epipelagic ...
CATCGTTGGTGGCGGTTTAGTTGGGGCATCGATTGCCTATGGTTTAATTCAAAAACAACCACAATTACGTATTTTAGTGCTCGATGGATCTGACACAGACTATCGTGCATCTGTGGGTAATTTTGGGCTCATTTGGGTACAAGGAAAAGGCCACAATTTTCCTGCCTATGCTAACTGGAGTCTTCAAGGAGCCGACCTATGGCCTCAGTTTGCCCAGCAGTTGAGCTTCCAAAGTCAAATTGACTTAGGTTATCAAAGGCAGGGAGGGTTGGAGTTTGCCCTAAGCCAAAGTCACCTTGATACCTTGAGTGAAGAGATGGCTGCTATAGCAGATCACACTCAGGGTGCTTTTCATTATAATGTTCTTAATCGAGAGGCTACATTGGCGTTGCAACCGGGTCTCGGTGAAGCCGTAGTAGGAGCAATATATAGTCCACAAGATGGTCAAGTTAATCCTTTATATTTGCTCTTGGCACTACAAAAAGCCAGCCAATTATGTGGCGTAGATTATCAGTCTTCGTGCAGAGTTGACACCATCGAAGCGCTTGGGCATGGCTTCAAAGCGGCGGGTTTTGTGGGTAAAAAAATCCTACTTTGTGCGGGTTTAGATAACCAGCGTTTGGGTAAGCAGCTCGCAATGCACCTTCCTGTGAGGCCTGTTAAAGGCCAAATATTAATTACTGAGCGCACAGATTTGGGCATGCTCAATTACGCTTCTCCCCAACTACTTCAAACTGCCGAAGGCACAATTCAGGTCGGTGGCTCATCCGAACATCTGGGTTTAGATGACCGCTCCAGCCTTGACATAATGAGCTCAATTGCTGAAGAGGCGGTGGCTGTTCTACCTAACTTATCCAATTTGAAATTGGTTCGAAGTTGGGGAGCTTTGCGGGTGATGTCGCCTGATGGGGCTCCCATTTATCAACAATCCCAACAATATAAAGGGGCTTTTGGCGTATGTTGTCATAGTGGCGTTACGCTTGCGGCAGCTCATGCAGGGCCCCTATCTAATTGGTTATTAAATTCTCTTAATGAAGACCCCCTAAATCTTATAGAGGCCATGAGTAATGAGCGATTTTCTATTTAATCATTTACTTGATGATGCGCACCAATGCCCCATCATTGTGAATGGGGTTGCATGCCAAGTGCCTGAACAGCTCAGTGTTGCTGCTGCCTTGCTCTATTTAGGGCATCTTGCTAACCGTCAACACCCTGTGAGTGGTGAGCTTAGAGGGTCATATTGTCATGCAGGGTTCTGTTTTGAATGCCTTGTAGCCATTGATGGACAGGCTAATAAAAGGGCCTGTCTAACACAAATCACACCCAATATGAGCATTAATACTGCGCTGGCAGGGGTAAACTAATGGCCCAAATTTATGATTATTTAGTGATCGGTGCTGGGCCTGCGGGTATGGCTGCTGCAATAGAAACGAGTAATGCTGGCTTATCAGTGCTCGTATTAGACCAAGCTAGCAGTGCTGGTGGTCAGATTTATAGAAATTTAGGCCATGCAGATAAGCAGCAAACTAGCGTATTGGGTTCAAATTATGGGGCAGGTAAACCACTTTTAGAGTGCTTTATGGCGGCTAACTGCGACTACCAAAGTTCAGTTCAAGTCTGGCATATAGAGACTCATACAAAGGGATTTTTGGTGGCAGCCATCGTCGCAGGAGAAACAAAAAGCTTTCTTACAAGTCATTTGTTATTAGCTCATGGGGCCATGGAAAGGCCCATGGCCATAACAGGTTGGCACAAGCCTGGGGTCCTGACTGCTGGGGCAGGACAGATTCTCCTAAAGTCTTCAGCCTTAATGCCTAAAGAAGTTGTTTTAGTTGGCTCTGGACCCTTATTACTCCTGCTGGCACAGCAGTATCGAGTCGCAGGCGTAGCTATTAAGGCCATTCTTGACACCACACCAAAATCTAACTATTGGTATGCCATACCTTGGTTAGTGGCAGGTTTAACCAATCCAATGGAATTATTTAAAGGCCTTTGGTTAACCTTAGTGCAGCGTATCAAAATACCTTACATTAGCGGCGTGTCGCACCTAGAGGTTATGGGTGATGAGCAGGTATCAGGAGTAAAGTATACAGTGTCTGACAGAGTTTATAACATTGATTGTAAATTGGTGATGTTGCATCAAGGAATTATTGCTCAAACCCAAATGGCACAAATGTTAAGGTGCGCAATGGTGTGGAATGAGCGGCAGCAATGCTGGCAGATAAAAGCTGATGTCATGGGTTATACGTCCATCCCTGGCGTACAGGTTGCTGGAGATGGAGGTAGCATTGGCGGAGCCCTCTTGGCTCAAATAGAAGGCCGAGTAGCTGGTATGGGCAGAGTCTTCAATACTCCAGTAGTCAGTCCGTGGCATAAAAAATGGGTTTACTCATGGCTTCGTTTTAGAGTTAAACAATTACGTTGGGCGAGGGGGTTAGTAGATCGCCTATACCGGCCTGCCGAATGGCTTTCTAAACCTGCAGATCAGACCATTGTATGTCGGTGTGAACAGGTGAATGCAAAAACGATTAGGAGCATCGTGAATAGTGGCTGTGCTGGAGTAAATCAACTGAAACGATTCACCCGGGCAGGCATGGGGGCTTGCCAAGGACGTCAGTGCGGACTTAATTTAAGTCATTTAGTGGCCCAAACCCAGCAACGACCCATGGCAGAGGTAGAGCCTTTATCTGTGCGCCCACCCTTGAGTCCTATCAACTTAGGTCAGTTGGCTAAGTCGCTGAGACTGTAGAGGGTGGCAATGGCTTGTTGGGCATTTAAAAAGCGTTCTAATAATTGTGGGTCGAATTGACTAGGCTGCAAATAACCATCGCCATAGGTGAGCTTATTGACACTGGTAGCATGGTCATTGGCTTGGGCATAAGTCTTGGCTTTTCTGAGTCCTAAGTAGCTGTCATAAAGTTTGGCCAAGCGTGCCTCTAAACATATATCGGGTCCAGCAATAGACATGGGGTAACCGCTACCGTCCCAATGTTCATGATGCTGGCGGGCTATTAAAGCAGCTTTTGGACGCGCATGTTGTTGCAGCCAACGTTCACCCGCTAACGTGTGGTAAGCCAACTGTGCAAATCCGATGGTGTCTAATTTGTGAGTTTTATTGAGCCTTTGATATTGGCTAGACTGTAAGGCAAGGTTGCGCCATGACATCGCCTCAGTGGCCGCCAGTTGCTGTGCTTCAGACCATAGTCCTTGCATAATCAATTGAATAAAAGGCAACAGCATGGTGTCTATATCGCTCTGGGGCCCATGAGCATCGGGCCACGTGCAGGCTAAGTCTTCAATCTGCGGTTGTGTGTTTAGCCATTGGCCTAAGTGCACTGCCTGTATGGGAGCTAGGCTAATATGTCTGCAGCCCAAGTGCATCGCAGCGATCAGTTGCGTGTGTTGGAGGTAGGCATCTAATAATAACCAGTGTTCAGGTGAGGGCCAGTGGCTTGGGAGAGGTTGTCGAGACCACAGGTAGGGTTGCAAGTTGGCATAATCCAGTACTAGTTTTTGGCACGTTATGGTTGCACCTGAATGGGTCGTATGGCCTTGGCTTTGAAGCCAATAGACCAAGGCAGAGTCTACCACTTTATTGACCATTATTAGAATGTTCATTACTGCCTTAAGGGCTCTTGGCTCCCTATTGCAGGCAGCCACAAGCTAAAGACAGTTGAGCCAGGGCTTGACCCTAAACTCAAGTGGCCACCTAAGTCACACATCAAATCTTTGCATATGGCTAAACCTAATCCTGTGCCTTGATGCTCACCCTTGCTGGTGTAATAGGCTTCAAATACTTTTTCTTGCAGTTCTAAAGGGATGCCCGGACCATTATCTGTGACCTTAATTTTAACGCCATCAATACCTTGATTATCTTCTAATGCAAGGCTCAAGCTGATGAGCGCAGTTTCATCTTTAGGTGGTTGCTCCAGCAGGGCATCGCGGGCATTATTAATTAGATTAATAAGCACTTGTTCTAGGCGTTGGGCTTGGCCAAATACTAAAAACTTAGAGTGGGCGTGAGAGTGATTATGGTTGCTAATGAGGTTAACTTGCTGCAGGTCAAGCTGATGTTTGAGCAATTGTATGATGCGGTCAATACTGGTTGCAGCATCAAAAGTTGTCAGGTTTAAAGACTGGTGACCCAGCATCTCCCGCATGTTGCTAAGGGTTTTTGCACAGCGGCCAACTTGGTTATCAAGCTCTGTTAGATGGGTATCAATACCATCTATACCACCGCTTTGGAGCATTGCTTGCAAGCCATATATACGTAGTCGCATAGCATTGAGTGGTTGGTTGACCTCATGGCAAATACCGTTGGTGGCTTGACCAATGATGGCTAATTGTGACTGCTGCTGCCAATGACTCATTGTGCGTCCAAGAGCCGTTTGATCAGTAATTTGGAAGAACAGACTAGCACTTACTTTGGGGTTGTGTATTGCCGTCCAAAGCAGCCAACGGCTGGGCTTGAGAGCCTCGATAGGCCAGGCAATGAGTTTGCTTTGGCCATGTTTTAATTGACAAACTTGCTGCCAGAGCAAGGGCGTAATCACTTCTAAAAACTGAGGCAGGTGGGTATGAGATGGCAGGTTAAACAACTGTAACAAAGCAGCATTAAAAACAATGTGCTGTGTTACAGGGTCGTATTCAATAGCAGGTATAAGGCCATTATAAATAGTCCAATCGTTACTATCCATAAACACCATATCCTTTTATGTTGGCACTAAGGTTAGTCTTTAACGGCCTGCAGCACCAATTCCTTTAATTCTTCTACTGGAATGGGTTTGTGCAATACGGGCACACTATTGGGTAAATTACTGGCAGTGACTTCGGCTGCGCCCATACCCGTCACCACGATGGCTGTAAGATAGTCATATTGGGCATCATTATGTAGGCGTTCAATAATAGCAAAGCCATCCAATTGTGGCATTTGTAAATCAGTAATCACCACCGTAGGTTTGAATGTACCAATTTTAACCAACGCGTCAATGCCATCTTCGGCAGTTTCTACCTGAAGACTTGGGAACCAATTATTAATGAGCATCTTATATAATAATAAGGTGTCTTTATCGTCGTCTACAATAAGCACTGTCACAGGGCCTTTGGTATTGGGTCTGCGAATAGGAGTTTGTTTATCTTGCTTTTCGTCGAGTAATTGTTGGATAGACCCGACACTAATACGGCGATGACCACCTGCTGTTTTCCACGCTTGTAAAACACCACTTTCTACCCACAGTTGAACGGTTCGCACAGACACATTTAGAAGGGTAGCAGCCTGACGAGTGGTGAGTTCAGACACGGTTGAAAGATCGATGATACTCATGTGTGTTTTTTCGCTTAAAATGATAACGCGACTATTATTATCAAAATTACTAGATTTAAATAGATAAAAAAGGCAATTATATGTTTTCTATTGTAATTCTACGTTATCTTTTGTAAGTGACTAAGCCATCCTTTAGGGTTAATTGGACTCGCCCTTTGAGTTTTTGTTGGGCGAGAGCTTGATTGGTACCTCGGCTGAGTTGACTAGACGCATCCAAGGTCCACTCATGAGAGGGATCGATTAAGGTCAGGTTAGCTGCTTCACCGATAGTAAGACTTGTGCTTGTGCCAACCGCAATCTTGGTACTGTTGCAACTCAAGGCTCGAATCGCTGCAGGCCAGGTCAAATCACCTGTGTGTACTAGTTTTTGAATCAGAGGAACTAACATATCATACATAGCCATGCCTGTTGCTGTAGCAGCAAAAGGTGCGCACTTTGCAGCAGATTCATGGGGCTGGTGGGCTGAACAGATTGCGTCCAAGGTGCCGTCTTCAATGCCTATTAAAAGCGCTTTACGGTCTGACCCCTCGCGCAATGGCGGCTGCACATGGTATTGGCTTTGATAACCCTCGATGGCAGTATCAGTAAAGCATAAATGCGCTATGCCTACGTCTGCAGTGACATCCATGCCTTGTGCCTTGGCTTGACGGATGAGGTCAACTCCTGCGGCACTTGTGAGTTGATTGAAATGACCACTGACACCGGTGTGTTGCATAAATTGCAAATGTCGGCTGATAGACAGAGTTTCTGCAATCACAAGTATGCCATCTAAGCCCATCCGGGTAGCGGTGGCACCCGCGTGCATGTGGCCATCACCCAGTTGTCGATCTTGGGCTTGCACTAGCACTTTAAGCCCAAAGGTAGCCGCATATTCGTAACATCGTAACAACACGGTATTATTGTCTATGTCGTAACCTGCGTTGCTAAAACCAATACATCCGGCTTGTGCAAGAGCTTCCATATTACTCAGTTGAGAGCCCTTTAAGTCTTGAGTAAGGGCGGCTACTGGTAGTAATTCACAAAACCCTGCAGCTGCAGCCTTGCTTTTAATTAAGCTGATTACAGAGCCAGAATCACTGCAGGGTTGGGTATCTGGACTGGGGCATAAATGCGTAAAACCAGCGCTGGCCGCAGCTTGAGTTTCACTGGCAATGGTGCCTTTTTGGATTTGATTAAGGTCCCTTAGGCAGGTATGCAGGTCTAAAAAGCTAGGGCTTAAAATCAACCCTGTAGCATCAATTTCAAGATCTGAACTTTGCTCAGCAAGGTGGCCTATACTTTTTATGCGACCGCCTTGAACGTGCATATCTGAGACTTGATCCAGTTGTTTACTTGGATCAATAAGGCGTGCGCCACGAATGATCATGCTCATATATGCAGCTCTCCTGTTGGGCTAGATGCTTGTTTGGCCTCAGTTTGGCGTTGCTGCATTTGACCACTCATGGCCATGGACATGACTGCCATGCGCAGGGCAATGCCATACCCTACTTGATTTAGAATCATAGATTGAGGGCCATCTGCGACCGCAGATTCAATTTCAATACCACGATTGATAGGCCCCGGATGCATCACTATGGCATCAGGTTTGGCTTGGGACAAACGTTCTTTAGTGAGGCCATATAAACGAAAGTACTCACCTGCAGAGGGTAAAAAAGCAGAAGCCATACGCTCTGTCTGTAACCGGAGCATGATCACAACATCGACGTTATTGATCCCACTGTCCATGCTGCTATGGGTGGTGACGCCCATGCTCTCAATCGCATAGGGCATAAGCGTGTGAGGAGCAACCAGACGGATGTCGGTGCAGCCTAAGGTCTTCAAAGCATGGATCTGATCGCGAGCCACTCGGGAATGAAGAATGTCCCCTACAATAGCTACAGAGAGCGGTTCGAAAGATCCTTTATGGCGGCGAATAGTGAGCATGTCAAGCATGGCTTGAGTTGGGTGGGCATGGCGTCCGTCGCCAGCATTAATAATGGCCACATCTGGAGTTACTTGCTCTGCGATAAAATGAGCTGCCCCAGAATCACTGTGCCGCACGACAAACATGTCACTGTGCATGGCACGCAAGTTTTGTAGGGTGTCGAGCAGACTTTCGCCTTTGCTGGCAGCTGACGTTTTTATGTCTAAGGTGAGTACGTCGGCTGACAAGCGTTGGGCGGCTAGTTCAAAAGTGCTACGGGTACGAGTAGAGTTTTCAAAAAACAAGTTCACCACTGTCCGACCACGCAAGAGAGGCACCTTTTTTACCTCTTGATTACCCACCACTACAAATGAATCCGCAGTGTCTAAAATGCGTTCTAACATGATCCGATCTAGCCCCTCTGGGGTTAAAAAGTGGCGTAATTCACCACTTTTGGTGAGCTGCAATTTTGCTAAATTATTCATGATTGGCTTGCTCAATAATAGATAATTTTAAATTTTCAGGGCCATCAAGTTGCAGGTACTGTCCTGCTTCTAAATCTAAGGCTAGGGCGCAAACATCGGCTTGAATGGGCAATTCTCGTTGGTTTACGCTGCATAATGTCACCAGTTTTATGCTGGCTGGTCGGCCAAAGTCAAACAGTTCATTCATCGCCGCGCGGACTGTGCGGCCACTCATCAACACGTCATCAACAAGTAACAAGTGACGGTCATTAATGCTGAAAGGTAGGGAAGAGGGACTCACTTGGGGATGAAGACCATTTTTCGAGAAATCATCTCGATAGAAAGCAATATCTAGTTGACCCAAAGGTGCTTGAAGATGTTCAGCGATTGCCTTCGCCAGCCAGACTCCACCCGTATGGATGCCAATAACCAGAGGTTGATCAAGAGCTTGGGTGTTAATAAGTTGATTGATTTGGTCTAACAAATGGCTAATGAGGGCGGGAGTGTCTGCTAATTCTGGGTGTTGCTGGTTTGATGTGGCTCCCATCAGGCTTCCTCTTTGTAGGTGTTAGACGCCTCTCATTATAGTAGCGTCGTTTAGGTCAAAATGGCACGTTTGATAAGCGGTGTTTAGTCTCATTAAACCAACTTTGCAGTATTAATCCAGCAGCGATGCCATCGACTCCATACTTTTTCCAATCCTTGCCACCACCCGCATCTAGGTGCTCTCTTTTAGCGGCTTGGGTGGATAGACGTTCGTCCACTACATAACAGGGACGGTCAAAACGTGCCCCTAAACGGTTGGCAAATTTCCGCGCTCTTAGGGCCATTTCGCCGATCGAACCGTCCATATTATACGGAATTCCAACCACAAATGCTTGTGCTTGCCAATCGCTGACGAGGCTTTCCAAGGTCTGCCAGTCGGGGATACCATCTTGAGCCTTTATGGGAGCTAATACAACAGGCTGGGTCAAAGGATTGCTCGCAAAGGCAACGCCAATGCGTTTACTTCCAAAGTCAAAACCCAGTAGATTAAGAGACTTATCCATGGCCAATCTTGGTGGAAATCAGATTAATATCAATGCCTAATAAGTCAGCCGCCGCCTGGAAGCGATCCTCGGGGGCCATATTAAATACAATGTCTGCGTCAAATGGGCAGCACAGCCAAGCATTCTCAGCCAGTTCTTGCTCTAGTTGACCTGGTCCCCATCCAGCATAGCCCAAGGCAATTAGACTGTGTTCAGGGCCTGCGGCGTGGGCGATATCGTTAATCACATCAGAAGAGGTGGTGAGGCACAAGTCTTCGGAAACCCGAATACTCGATTTCCATTGTTTATTGCGTAATGGCGTGTGCAATACAAAACCATGTTCAGGTTGCACTGGGCCACCAGTAAATATTGGCTGTTCAACGTCTGTTACATTTGCATCGGAGATATCAAGTTGTGGCAGTATATCTGTAAAAGCAATGTCATTTGCTCGATTAATGACTAGGCCCATGGCACCTTTTTCGCTGTGCTCACAGATGTAGACTAAGCTACGAACAAAGTTCTCGTCTTCCATTTGGGGCATGGAGATCAGCATAAAATGATGCAAACTGTTGGTGTTAGGTTTTGCTGTCATTAAGTACTCCTTGCAGCCAATAACTGGCTAATGTGCTGCATCAGCAAATTGGCGATATTAGAGCCCGTTTGATCGTCAATCTCACGAATACAGGTCGGGCTTGTGACGTTGATTTCTGTAAGACTGTCACCGATAACGTCTAGGCCTGCAAAATGAATTTCTTTAGCCCTCAGTGTGGGTCCAATTTGTTCACAGATCCACTGATCACGATCAGTTAGGGGCCTAGCAACGCCAGAGCCACCGGCGGCCAAGTTGCCACGGGTTTCACCTGATGATGGAATGCGCGCTAAAACGTGATCAACGGGATAGCCATTGATCATTAGGATGCGCTTGTCACCCTCTTTAATCGCTGGTAAATAGCGCTGCGCCATAATCTGTTGTTGACCAAATTCAGTCAGAGTCTCAATGATCACATTGAGATTAGGTTCGTCTTTGCGGGCTCGAAAAATAGACGTGCCTCCCATGCCATCAAGCGGTTTGAGAATGATATCGCCATGGTGTGTGTGGAAGTCTTTAAGCACCCTAGCATCACTGGCGACCAGAACCTCTGGGCAACATTCTGGGAATTGTGTTGCAAATAGTTTTTCGTTGCAGTCGCGCAGGCTTTGAGGCTTATTGATAATCAAAGCTCCCGCATCTTCAGCTTGACTCAAAAGATAGGTGGTGTGTAAAAATTGACTATCAAAAGGAGGGTCTTTGCGCATAAGAATCACATCTAGATCGCCAAGTGGCGATGCATGTTGTTCGTCTAGCTCATAAAAATGATGCGCATCACGCATGACACTTAATGGAGCCATGAGCCCCATAGCAACACCTTGTTCTGCATAGAGGTGTTGTGGCTCCATGTAAAATATCTGCCAGCCTCGGTCTTGGGCGGCCCAAAGCATAGCTAGAGAGCTATCTTTTTTGAAGTTGATATTGTGGATAGGGTCCATGATGATGCCTAAGCGTATCGTCATCTGTCTTGTATCTCAGTGAGTCGGGGTGACAGGTCACCCCAAACGTATTGCAGTAAGGTTAAAGCGGCTATGGGGGCTGTTTCTGTGCGCAGGATACGGGGCCCTAGACTTAGTCCAGTATAGCCTTCCGTATGCGCTTGCTCAACTTCCTTGGGAGTGAACCCACCCTCTGGCCCCACTAAAAGGGCACAACTCAAAGGCGCTTGTTGTCCTTCTAAAGGTCTAGTTTCATGGGGGTGCAACACCAACTTAACCTCAGCTGAAGTGTTTTCAAGCCAAGTGCTTAACGCTTGTGGAGAGTGAATTAAGGGTACGTCGATGCGCCCGCTTTGTTCGCAAGCACTGATGGCAATTTGCTGCCAGTGAGCGAGGCGTTTAATTTGCCGTTGATGGTCCAGCTTAACTTCACAGCGGCTACTATATAACGGCGTGATTTCATTGACCCCAAGTTCAGTGGCTTTTTGGATCACATAGTCCATGCGTTCCCCACGAGACATAACCTGCCCCAAGTGGGTGTGCAGTACAGACGCTTGGGGTGCCTCTAATTGAGCACTAATCAATACCCGAACAATCTTCTTACTAATATTTGAAATGTGAGCGCTTACTTGCGTTCCACCTTGATTAAACAAGATAACTTCTTGTTTTTCCTGCATTCGAAGGACCTTGCCTATATAATGCCCAGCGGCCACCTCTAGTTCAATAGTTTGTCCTAAAGGCAGTGGCTGTGGAGTATACAGACGAGGTGTGCGCATGGCTTATAAGCCAGCTGCCAGACGGAGAATTTCAGCCTTGTCAGTGTGCTCCCAAGTGAAATTGGGGTTGTCACGGCCAAAATGACCATAGGCGGCTGTGTCACGGTAGATTGGGCGTTTTAAATCTAACATCTCAACTAAACCTCCTGCTTTAAGATCAAAATGACTGCGCACTAAAGCTTCAATGTCAGCATCACTAATCTTACCACTACCAAAGGTATTAAGGCTGATAGACGTGGGTTCAGCAACACCAATGGCGTAAGAAATTTGTATCTCACAGCGCTCTGCTAAGCCTGCAGCCACGATATTCTTTGCCACGTAGCGGCCTGCATAAGCGGCACTACGGTCCACTTTCGATGGGTCTTTGCCAGAAAATGCACCGCCACCGTGGCGTGCCATACCCCCATAGGTGTCGACAATAATTTTACGACCTGTTAAGCCACAGTCACCTACCGGGCCACCAATCACAAAATTGCCTGTGGGGTTAATGTGATATTGAGTGTCTGCCGTGAGCCAATGGGCTGGAATCACAGGACGGATAATATGTTCCATGACGGCAGCACGAAGGCTGGCTAAGTCGATATCGGCGCTATGCTGAGTGGAGACGACGACGGCATCCACAGACAAAGGCTTACCATCACTGCCATAACGAAAAGTCAGTTGACTCTTGGCGTCTGGGCGCAACCAAGGCAAGGTTCCATCTTTTCGCACTTTAGCCTGCTGTTGCATTAATTTGTGGGCATAGTGAATGGGTGCAGGCATCAGGCTTTCAGTTTCATTACTGGCATAGCCAAACATCAAGCCTTGGTCGCCAGCACCTTGTTCCTTATTGCTGTCAGCGCTTTCATCGACACCCATAGCAATGTCAGAAGATTGCTTGCCAATGGCGTTTAAAATAGCACATGAGGCGCCATCAAAGCCCATTTCTGAGGACGTGTAGCCGATGTCTGTAATCACTTCACGCACGATGTCTTCAATGTCCACCCAAGAGTCAGTGCGAACTTCGCCTGCCACTAGAACGAGACCTGTTTTAATAAGGGTTTCTACAGCGACACGGGATTCTGGATCTTTTTCCAACATGGCATCAAGGATGGCATCAGAAATTTGATCGGCGATTTTGTCAGGGTGTCCTTCGGATACTGATTCGGACGTAAATAGAGTGTATTGGTTCATAACCATGCCTCGTAATTGAATGCTAATGAATGCTTTACGGACATCCTTAACAGTGACTTAATTACCAGCCAAACATGCTGTCTGGCTGATTCCTTGGTTGCTGCGGTGAGGTTGGCAGAACCGGCGCTCATTATAAGGCACAGGTTGCAGGAATGCATGGCTTATTGACGCTATAGTCGACATTTAGGTCATATAATATAAGATTATTGGGATAGGACGCATTTACATCCCCAAAGTGTCACTTTGGGTTCACTCTAAAGCACTTGTCTGATCAAAGTTGAAGATGAACCTTTAGGTCGCTAATGCAGGTGGCTTTCTTAAAAATATTGCACTGAAAAAAGCATTTGAATAAGGTATGTGAAAACCATGTGAAAAGTTATATGAAAAGGAGCGACATTTAATGACTGATCAGGAAACCATTGGCGTTTATAATCGCCAAGTAGAACGTTATTTAAAAATGGTGGATGGGCCCGAAGAAGACCCAATATTGATGTGCTTTATTGATCGCTTTAAAGCCAGTGACTACATCCTTGATTTAGGTTGTGGCCCAGGTCATGCTGCTGCAGTTATGCGCAGTAAAGGATTACTCGTTGATCCCGTTGATGCTGCCGCAGAAATGGTAAAGTTGGCGAATGAAAAGTTCACTATAAGCGCTCGGCAGGCAAATTTTAGTGATATTGATGCCACTGACCTCTACCATGGTGTGTGGGCTAATTTCAGTTTATTGCATGCTCACACTAAAGACTTAGAATTTATTTTATTAGCCCTGCATAGAGCTCTGAAACCCAAAGGCTTTATGCACTTGGGTATGAAATTGGGCCAAGGCTCACAACGGGATAGGTATGGCCGGTATTACGCCTATTACTCTCAAGCTGAATTAGAAGACCATGTCAACAATGCAGGCTTTACTGTTAAGAAGGTCGATTTGGGCACAGCCGCGGGTATGGCTGGGGATATGGAGCCTTGGATTGCATTGACTGGACTGGCGCGATAAATAAGTAGACCACTGCGTCATTTGGTTAGCCTGTAAATTCTTAAAGTGAAACATCTTGGCAGTGCCATTGCAGGTGAATCTTCAGTTACTTTTCGAGATTAGCTATAAAATGCTGTTTATTAGCCCAGAAAGGGATTTGTTGATTGTGTCTTAGGCTTGAGTAAGGGAAAATACACGTCTTAAATTAGTACTCAATTTGTGTATTCAACCTTTTTAAAGGACTCTTTTCATGCCTACTCGTCGCGACTTAGCTAATGCCATCCGAGCCCTTAGTATGGACGCTGTCCAACAAGCTAATTCTGGCCACCCAGGTGCGCCTATGGGCATGGCTGATATCGCTGAAGTTTTATGGAACGATTTCATGAGCCATAATCCGGCTAACCCCGAATGGTTAAATCGAGATCGCTTTGTCTTATCCAATGGCCATGGTTCAATGCTGCTCTACTCGCTGCTGCACTTGAGCGGCTATGAGTTATCCATTGACGATGTGAAAAGCTTTCGTCAGCTGCACTCCAAGACTGCGGGCCACCCTGAATATGGTTATGCACCCGGTATCGAAACTACCACAGGTCCGTTAGGGCAAGGCATGACTAATGCCATTGGCATGGCCTTGGCAGAAAAAACTTTGGCGGCTCAATTTAACCGTCCGGGGCATCATATTATTGATCACCACACCTACACCTTCCTAGGTGACGGCTGTTTGATGGAAGGTGTATCCCATGAGGCTTGCTCCTTGGCGGGCACCCTAGGCATCGGCAAATTAATTGCTTTTTACGATGACAATGGTATCTCTATTGATGGTGAAGTAGAGGGCTGGTTTACTGATGACACGCCGAAGCGTTTTGAAGCCTATGGTTGGCAGGTTATTCCTGCCATTGATGGCCACGATGCAGACGCCTTGTTTGCTGCTATTGAAGCGGCTAAAAGTAACACTGAGCAACCCACCTTAATTTGCTGTAAAACCATTATTGGTTTTGGATCACCTAATAAGCAAGGTAAAGAGGACTGCCATGGTGCGCCCTTGGGGGCAGATGAAATTGCCTTAGCGCGCAAAGAACTGGACTGGACCTATGGTGCATTCGACATTCCGGCAGAGGTCTACGAAGAATGGAGTGCCCTTGATGCGGGTGACGACGCCGAACAGATTTGGAACCAATCCTTTAACGCTTACCACAAGGCTCACCCTGATCTAGCCACTGAGCTTTTGCGCCGTGTAGCGGGAGACTTGCCAGCAGATTTTGAATCCCAAGCTCAAGCTTATGTGGAACAGCTGCAAGCTGAAGGTTCTAATATTGCCAGTCGCAAGGCCTCACAAAATTCTATTAATGCGTTTGGTCCACTATTGCCTGAACTTTTAGGTGGTTCTGCAGACCTTGCAGGATCTAACCTTACCAAGTGGTCTGGCACCAAAGGCATCACCAGAGATGATGCGAGCGGTAACTATGTGTTTTATGGTGTGCGCGAATTTGCCATGTCTGCCATGATGAATGGTATGGCTCTTCACGGTGGTTTTATTCCTTACGGTGCGACTTTTCTTGTATTTATGGAATACGCTCGCAATGCTGTGCGCATGGCGGCCTTGATGCGCCAGCGTGTGTTGTTTGTGTATACCCACGATTCGATCGGTTTGGGTGAAGATGGTCCAACCCATCAGCCTGTCGAACAAATAGCCAACTTACGCTTAACGCCGCATCTCGATACATGGCGACCATGTGACACGGTTGAATCTGCAGTGGCATGGAAAACGGCCCTTCAACGCACAGATGGCCCCTCAGCACTAATTTTTTCGCGCCAAAATTTGTCCCATCAGCAGCGTGATGCATCACAGTTAGCTAATGTGACTCGGGGTGGTTATATTCTACAAGACTGCCAAGGTGTTCCTGAAGCGATTATTATTGCCACTGGTTCTGAGGTCGGCATCGCTCAGCAAGCGACAGAGATGCTGACTAAGCAAGGCCACAGGGTCAGATTGGTATCAATGCCCTGTACTGAATTGTTTGAGCGTCAGGATGCTGACTACCAGGCGCACGTGTTACCGCCTTCTATCACCGCCCGTGTTGCTGTTGAAGCGGCCCACACAGACTATTGGTATAAGTATGTTGGATTAGCCGGCAAGGTGATCGGCATGACTGACTTTGGTGCATCTGCACCAGCTAATGAGTTGTTCGAAATGTATGGTTTTACCGCAGACAATATTGCCACTACCGTCACCAAGTTGTTGTAATTAAATCACAGCCATAAGGTCAAAATTATGCTGGCAGCTAAACGTATTGCGATCAACGGCTATGGCCGTATTGGTCGAGCAATTTTGCGGGCTATTGTGGAACGTGGCTTAGAAAATCAATTACAGATAGTCGCCATTAATGACTTAGGGATTGCTGAATCGGTAGTTTACGAAACGCGCTACGATTCAGTGCATGGCATTTTCCCAGCCACCGTAGAGGCGACGGATCAAGGCATGCAGGTGGTCACAGATCAAGGCATAACAAATATTGATCTGCTACAAGTCGCTGACGCCGATACTCTGCCCTGGGCTGATTTGGGTATTGATTTAGTGTTGGAGTGTTCAGGTAACATGAGCGACCGCAAACGTGCTCAACAGCACCTAAATGCGGGTGCGAGCAAGGTTTTGATTGGAGCTGCCGCGGGCACGGAGGTGGATCTTACGGTGGTTTATGGTATCAATCATGATCAGCTTAAACCATGGCATCGAATCGTTTCCAATGCCTCTTGCACCACTAATTGCATGGCTCCTGTCTTGAAACCCATCAATGATAACATTGGTATTGAGGATGGTTTAATGACCACCATACATGCCTACACCAATGGTCAGGTGCTCACTGATACAGTGATTGATAAAACAGACTTGAGACGGGGTCGCTCGGCCACCCAATCAATGATACCTACATCTACTCACGCCAGTGACGCCTTGGGTTGGGTATTGCCAGAGCTGGCAGATAAGATCACCGGTATTTCTATGCGTGTGCCCACCATTAACGTGTCTGTAGTCGATTTAGTATTCCGTCCAAGCCGCAATGTGACAGTGGCTGAAGTTAACCAAATTATGGCCCATGCTGTGGCCCAAGATCGCCATGATGTGCTGGGTTATAATGAACAACCCTTAGTGTCGATTGATTTTAACCATTGTTCGAAATCAGCCTCGTTTGACGCCACCCAAACCATGAAAATGGGTCAGCTCATTAAGATTCTAGCTTGGTATGATAATGAATGGGGATACGCTAATCGAATGGTTGACGTGGCCTTGGCGATGTTCAAAACAGATCTGGTAACTGCTCAGGAAAATCCATGACCATCATTAAAATGACCGATTTAGATTTGCGTGGTCAGCGGGTATTAATCCGTGAAGATCTCAACGTACCCATCAAAGATGGCGTAATAAGCAGTGATGCTCGTTTGCGAGCAGCATTACCAACCATCAAAATGGCCTTGCAGTTAGGTGCTAAAGTGATGGTGATGTCACACTTGGGACGCCCACAAGAAGGTGTTTATGATGAACAGTTTTCTTTAGCGCCCGCGGCAGACTATTTAGGGGCAAAATTGCAATGTCATGTGCGTTTGCAAAAAGACTGGTTAAACAGGGTGGACATTAACGACGGCGAGTTGGTGATTTTAGAAAACTGTCGTTTTAATGTTGGTGAAAAAGCCAATGATGATGCTTTATCAAAAAAAATGGCAGCCTTGTGTGACGTTTATGTGAACGATGCGTTTGGCACTGCACACCGAGCTCAGGCGAGTACCCATGGCATTGCTAAGTTTGTAAAAATTGCCTGTGCTGGACCGCTATTAGTTGCTGAGCTTGATGCCTTAGGTAAAGCGTTAGATAACCCCAAACGCCCTTTTATCGCCATTGTGGGTGGTTCTAAAGTGTCCACTAAGCTTACAGTGCTAGAAACCTTAGCTGACAAAGTAGATCAACTTATTGTTGGTGGTGGTATAGCCAACACCTTTCTTGCTGCAGCTGGATGTGCCATAGGCAAGTCGTTATATGAACCTAATCTTGTTGCTAACGCAAAAGCCTTAATGGAAAAAACAGCCATCCCACTGCCTACAGATGTAGTGACCGCCAAAGAATTCAGTGAGACCGCCACTGCAACCACTCAAGATGCCGCCAATGTTGCTGCTGATGAGATGATTATGGATGTGGGCCCAGACACGGCGCTTCATCTTGCCAGCATTATTAAAAATGCGGGGACTATTATTTGGAATGGGCCTCTGGGGGTATTTGAATTTGATCAGTTTGGTGGTGGTACTGAAATTTTGTCACACGCCATCGCCGCATCGTCTGCATTTTCTATCGCCGGTGGTGGTGATACACTGGCGGCTGTAGATAAATATAATATTGCAGATCAAGTGTCTTATATTTCCACTGGTGGTGGTGCATTTCTTGAATTTGTGGAAGGCAAGGAATTGCCTGCAGTGGCCATTCTAGAGCAACGTGGCCTGTAATTAGAATTTAACTTACCCTATACGGAGAACACTCATGGCTTTAGTTAGCATGCGTCAACTTTTGGATCACGCCGCAGAGAATGGCTACGGTATTCCATCTTATAATGTCAACAATCTGGAACAAATGCGGGCCATTATGCAGGCTGCTGATGCATCGGATAGCCCAGTGATCGTGCAAGCTTCTGCGGGCGCCCGTAAGTACGCCGGATCAAATTTTTTAAAACACATGATCTTGGCCGCTATTGAGGAATTTCCACACATTCCAGTGTGCATGCATTTAGACCATGGTAATTCGGCTTCTACTTGCCAGCGCGCTATTGCTATGGGCTTCTCCTCAGTGATGATGGATGGGTCTTTAGGTGAAGATTCTAAAACACCAACCAGCTATGATTACAATGTAGAGGTCACCCAACGAACCGTTGAAATGGCCCATGCGTGTGGTGTTTCTGTGGAAGGAGAATTAGGCTGTTTGGGTTCTTTAGAAACAGGTGAGGCGGGCGAAGAAGATGGTGTGGGTGCGGCTGGCAAATTAACCCTTGAACAAATGTTAACAGACCCTGATGAAGCCGCAGATTTTGTTGCCAAAACTAAAGTTGATGCCTTAGCAATCGCCTGTGGGACGAGTCACGGAGCCTATAAATTTACTCGCCCACCAACGGGGGATATTTTAGCCATTGACCGAATTCGAGAGATCCATAGTAAGATTCCTGATACCCATCTTGTGATGCATGGCTCGTCGTCTGTGCCCCAAGACTGGCTCGCTGTGATCAATGAATTTGGCGGCGCCATTCCTGAGACCTATGGTGTGCCAGTCGAACAGATTGTAGAAGGTATTAAGCATGGCGTACGCAAAGTCAATATTGATACCGATTTGCGCTTGGCCTCAACGGGTGCTGTGCGACGCTTCTTAGCTGAAAATCCAAGTGAATTTGATCCGCGTAAATTCCTCGCTGTGACGATAAATGCGATGCAGACTCTATGCCAGGCGCGTTATGAGGCTTTTGGTGCAGCGGGCAACGCGAGTAAAATTCGTCCTGTGGGCTTAGAGGCGATGGCAGATATGTACGGGGTATAAGCCAATCTAGATCGACTCCATTTGAGTTTCTAGTGCTGGGTGAATAGGTTTTCTTGGGAGGCTTCACCTTTTTTACATGCGGCTAGTGGCTGCTTTACTCTAAACTCTTCGAGTGAGGGTAAAGCGGATGTTATCAATGAGTCTAGCTTTGCCTAAGTAAGCCGCTGCGACGATGACTAGTTGCTTGTCATCTAATGTAGGCGCTTGTAAGTCATTTTGGCGGCAAATTTTGAAGTAATCGCGCTTAAAGCCAACAGTTTCTAGCTTGCATTGGGCCACTTCTTCGAGTTTTAATAGATCAGTTTCACCGGCTTCAATGGCCATTCGACAAGCAACTAGACAGGCATACAATTGGGCAGCTCGGTCTAATTCCTCTGCACTAAGATAACCGTTACGTGAACTTAATGCGAGGCCAGTTTCGGTGCGTGCTATGGGGGCTCCAATAATGTTAACAGGCAAGCAAAGATCATCGGTCATTTGTTGAATGACCAAAAACTGCTGGTAATCTTTTAATCCAAAAATAGCCACATCTGGCTGTACAATGCCCAATAACTTGGTGACTACTGTTGCTACTCCAGTAAAGTGTCCCGGTCGACTTTTACCACACAAAAGACTATCTAGGTGAGGTACGCTGACTAAGGTCAAACTGAGGTTAGTTGTGGGATACATTTCACCCACTGATGGCGCAAATAACACATGGCAACCGCGGCTCATTAGTTTTTCTTGATCAGACATAAAGGTGCGCGGGTAACCATTGAAATCTTCTCCAGGACCAAATTGCAGAGGGTTGACAAAAATGCTGGCCACCACCAAGTCAGCTTCTTCTAAAGCCCGGTCGATAAGCTGTAAGTGACCTTCATGCAAATTGCCCATAGTGGGCACAAAAGCAATCTTTTTATGTTCTAATTTGGCTTGCCAAAGGTGGCTGCGCAATTGACTAATATGGTCGATGGTATGCATAAATATAATGTCGAAAATTTAGCTGAAACAATGCTCAGGGGCTGGAAAAAGACCCGCTTTGACTTCTGAGACATAAGCCTCTAAGGCTGAGAGTATGTCACCTTCTTGCTTTAAGAAGTTCTTTACAAAGCGTGCAGGCTTGCCTGGAGTAATGCCCAGCATATCGTAAATTACGAGCACTTGAGCGTCCGTGTCTGCACCTGCACCAATACCAATAACGGGCACAGCAACAGCTTGGGTGATGGCTTTACCTAAACTACTTGGTACACATTCTAACAAAATCATACTCGCACCCGCTGCTTCGAGTTCAATGGCTTCTTGCAGGAGGCTCGCTGCTTGTTCTGGAGATTTACCTTGTACACGGTAGCCACCTAATTTATTCACGGCTTGAGGCGTTAACCCGAGGTGAGCGCATACGGGAATACCCTGTTCGAATAGCTTTTGGATGGTGGGCTTGAGCCAAAGTCCACCCTCTAATTTAACAATTTGGGCCCCCGCCTGCATCAAATCTGTAGCGTTGGTCATGGCTTGTTCGATAGTGCGGTAACTCATAAATGGCATATCAGCCATAATCAAAGCGTCACTATTGCCCACTTCTACACAGCGTGTGTGATAGACCATTTGCTCCATGGTCACAGGAAGCGTGGAATCATGACCTTGCAATACCATGCCTAAAGAATCACCCACCAAGATAATATCTACGCCAGCTTGGTTGACTCGTTGGGTGAAACTGGCGTCGTAACTGGTAAGACATGTCGCTTTTTCACCGGCTTGTTTAAGGCACGTTAGGCTGTGCAGCGTCGTTTTAGACATGGGGTATTAGCTCCAAATGGTTGTGCAAGGCAATGTTATTGAGTTAACTGTCAAGGCAGACTAAACCATCTATTGGGCAATGCTGCAACAGATCTTGAATCTTTGTACCACTGGGTAACACTAATTTTGGGCAAAGTTCATACAATGGACCAATAACAAAGTCTCGGTTATTTATCTCTGCATGGGGCACTGTTAAGCGAGCATTTTGAATGCTTAGATCGCCAAATAATAGTAAGTCTAAATCGAGTGTGCGGGGGCCCCAATGCCGTTCGCGCACTCGTTGATGGCTTTGTTCTATCGCTTGCAGATGGTCTAGCAGCACCAGCGGCTCTAGAGTGGTCTCTAGCATCACCACTGAATTGATAAAATCATCTTGGTCTTGAGGGCCCACGGGCTTACTCAAATAGAGCTTAGATGTCAATATTAGTTGACTTTTTGGCAATATTTTTAGATCTTCTACTGCCTGGTGAATGTGTTGTATTGGGTTATCTAAATTACTGCCTAAGCCAATGTATGCGTTAACCATCTTCATTCTCTTTTGGCTTTTTGGGCACACGTTTTTTGGGCGCGGCTTTGCCTAGATCTTTGGTCATTTGCTCACGCCTTTCACCACTTGCAAACTGGTATTCTGTCCACCATTCGCCAAGGTTTCCTAGGTCTTCACCACTGGCTTCGCGTAATAATATAAAATCATAAGCGGCCCTAAAACGTTTATTGTCTACTAACTCTGCTGCCCTGCTGCCGTGGCGTCGTGGAAGTCTGAGTTGCATGTCCCATATCTCCTTCATGGGGGTACTAAATCGCCTCGGAATAGAGGTGTGTTTAACTTGCTGTAATATGACATCTTGCGCCGCTTGGTGCATTGCCGGAATGGGCGGCATATTACGAATTTGGGCTAATTTTTGTTGCAGGGGATGCCACAACAGCGCCGCCAATAAATAAGCAGGTGTGACGCTCTTACCTTGAGCAATGCGTTCGTCAGAATTACGCAGTGCTAAAATAACAAAATCTTCCACTTGAAAATCTTCTGTAATATCGCTTTCAATTGCTGCGTCAGTCGCAGGGAATAAAAACTTAAATAAATCATAGTCGCGCAATAAATAGTATGTCTGTTCTCCATTGCCAGATAACAGCAGCTTCAATATTTCCTCAAACATTCGCGCTGCAGGTATTGGTTCGAGAAGGTGACCCAGTGTATGAATTGGCTCTGCCGTAGCAGGATCAATGACAAAATCTAACTTGGCGGCAAAACGAATGGCCCTGAGCATACGCACTGGATCTTCTCGGTAACGGGCCTGAGGGTCCCCAATAATGCGAATGCTGCGTTTTTCTATGTCTTCAATACCCCCTGCAAAGTCGTGGATAGCGAAGCCATTAATGTTGTAGTACATAGCGTTGATGGTGAAATCACGTCGCATCGCGTCGTCATCTACTGTGCCATAAACGTTGTCACGCAATAACATACCATTTTCAGCTTGTTTCGCCTGGTTGCTATTCTCACTAGAGTGGTGGCTTGCTCGAAAGGTAGCTACTTCGATAATCTCACGGCCAAAGCGCACGTGCACTAAGCGAAAGCGACGGCCAATAAGAATAGAGTTTCTAAATAGCTTATGCACTTGTTCTGGGTGCGCGTCGGTGGCAATGTCAAAATCTTTCGGGTGTTTTCCTAACAGGATGTCGCGCACGCCTCCCCCGACCAAGAAACCTTGGTAACCCGCATCTTTGAGACGATAAAGCACCTTGAGTGCGTTGTCACTGATGTCGCGGCGAGAAATGCCATGATGATCTCGAGTGATGATGTTAGGCCCATCGGGCGCTGTTGTTGCTGCTGGTTGATTGCCTTTGACCCTGTTAACCAGCCTAGAAATAAAACCCATAGAAGTCATCAACTCAGTTCGGTGAAAAATCAAAAAACAAACCTAGCGCGCATTCTACCACTGCCCAGCTAGCTAGACAAAGGCAATAGGATCCTGCATGCGTTTGGGTACACATTCAATATCCCATTGCCCAGCGGCCCACTCCAATTGCTCTGCCACAGGGGCTTGGCGCAAGCCACACGGCGCAGGATGGCCAAGACGTTCCAAAGCTTCAGACATTAGGGCTGGTGCCTGCAGCATGTCCAATGGAGTTGCTAGATTTTGTTTGCTTAGCTTTTGCCCTTGACCATTGACAATAATAGGCAGGTGCCCATAACTAGGTTGTTTGTAGTTTAAACACGCTTGCAGCCAGACTTGCTGAGGAGTTTGTTGGTAAAGGTCACTACCCCGAATAATATGACTTATTTTTTGCTGGGCATCATCTACCACGACAGCAAGCTGATAAGAGAACAGTTGATCTTTACGCTGGAGGACAAAATTACCCACTTCATCGGCTAAATGCTGTGTTTGGGGTCCCATAATAGCGTCTTCTACGGTGATGCTTATCGCGGGAGTTGCAACACGCATTGCTACCTCCAGTTGGGATGGCGGCTGCTCCAAGCAATTACATCGATAGAGGGGCTGGCTGTTTAGCTGTGCACGGCTGCAGCTACAGGAGAAAACATACCCTTGCTGGACTAGCAGTTCTAGGGCTTCCTTATAGGCTGGCTGGCGTTGACTTTGGCGCATAGGTTCTTCGTCCCAATGCAATCCAAAGGTGTCTAGGCAGCGAAGAATTTCATCAATAGAGCCGGGGGCAGTGCGAGGTGGGTCTAAGTCTTCTATGCGCACTAACCAACGGCCTTTATTGACCCGCGCGTCTAGATAACTGGCAACCGCAGTAACCAAAGAGCCAAAGTGTAAAGGACCGCTGGGCGTTGGAGCAAAGCGGCCTACATAGCTCATCTTAGGCCTATTTACCTAATTGCTTCTCTTTAATTTCGGCCAGCGTCTTGCAGTCAATGCATAGAGTCGCGGTAGGCCTGGCTTCTAAACGACGGATGCCAATTTCAACACCACACGTATCACAATAGCCATATTCATCTAGTTCAATTAACTCCAACGTATCATTAATTTTGTTGGTCAACTTACGTTCCCGATCGCGGGCTCTAAGTTCAAGAGAAAATTCTTCTTCTTGACTGGCTCGATCGTTGGGGTCGGCAAAGTTAGCAGCGTCTTCTTTGAGGTGGTTAACGGTGCGGTCAACTTCTTCCATTAAGTCTTGTTTCCAAGCATGCAAGATCTGTTTGAAGTGATCTCGCTGGTCGGGACTCATGTAGTCCTCACCGCTTTTTACCTTGTATGGCATAAAGTGTTTTAAGAGTGATGTATTTGCGTCTGGCATAGCTTGATTCATTGTTGAGGGCAGCAACTTTAGGTGATACAACCAGAAAGTATGCGCCAGTTAACGGTCTACGTTTTAACGCGGGAAAATAGCAGAATAATGTTAAGAAATCTAGTAAAAATCAGACCTTCTTCGATATATTTCAAATTTTCATACCAGTTTAGACCAACAGTTCCTATTATTTTCGTATACAATTCATGCTCTTGCTTCGTTTTAATCAGTTTTTTTCTGCGAGTATTCTAAACGCCAACTGCGGTTATACTAATATTAGTTCAATTATTAAATAGGGCAGGTGATAGGTCAGATGGAATTTTTATTAGCATTACAGCCCGCCACTTTGCAGCGTCGGTATAAACGCTTCTTAGCCGATGTAGTCACATCAGATGGAACCCCACTTACCTTACACTGCCCCAACACCGGTTCTATGAAAAACTGTGCACAACCTAATAGTAGGGTTTGGTTCTGGGATTCGGCCAATGAAAAGCGCAAATATGCTTGTACTTGGGAATTAGTCGAAGTCCAGCAGCAGTTTTTGGCATGTATCAATACTCAAAGAGCTAATGGATTAGTTGTGGAAGCTATAAATAACGCCACAATTACCCCATTACAAGGCTATAATAAACTAGAAACTGAGATTAAATACGGTCAAGAAAACAGTCGTATAGATATTTTTCTAAGCCAACATCAACACCAGCCAGACTGCTATGTTGAGGTGAAAAATGTGACTCTAATGGTCGGCCAAGGCCAAGGTCTGTTTCCGGATGCAGTGACGCAGCGTGGCAGTAAACACCTGCGTGAATTAGTGCACATGGTGTCGCAGGGATACAGGGCAGTTTTAGTCTATTGTGTGGCCCACACTGGAATTACTCAAGTTGCCCCAGCGTGGGACCTAGATCCTGCTTATGCAAAAACGTTAGTCTGGGCCATGGAGCAAGGTGTTGAAGTTATGGCTTATGGGGCGCACATTAGTTTAACTGAAATGAGTTTAGTAAGAGTTGTGCCGTTAAACCTAGGTTCAGGTGATTAAGCTGAAGGAATAGTACAATAAATTTGGTCATCAGACTCTTCCACGTTCACACGGGTAAGAGTCTGATGGTTGCATGGTCCACTAATGCACAACCCATGTTCAATCGTAAATAAGGCGGCATGGTTAGAGCAACGAATAAACTGCTTATCGCAGTCTAAAAATTGGTTAGGAAGGCATTGCAAGGGAATCTTGCGATGAGGGCAGCTGTTGAGGTAGGCCACAACCTTACCTTGATGACGTACAATAAACAGATTAGTACCACCAACAATAAAGCCTTTACTTTGGCCCTCTTTTAGCTTGGAGCTTTTGATAAGTGGGGTGGTTACTTGAGGTGGAATTGGAGTCATACATTTGGTTCATAAATTGAATGATTTGGCGGTTAGCATAACAGAATTGAGACCCTACATTGTCTAAGCAACGAGTGCGTAATAAAGTCACATCAAACAGTTCCCTAGGTTGGATATCCTGGATATGGATCTTTAAACTCACCACGGTATTGTTAGTCCTTGGGGTCGTGGCTTTGATATACATAGACGCCCAGATTAGACACCGGTTTGAGGGCCACAGGTGGTCTTTGCCAGCCAAGGTTTATGCGCGGCCATTAGAGCTTTTTACCGGTCAACAGTTGGCCCAAGGGCAACTAAAATTTGAGCTCACCCAGTTAGGTTATCGCTGGGTGACGCAAGCAAAGGCTCCTGGGCAAGTGCAAAAAACGAATCAGGGGATGATTATTTATAGCCGTGGTTTTCGCTTCGTGGGTGGCGATGAACAAGGTCATTTGGTTGAAGTTAACTTAGTAGGTGATAAAATTGTTGGCCTGCGTCAAACCTCTGGTGCGAGCATCGCCGTATTGAGACTTGAGCCACAATTAGTAGGTGGCATTTATCCTGCGCATAATGAAGACCGAGAACTGATTCAGTTGGATGACTTGCCGAATGGTTTTATTGAGACCTTGTTAGCCGTGGAAGATCGCCAATATTACGCTCACTATGGCGTCTCCCCGTGGGGTATTATGCGGGCGATGTGGGCAAATATTAGGGCGGGTGCCGTAGTGCAAGGTGGTAGTACCTTAACCCAACAACTAGTGAAGAACTTTTACCTTACCGATCAGCAAACGTTATGGCGTAAGCTCATTGAAGCCCCCATGGCTTTATTGTTAAATATCCACTACAGCAAAGATGAAGTGTTAGAGGTTTACCTTAATGAGGTATTTGCTGGACAATCAGGTAAGCGGGCTATCCATGGCTTTGGACTGGCCAGTCGGTTTTATTTTGGGCAACCTGTGAGTGAACTTAAATTACACCAAGTCGCCTTATTAGTGGGTTTAGTCAAGGGGCCCTCTTATTACAATCCTAGAAGACACCCAAAAAGAGCGACCAACAGGCGTAACTTAGTGCTGTCAGTTTTAGCTCAGCAAGGGCTCATTTCAGAAACCCAGAAAACCAACTATCAGGCTTTGCCATTAGACCTCACTGAGGCCAAGCAAGTCAGTCGTTATCCAGCCTATATGGATTTAGTCAGGCAGCAATTGAAACAGCACTATCAAGCCTCCTCTTTATCCAGTCATGGACTGCGCATCTTCACTAGTTTAGACCCATGGGTGCAGCAGCAAGCAGATAAGGCCATGCTTGAGCAAGTGGGTAAACTCAAGCAACGCTACAGCAATATAGAGGGCCTGCAAGGAGCTGCAGTGGTCAGTCACAGGGACAGTGGTGAGTTGTTAGCTCTAGTTGGTGATTATAATGGGGGCTATGCAGGGCACAATTGGGCCTTGGACGAAAGCCGCCAAGTGGGTTCGTTATTGAAACCTATCGTACACTTAGCAGCCTTAGAAACGGGGCGCTACAGCCCTAACAGCATTATTGATGATGCCCCAATCGCTTTACCTCAGCCGGATGGGAGTTTATGGCAGCCGCAAAATTACGATCGTAAATCCCATGGCAAAGTGCCTATGTACGAAACCTTGGTCAAATCTTATAATCAGGCTAATGTGCGCTTAGGATTGGATGTAGGGGTAGATAAAGTGCTGCAGCAATTACAACGAATGGGTGTGGAGCAAAGTATTCCTGCGTATCCTTCAGTGTTATTGGGTGCGGTTGAGATGTCTCCTTTACAAGTTAATCAAGTGTATCAGACCATTGCTAGCAATGGCTTCTATAGTCCCTTAAGCATAGTGCGTCAAGTGACAGAGGCGAATGGCAGGTTGTTGAGTAACTTCCCGTTTGCGGTGCGGCAAGTGGCCAGCAATGAATCAATTTATATGTTGCAGCATGAAATGCGTTTGGTGGCTAGCCAAGGCACAGCTAAGGGAGTTTATCGTTATTTGCCTAAGCAGCAAAAAGTGGCCGCAAAAACGGGTACGACAAATGATCAAAAAGACAGTTGGTTTGCTGGCTTTAGTGGCCTGCACGTTGCGACAGTATGGCTGGGAAGAGAAGACGCTAAACCCACACCACTAACAGGTGCTGGTGGAGCGCTAAATGTTTGGGGGCAGCTAATGCAGAACTTGGCTTATGCACACGACGAAGACATCAAGCCACAAACAGTAGCGCATTATTATTTAAACAGAGCCACTGGTGAGGCCATACCCGACAAATGCCCTAATGGTGTTTGGCTACCTATGCTGAAGACCTCAGCACCTTCCTTTAACGCAAGTTGTGGATATTAGTCAGTCATGTATAACAACAAAACTACGGCCTTTAAACTGGGGTTATTAATACTATTAGCGCTGCTTTTAGGTGCCTGTGCGGCGCCTAGCTATGGGCCGATGGTTGAAGATCGTAGTGTGCAAGCCAGGCCATCTGAACGCATTTCGGCCACAAGCTCTAACACCCCAGTCAAAGTGACAGACACTCCTGCAGCGTCTGCTCCTGCTATTACCCCTAAGCCTCAATCTGACGTGCCCCCAACAGCGACTATCACCATAACGGCGCAACCCATATCCAAGCCCATTATAGCGCCTCCAATAAACCAGGCAGCGGCTGCGCCACTCGTCCAAGACAAGGTGCAAGAAAAGGTGCAAGAAAAGGTAAAAGCACCAACTCTGCCTGCATCAAAACAAGCGGTGGTCGAGCAGTTACTGGCTGACGCTGACCAGCTAAAAGCTCAGGGAAAGGAGACTCAAGCAGTGATTCAATTACAAAGAGCTCAGCGTATTGCTCCGCGTGATCCTAAAGTTTATGCGCGTTTAGCCGCCTTGCAACTGTCTTTAGGTGAAGCTGCTAGAGCTGAGCAATTAGCCCTTAAAGGTTTAACTTTAGTGCCTAATAAAAAAACGTATCAATATTATTTTTGGAAACTTATTGGCGCTAGCCGAAGTCACTTAGGCGACTCAGAAGGTGAAGCTAAAGCCATAGTGGAATCCGCAAAATATAAGTAGCCGCCAAAAGCGAGTAGGGTTAAGCCACTCCAAAGCAACATAGTGCCAGTATGAAATGAGCCTAAGGTGACCATCATTAATGCAAAATAAAAGCCCACTCCGATATAGAGTCTGTTACTTGCTTGGCCCTGAAGTCTCGCTGTTCTTATAATTCGGTATATAGACCATAATGAGGCCAATAAGCAGATCCAGAGAATAAATTCACCATAAGCATGGCCATTTTCTGCTCGACGCATGAGTTCAAACATGGCGGCTAAAGCTAAAAAAATCCGACCCCAAGTAGCCCGTTGCCACTGCCATCCCATGGCCACATCTAACATGATTAATGCCATCATTGGAAACCCTACGTACAAGCTCAGATTTTGACCCAAAACGACCATTTCAGATTCAATAAGTGGGCTCAGAATTGGACTGTTGGTAAAGCACGCGTAGGCCCCTAACCAGAGGCACGAAGCTGCTATTTTATGGGTGTCTTGAAGCCTTTTGAGGCGCCACAGAACGCACCCAAAGAGAATTAGGCTGGCCGCTACTAATAGGTAACTGAAGCTCAACATCAATTAAAGTTGCGCAAAAGCTCTTTCGGCTGCATCAAGTGTGTGCATCAGTTCTTTTTCTCCATGGGCAGTAGAAACAAATCCCGCCTCAAATGCTGAAGGGGCTAAGTAGACTCCATGCTGCAGCATTAAGTGAAAAAAGCGGCTAAATTTTTGTCCATCACAAGCCATAGTTTCGGTAAAGCAAGTCACTTGTGTTTGGTCCGTAAAAAACAGTCCAAACATGCCTCCGACTTGGTTGGTGTGGAAGTCTACCTTGGCCGCACTAGCTCGCTCTTTCATACCTGACAAAAGTCTGCTGGTGTAGTCGGTTAGTTGCTCATAAAAACCAGGCTGGCTCACTTCATCGAGCATGATTAAGCCTGCACTCATGGCGACTGGATTGCCTGATAGTGTACCTGCTTGGTAAACTGGACCTATTGGAGAGAGGGAGTGCATCACCTCACTTTTACCACCAAAGGCTGCCACTGGCATACCACCACCAATGACTTTGCCTAACGTGGTTAGGTCTGGTGCGATGTTATAAAGTCCTTGAGCACATTGGGGGCCAACGCGAAAGCCGGTCATTACTTCGTCAAAGATTAAAAGAGCGCCGCTGGCATCACACGCATCCCGTAAACATTGTAAGAAACCTTCTTCTGGCACCACAAGGTTCATGTTGCCAGCAACTGGCTCTACGATAATGCAGGCTATTTCGTGACCCATAGTAGCAAAAGTGTGTTGCACGCTCTCAAGGTCATTGTAGCTAAGGGTTATGGTATGTTGGGCAATGCTGTCGGGCACTCCTGGGGAGCTAGGGACGCCTAGAGTGAGAGCGCCAGAACCAGCTTTGACTAATAATGAATCAGAGTGACCATGGTAGCAGCCTTCAAACTTTACGATTTTGTCGCGCCCCGTATGACCCCGAGCAAGCCGAATAGCGCTCATGGTGGCTTCAGTACCAGAACTGACCATGCGTACCATATCCATGTGAGGTAATAGGCTGCAAAGCTTATCAGCCATCGCTGTTTCAACTCGAGTGGGGGCGCCAAAACCCAAGCCATTTTCAATGCTTTTGGCTACCGCAGCGAGCACTCTTGGATGCGCATGTCCTAAAATCATTGGTCCCCAAGAGCAAATGTAATCAACATACTGGCGATTGTCTTCATCGGTGATCCAGGCGCCAGACCCTCGTTTTATAAATAGGGGGTGACCTCCTACGCCTTTAAAAGCCCGTACTGGAGAATTAACCCCACCTGGAATGTGCTCTTGTGCCGCTTCGAATAATTGGGCAGAAATAGGGGTTTGGCTGGACGGCATAAATAATTCTCAACAAAGGAAAAAATCAACGCCGTATTATCGCCTGAAAACACTAAAGGCTGCTAATCCTTTTGCATGTATTTTACAATTTCTTCCACGGGCAAGACGCCCATGATGCTGCCGTCAACATCGGTGATGAGAAGCTGTTTATAATCACGCTTTTTACATAAATCCCAAGCCTCTTTGAGCGTGGCTCGAGATGAACAAAATCCAAAGGCGACCGTTGGTGATCCAGCCCCTTCAATAAGGCCCATGGAGGAGCTCTGGTCTAGATGGATTTGGCTTTGATGCAAAACGTGATCAACTTGATCATCACGATTGTTGATAATGAGCCAACTCACACCTAAATCTGCGACTGAAAGATAGCCAGCTATATCATCGTCGTAGTGATGGCTGACATCATCATGCATTAAACTGATTACCCCTTGATGATTGAGCGCCTGAGTGATGGGATTAGCTTGATAATCCAATCCCTGTTTGCGCAACACCTCAATAAATACAGAGTCTTGTTTGAAAAAATAACTACAACTGATATTGGCGATAACAATGGTGGCCATGCCAGGTAAAATGATGCCTGGATTGTGGGTTAATTCCATGAGCCCAATCAAGGCAGCCAAGGGGGCTTGCAATACAGCACTCATCATAGCCCCCATGCCCAGCATCGCGTAAAACCCGGCATCAGAAGTGGGCCCATCTAATACGTAACCACTGATATGGCCCAAGGCGGAGCCTGCACAAGCGCCCATCAAAAGGGTGGGGCCAATTAAGCCAATTGGCATGCCTAAACCCACGCTTATGGCGGTGGCAAATAATTTGGCAAAAGCAAGAGCCACCAGCAAGCCTATCGCATACTGTCCCTCAATCGCCATAAGAATGCTATCAGTGCCCATGCCCATTACCTGAGGCACAAAGTAGGCAAGTGCCCCCGTGAAGGTGCCAGCGACCAGCATGCGAGCAAGCACCGGTTGAGATGCAAAGTTTTGTATGCTGGTGACCGTTTTAGTAAACAGTGCGGCCATGGCCCCAAGCACCACCCCATACACTAAAATAAGTGGCATCTCGCGCATATCGGCCATGCTAATGTCAGGTGCCATAAATGCCATTTCGGCACCATACAAATTGTTATGTAAAAGGGTTGCGGTAACAGCAGCAATAATGACCGGGGTAAAGCCCATAATGCTGTATTCCAGCATGACCACTTCCATGGCAAAAATTACACCTGCCATGGGCGTATTAAACGAAGCGGCAATAGCCCCTGCTGTGCCACAACCTACCATGAGACGCACACTGTTGTTGGGCAGATGAAAAGCGCTGGCTAGTTGTGAACTCACAGCTGATCCTAGATGCACAGCAGGACCTTCTCGACCCGCAGACTGGCCTGTTAGGATGGCGAGTGAGCCGCCTATAAATTGTACTATGGTATTTTTAATGGGCATTTTTGCTTGGTGATAGGCCATGCGATCCATCACATGGGCCACCCCTGCTTTGCGCTCACCAGGGGCGAACAACATGAGCCAAAGGCCAATTAATAAGCCACCGATCACAGGCAGGAAAAAATACCAAATAGGGTCTAAGTTTTCAAAGCTTTCAGCAGTGCCACCGGGGAGCCAATGTTCAAGGGGTATTTCAAATAAACTGCGAAAGGCTACAATGACAAGGGCTGCAGCTACACCGCTGACAAACCCAAGAAAGCTAATTTGTGGTAAGGCATCATTGTAGGCGAGGCGACGGCGAAAATGGCTGGCCCCAAAACGCATAGGATTAAGGCGTAAGGCTAATTTTTGTTTTAAGTTGACCATAAATAAGACCCGTTAATTCATTATTTTATAGTTATCAATACGAGTAGCATTATTTGCAGTTTACCTTACATTCATCATGCTGACTAATATCAGTATGGTGAATATTACCTTGCCCTCTTTAGCTTTTCTGCTGGGTCTATTATCATGGGTGTAAGGATTGTTCTCTAAAAAAGAAAGGAAGTAAAAGTGAAAAAAGTAGCCATTGTTGGTGGTACTGGATATACAGGTGTTGAATTACTACGACTTTTGGCGCGTCACCCGGGCGTTGAGGTTTGTGCGATTACCTCTCGATCAGAAGCAGGCAAGGCAGTCGCTGAGGTCTATCCCAGTTTGCGTGGCGAGTATGATCTTGCTTTTACTGAACCGGTAACAGAAACCTTGGTGCAAGCTGACCTAGTTTTTTTTGCCACTCCTAATGGTGTTGCCATGAAGCAAGTCCCTGATTTGCTGGCTGCAGGTACTAAAGTCATTGATTTAGCTGCAGACTTTCGGATTCAAGATATTGATGTTTGGTCCCATTGGTATGGGATGTCACATAGCTGTCCCAAATTAGTAAAGCAGGCAGTTTATGGATTACCAGAAGTGAATAAAGCAGCCATCAAGAATGCCAGTCTAGTGGCTAACCCAGGCTGTTATCCAACGGCGGTGCAGTTAGGTTTGTTACCTTTAATAGAACAAGGTCTAATTGATACGCAGCATCTTGTGGCAGATTGTAAATCAGGGGTGAGTGGCGCAGGACGTGGGGCCGCCGTGGGTAGTTTGTTGTGTGAAGCAGGTGATAATTTTAAGGCTTATGGAGTGGCTGGTCATCGGCATTTACCCGAAATAAAAGAACGAATCTCAGTCGCTAACGGGGGGGCGGTAGGCTTGACCTTTGTACCCCATTTGGTGCCCATGATTCGGGGTATTCACGCCACCTTATATGCACCTTTGTTGACTCAACATGAATCTCTTGAATCCATTCAGACCCGCTTTGAAGCGCGCTATTCAGAACATCCATTTGTTGATGTTATGCCCCTAGGGAGTCATCCAGAAACTCGCAGTGTACGGGGTTCAAATATGTGCCGCATTGCTTTGCATCAACCTCAAGGGGAAGATACTCTGGTGATCTTGTCAGCCATTGATAACCTGGTTAAAGGAGCGGCGGGACAGGCTATTCACAATATGAACTTGATGTTGGGGCTTGAAGAAACTGCAGGTTTAAATAGTGTGCCCCTGGCGCCTTAATTGGGCCTCACTCATACCCTTAGGTAAGTCGTGTTAATACTTGACTAAATTACTTGGTTAAGCGCATAATATTGCCGTTAAAATGTCGAAGAGAGCATTATGTCATCACCAGTAGAACACGATTATGCCGAAGCTATGCCACCAGCCATGGGGTTTACAGACTCTGCAGCCAAAAAGGTCTCTCACCTCATGGAAGACGAGGACAATCAGGACTTACGGTTACGAGTTTACGTGACGGGCGGCGGCTGTTCTGGATTTTCTTACGGTTTTACGTTTGATGATAAAGTTGCAGAGGATGATACACAAATTGAAAACGGCGCAGTCACCATGGTAGTGGATGCAATGTCGATTCAGTATCTTATGGGAGCCACGGTGGATTATAAGGAGAGCTTGCAAGGCTCACAATTTTCGGTCACCAACCCCAATGCCACCACGACCTGTGGATGCGGATCGAGCTTTTCCATTTAACCTGTTAATGGGAAGCTAATGGTGTTCCCAATTGATATGCCTCAAGCTGGGATAAAATAGCACGAGCCATTGGCTTGAATGCGGTCATCTCTGTTTTGTTAAGAGGTTCTATTTTAGGAAACTTTACTTTAAGTGGGTTTTTATGCACACCATTAGCTCTAAACTCATAATGTAAATGGGGTCCGGTGGCTAGGCCAGAAGAACCAATATAGCCAATAATTTGTCCTTGTTTAACACGACTGCCTTTTTTCACCTTGCGATTGTATTTGGACATGTGGGCATACAAAGTGGTGTAGATACCCGCATGTTGCAAGATCACCGTGCGCCCATATCCACCTTTAGTTCCTCGCCAGATCACTTTGCCATCACCTGAGGCTTTTATTGGAGTGCCTGTGGCAGCAGCATAGTCAACACCTCGATGAGGACGAGTTGTTTTCAGCACAGGGTGTTTGCGGTTAGGGTTGTACTTAGAACTTATGCGAAAGAAGTCAACTGGACTGCGCAAGAAGGCTTTGCGCATGCTATAGCCTTTGGGTGAATAATAGTTGCCATCACTGTGGCGGATAGCATCAAATATTTCACCTCGATTGACAAACTGAGCCGCCACAATATTACCCTCGCCAATTAATTTATTATTGAGGTATTTTTCCTCATAAATGACGGCGAAATAATCCCCTTTTCTAATATCTAAAGCGAAGTCAATGTCCCAGCCAAAGATACTGGCCAATTGCATAAGTTTCTTTTCGCTCAGACCAGCCCGCTGGCCATCAACAAATAGTGAATTGCTAATGGAGCCTTGAATGAAGCGGGATTCTATTTCTGGCTCACGAATAATAGTATCGACTGTGTAATGACCTGCCGTTTGACGTGTGATAATGATTTTTTGTAATGGGCTTTTAACGTGGCGTACTTTTTGTAATTGCCCAGCAGTGATTAAAAATTCCAACGTGTCCCCTGGAAAAAGTGTGCCCAATGCTTTTGTTTTTTTGGTTGCTAGGGTGACTTGATAAACGTCTTTAGAAGTTAAGCCAACCCGCTTGAATAATGTGCTAAGGCTATCACCACTTCCCACTGTGGCCGAACGCCACTTTTCAGATTCAATTTGAAGTTCCGGTTGAGATGAATTTTGAGTTGTTTGGATGGTGATCTTTGAACTCAGGTCGAGGGTCTTACTGGTGGTGCTTGGGTCAATGGGGTCACTGAAGTCGTGCCAAAGCCCAATAAGTAGCATCACCAAGCAAAGTAGAGTAAGAATGATTAAATATGATTTAGGGAAGTGTTTAAGAATTTTTGAAACAGCTGTCATAAGGAATAATATGAGAAATTTAATTAGGAAAGTAACGTAAGTGTCCTATGATAGCACGCTTGTCCGGCAAGAATAGCTTGTTTTGCGGCAAGCTCTATCAGTTTAGCGGCACTCGAGCGCTTTTCTATTACCCCTAAATCGAGCTAGAATGTGCTTTTTTCCAGCGCACACTCGCGG
>Ga0209602_1000242_pt1:40000-53498 | contig 53498 bp, 45 predicted proteins | sample COGITO_mtgs_1205_3_FD_184810 | JGI IMG/M metagenome (GOLD analysis project Ga0209602, IMG submission 184810) | Pelagic marine microbial communities from North Sea - COGITO_mtgs_120524 (SPAdes) (version 2) | ecosystem: Environmental > Aquatic > Marine > Epipelagic ...
CCAATGCTAATCAGGGTAGGGTGAGTCGGCCCCTAAGGCGAGGCTGAAGAGCGTAGTCGATGGGAAGCAGGTTAATATTCCTGCACCACTCAATATTGCGAAGGAGGGACGGAGAAGGCTAGTCCAGCACGGCGTTGGTTGTCCGTGTTTAAGCGTGTAGGCTGGGAGTTTAGGTAAATCCGGACTCCCTTAAGGCTGAGGCGTGATGACGAGGTCCATTAGGACTGAAGTGGTTGATGCCATACTTCCAGGAAAAGCTTCTAAGCATCAGGTATTGAGTGACCGTACCCCAAACCGACACAGGTGGTCAGGTAGAGAATACCAAGGCGCTTGAGAGAACTCGGGTGAAGGAACTAGGCAAAATGGTACCGTAACTTCGGGAGAAGGTACGCCGCTGATGGTGATGGGACTTGCTCCCTAAGCTGTTGGCGGCCGAAGATACCAGGTGGCTGCGACTGTTTATTAAAAACACAGCACTGTGCAAACACGAAAGTGGACGTATACGGTGTGACGCCTGCCCGGTGCCGGAAGGTTAATTGATGGGGTTAGCTTCGGCGAAGCTCTTGATCGAAGCCCCGGTAAACGGCGGCCGTAACTATAACGGTCCTAAGGTAGCGAAATTCCTTGTCGGGTAAGTTCCGACCTGCACGAATGGCGTAACGACGGCCACACTGTCTCCACCCGAGACTCAGTGAAATTGAAATCGCTGTTAAGATGCAGTGTATCCGCGGCTAGACGGAAAGACCCCGTGAACCTTTACTATAGCTTCACAGTGAACTTTGAACCTATTTGTGTAGGATAGGTGGGAGGCTTTGAAACTGGGACGCAAGTCTTAGTGGAGCCATCCTTGAAATACCACCCTGGTATGTTTGAGGTTCTAACTCAGGTCCGTAATCCGGATCGAGGACACTGTGTGGTGGGTAGTTTGACTGGGGCGGTCTCCTCCCAAAGAGTAACGGAGGAGCACGAAGGTATGCTAATCATGGTCGGAAATCATGAGGTTAGTGCAATGGCATAAGCATGCTTAACTGCGAGACAGACACGTCGAGCAGATACGAAAGTAGGTCATAGTGATCCGGTGGTTCTGAATGGAAGGGCCATCGCTCAACGGATAAAAGGTACTCCGGGGATAACAGGCTGATACCGCCCAAGAGTTCACATCGACGGCGGTGTTTGGCACCTCGATGTCGGCTCATCACATCCTGGGGCTGAAGCCGGTCCCAAGGGTATGGCTGTTCGCCATTTAAAGTGGTACGCGAGCTGGGTTTAGAACGTCGTGAGACAGTTCGGTCCCTATCTGCCGTGGACGTTTGAGATTTGAGAAGAGTTGCTCCTAGTACGAGAGGACCGGAGTGAACGAACCTCTGGTGTTCCGGTTGTCACGCCAGTGGCATTGCCGGGTAGCTACGTTCGGACAGGATAACCGCTGAAAGCATCTAAGCGGGAAGCCCCCTTCAAGATGAGATCTCACTGGACTTTAAGTCCCTAAAGAGCCGTTCAAGACTAGGACGTTGATAGGTTGGGTGTGTAAGCACGGTAACGTGTTGAGCTAACCAATACTAATTGCTCGTGAGGCTTGACCATATAACGCCAAAAGCGTTGTACAAGCGAAGAAGTGCGATGAAGTTTACGAAGGATAAGTGCTTGATAAGCGCATGATGTAGGACCTAGACCGTGGGTATCACAGATTCAAGGATGTAGATTGATTGTAGGATTGATTGATCTTCATTCACCTTTTTTGCTTGGCGACCATAGCGAGATGGAACCACCTGACCCCATTCCGAACTCAGAAGTGAAACGTTTTAGCGCCGATGGTAGTGTGGGGTTTCCCCATGTGAGAGTAGGTCATCGCCAAGCACCTCATTTAATGAGAAAGCCTCAATGCTTGCGCATTGGGGCTTTTTTATTGGGCGCGTGGAAGAGCGTGCTAAGAAACACACGCTAGCAAGTGCTTGAAGATAACAGGCCTATAAACCGCGCTGGTAAACTCGCTGTGCTGCGGCTACTCCACTACCTAAATCGATGTCATACCCTAGGTCTACCATGGTCATTTCTGCTGCTGCGATACCAGATAGGGCCATAACATCGGTCATCGCTCCTAAATGGCCAATGCGAAATAGCTTACCCGCCATTTTTCCTAAGCCACCACCAAAAGACACACCGTAGGCTTCATAAGCGTGTTGCGTGACTAAGTTGGCATCTTTGCCTTCAGGCACCATGATGGCTGTAACCGTATCAGAATATAGCTCAGGATTTTTGGCGCATAACTCAAGGCCCCAAGCTTTGACTGCAGCTCTGATGCCCTGTGCTATACGATGATGCCGTGCATTAACATTATCCATGCCTTCGTTCAATAACAGTTCAACACTGGCCTTTAAACCACTGAACAGTTGCAAAGGTGGCGTGTAAGGGTAACTGCCAATCTTATTAGCGTTGGCCATGTCGTTAAAGTCGAAGAAACAGCGGGGCAAGGTTGCAGTTTGGGTTGCTGCCATAGCTTTAGGGCTCACTCCCACTATGGCAAGGCCGGTATTTAACATGAAGCCTTTCTGGGAACCTGTGATGGCGACATCTACTCCCCAAGCATCCATTTGAAAGTCCATGCTGGCCAGTGAACTTACTGCATCGACCATTAACAAGGCATTATGGTTGGCGTCTTTAATGGCTTTGTGCACGCCATGCACATCACTTTTGACTGCGGTCGCTGTCTCGTTGTGGGTGACCAGCACCGCTTTAATCTCCCCATGTTGATCAGTTTTTAAGCGGCGTGCAAATTCTTCAACCGGCGCTCCAGTACCCCACTCACAATCTACCACTTCAACATCTAAGCCAAAACGCTGACAAAGATCAATCCAGCGTTGGCTAAACATGCCATAGCAAGCAATGAGTACCTTGTCACCGGCACACAAAGTGTTGCTAATCGCGCCTTCCCAACCTCCGGTGCCAGTCGCAGAAAATAATAACACCTGACCGGTTTCTGTTCTAAATACTTTCTTCAGGTCATTAAGTAAAGGCTTATAGTCATCTGCAAAATCGGCAGCTCGATGGTCAAAATTACTGACTGACATGGCCGCTTTTAAAACATCGGGGGTGTTAGTGGGGCCTGGGATGAAGATAGGATTTTGATGGCGCATGAAAAAAACCTTTATTTAATTTATTAGACCCTTAGTTTGAAGTCAAAAATGCGATTAAACAATTTTATTGGAAAATAATTCCATTACGCTTTAAAATAAATAACATATTGAAAAATATCAAGATATAATATTTCATAATTAATAATAAATAAGCTATGGGAAAAATTATTCACATTGGCTGTGGTTTACCATTAGATTCATTGGTGACGAAGCTAAAGCTTGGTAATATCTCAAGCATACACATGATACGGTTTAATAGGAGACTGGCATGAATGACGTTAAACGGGGTCGAGGTCGACCAAGGTCTGTGGTGCCTGATGCCAATGTTTCAACAGTGCAGGCCTTAGAGCGTGGCATATTGTTACTCCAAGCCTTAGCCCAGCATAATGCGGTTAGTTTAAGTGACTTGGCGCTACAGGTGGGTATGCCCGCCTCCAGTGCCCATCGTCTATTGATGACACTGCAACAGCATGACTTTGTAGACTTTGATGAAAATACTCAACTATGGCACGTGGGTCTTGAAGCTTTTCGGGTTGGCAGCGCTTATCTGTCTAGAACCAACCTGTTGGAAGCTGCACGGGGGCCTTTGAGAGACCTCATGGAAGTTACGGGAGAGACTGCAAACCTGGCAGTAATAGACAATGCTGAAGTCGTGTTTGTGGCGCAGGTCGAGACGACGAATCCAATTCGGGCTTTTTTTAGTGCAGGGACGCGGGCTTTAATGCACTCCTCTGGCATCGGTAAGGCCTTATTAGCACAAATGCCCAGACGTAAATTAGAGGCCTTGCTCCACAGTGCCGGCTTACCTAAATACACCCCCAAAACCTTGTCAGCACCTGCAGAACTCTATGCAGATCTAGCCAATACGGCTCAACGGGGTTGGTCTTACGACCAAGAAGAACGCTATGAAGGTATGAGTTGCGTGGGCGCAGCCATCCGCAACGCCCACGGAGACTTAGTAGGCGGCATTTCTGTATCAGGGCCGAGCGTGCGTTTTGATCCCCTGCAAGTCGCTGTGATTGGGCAGAGGGTTAAAGCAGCTGCAGATTTAGTGACGTTAACCTTAGGTGGCAAGGTATAGTGAAAAGCTTCTGCCTATTGATTACGGTATTATTTTGTCAATAAAGGCTTTAATTACGGGCACTAACTTGGCTTCTTTTAAGCACACCAAATGTTCGATTACTTTCAGCTTGGTGTTGCGTATATGGACTGGCTGTATACGCTGATCTAAAGTTAGCTCACCAGCCTGTATAATGCCTACGCCCAACCCCAATGCAACTGCTTCTCGTAAGCCTTCACTACTACCGATTTCCAGTACCTGCTGGCTGATAATATTTTGACGGCGTAATTCTTGTTCAAACAAGGAGCGCGTGTAAGAACCTGTTTCTCGAATAATGAGTCGCTGATCTTCTATCTCCCTCAGAGCCACATTTCGGCGCTTCGCCCATGGGTGGACTGTACTAACAAAAAAAATAATTTCATCTTGACGAAAAGGAGTGGATATCAAGCGTTCATGATGACTTGGCTCAGGCATAATACCTATATCAAAGTGGCCTTCAATAAGCTGTTGAGAGACCCATTGAGTATTGCCAAAATCTATTGCTACTTTAATGCTAGGGTGTTGGCTTGCGAAGTCTTTCACCAAAGGCATAATTAAAAATGGACTGTCAGCGGCAATGCGAAGGTGTCCACTTAACATGCCGCGAGAACTAGATAGTAACTGCTCCATTTCAACTTCTGTTGCATGTTGTTTTCGAGTCATTTCTAATAATGCTCGGCCCATCGCCGTCACAATGACACCCCGTCCATGGCGCTTGAATAACTTAACCCCATAACGTTCTTCTAAACCTCTGACATGATCTGACAGGGTAGGTTGGGTGAGATTCAGGCTGGACGCTGCTTTAGTAAAGCTACCTTGGGTAGCGACAGCATGGAAGGCCTTTAAATGTGAATGATTAATAGATAATTCCTATATCTAGTATACAAAATATCGACTTGATCTTTATATTGCCTATGTTTTACACTTTTGTGAATACTTATTAAAGCGTTTTATTAAATTCTTGATAAAAAGCTTATATTGCTAATATTTCAATACTAAAAGAAGGACTTATGACCGGGAAACAAGATATTAAAGTCAATGGGCGCTCCTATAAATGGCCAGATAGACCCGTAGTCGCGGTTTGTATTGATGGTTCCGAGCCCGCTTATATTGAGGAAGCAGTGAAGGCGGGAATGATGCCTTGGACTGAAAAAATTATTAATGGGCAAGGGTCTGATCTACGTTGTGATTGTGTGGTGCCAAGCTTTACCAACCCCAACAATATGTCAATTGCAACGGGTGTGGAGCCTTCGATACACGGCATTTGTGGCAACTTTTATTACGATGCAGAAAATGATCGCGAAGTGATGATGAACGAACCACACTTGCTGCGTGTAGGGACGTTGTTTAGTGCCTTTCAGGAGGCAGGAGCCAAAGTTGCTATTGTGACGGCTAAAGATAAACTGCGTAAAATGCTGGGCCATGGTCTCACCTTTGGTGATGGCTCTGGCGTTTGTTTTTCTTCAGAAAAAGCGGATGTGGCTAATCTTTCTGAGCACGGTATTGAGGGTGTCGTCGACCTTGTTGGTAAAGAAGTGCCCTCAGTTTACAGTGCTGAACTTTCTGAGTTTATTTTTGCGGCGGGTGTGAAATTGATGGACACCATGCGTCCAGACATCATGTACTTGTCAACCACGGACTATATTCAGCACAAATTTGCGCCAGGTAGCGATGGTGCTAATGCGTTCTATGCCATGATGGATGGTTATTTTGCTCAATTAGAAGGTTTAGGTGCGCGTATTGCCCTCACAGCTGACCACGGCATGAATCTGAAACATGACGTCGATGGTGATCCTGATGTGATCTATTTGCAAACTGAGTTAGATGCGATGCTAGGCGTTAATGAAGCCCGGGTAATATTGCCAATTACTGATCCTTATGTAGTGCATCATGGCGCTTTAGGATCCTTTGCTACGGTTTATATCAAGCCAGAGCATAGGGCCAAGGTGTCGGCCTACCTGCAGGCGATGGAAGGTATTGAAAGTGCCCTTGATAATGCAGCAGGGTGTGAGAAGTTTGGTTTACCTTCAGACCGCATGGGAGACTTAATTGTTGTCAGTAGCAAAAACAAGGTATTGGGCACAACCTCTGAGCGTCATGATTTATCAGGTTTAGATGTTCCTTTGCGATCCCATGGCGGTATTTCAGAACAATGCGTGCCTCTCATTGTGAGTCAGACTGTGAGTGGCTTAGATGCTAACAAACGCTTGCGTAATTTTGATATATATAATGTTGTGCTTAACCATGCGCAGGGCTAGGAGCCAAAGAAAATGAATACAATTAATCGAGCTTTACCCGAAGTACGCCATGAACTCATGCGCATTGCGGGACATAAAGTGGCTGGTGATACGGGTAAAACCCTCAATGTGCACTATCCCTACACCAACCAAGTAATTGGGACAGTGCCTAGGGCGAGCCGTGCTCAGGTTGCGGAAGCTTTTGCTATCGGAGCCGCTTATAAATCTAAACTGACACGTTATGAACGGCAACAAATATTATTCCGCACCGCAATAGCCCTTGATAGCAGAAAAGATGAAATTTCTGATTTAATTACGTTGGAAACTGGGTTGTGTAAAAAGGACTCTTTATATGAAGTAGGACGGGCTTATGATGTGTTTATGCTTGCTGGACAAATGTGTATTCAGGATGATAGCCAAGTCTATTCATGCGATCTGACCCCACACGGGAAACAACGGAAGATTTTCACTCTACGTCAACCATTAAGGGTCATTTCTGCCATAACACCCTTTAACCACCCACTTAATATGGTGGCGCACAAAATAGCTCCCGCTATTGCAACTAATAATTGTGTAGTTTGCAAGCCCACAGAATTAACCCCAATGACGCCGCTGCTGTTGGCTGATATTTTGTATGAGGCTGGTTTGCCAGTGGAAATGTTATCGATGGTGACTGGTTTACCTGAGGACATCGGTGACGAGATGATCACTAATGAACACATAGAACTGATTACCTTTACAGGAGGCGTTCCTGTTGGTAAACACATTGCGAAAAACGCTGGGTATAAGCGCCATGTGCTCGAATTAGGTGGTAATTCGCCCTTGATTGTCATGGAAGACGCCGACTTAGATAAAGCGGCTGAGTTAGCTGTGGCAGGGGCAACTAAAAACTCTGGCCAACGCTGCACAGCGGTCAAACGTATTATTTGTATTGACTCAGTAGCGGATGATTTTGTTGCATTATTAGTGCAAAAAGCCCGCAAGATAAAATATGGCGACCCCATGGACCCAGCAACGGACTTGGGTACAGTGATCAATGAAGCTTCAGCTCAGTTGTTCCAGCAACGGGTACACGATGCCATTGGGCAAGGCGCTCAACTGCTCTATGGCGATGACCGACAAGGTGCTTTGTATTCACCTACAGTCTTGGATAATGTGCCTTACACCTGTGAACTAGTGCAAGAAGAAACCTTTGGTCCGCCTATTCCAGTGATTCGAGTTAAAGATATCGATGAGGCCATTGCCGTAGCTAATTCCACAGCCTTTGGTCTGTCAGACGGGGTTTGTACCAATCGTTGGGACTACATTCAAAGGTTCATTGAGGAACTTGACACAGGCACCGTGAATATTTGGGAAGTGCCAGGCTATCGCATAGAAATGTCCCCTTTTGGTGGTATCAAAGATTCAGGCATGGGTTATAAAGAGGGTGTTATTGAAGCGATGAAGAGCTACACCAACTTAAAAACCTATTCACTCCCTTGGTGACAGATGCCTGGGCCATGGATTCACCCCTTCCTTTTTAATACTATCCAAGAATCCATTGGGCAAGGAGTAATTGACAATTAGTGGCACGACGATTCTCATAAATTTGATTGGTGGCGTAGCATCGCTTTTGTGGGGTTTGCGGATGGTGCGTATTGCCTTCACCGACGGTTGGGGCAACGATGTGCGTCGCGTGTTGGGCAAAAGCCTGTCAAATCATTACCATGCGTTTTTTGCCGGTCTTGGCGTCACTATGCTGCTGCAAAGTAGCAGTGCCAAGGCCTTATTAATTTCTTTTAGCTTAAAGATTAGTTTCCAACTCATGGGAGTAGCAAACCATCAAGTGCTCCATTTAGGAATGGTTGATATTTTCTCCATTGCTCTAAACTACCTTGGCAAACTTTTTGCCTAACCTGAAGGTTGGACGCTGTTGCTACGCTAACATCCGGTTATATGAATATGGAAATTAAAAGGTGTAGTGGCTGCCACAGCGCTATCTGCCAAAGGCGTCAAAGTGGCCTTAATGGATAAAGGTGATTTTAATGGAGCAGAATTCACTAGTTCCAATTCTTCAAACCTTGCTTGGGGAGGTATTAAGTATTTAGATTGCAGGGTTTATAGGTGAGGAGCTAGATCCCCGATTACCAACAGGTATGGATTCGGCAATTTCGAAAAATGTTTTAATAACGGTTGAGTCGACGCGGTCTGTTAGGCAGGTGATATGTGCCGTAGTATAGATTTTTGCGTCGGATATAGTAATTGTCCTCAGATTCGGGTGAGGGTTAAATTCAATATCAGATACCACGCCTAAACCAATACCTCTTTCTACCGCTAACCAGACAGCTTCACGGCTACCCAGTTCCATGATCGAGTTAACTGTTATTCCTTCCTCTTTTAACGCCGCTTCAAACGCTAGACGGGTTGTAGAGCCCACTTCACGATGCACAAATCGTTGATTTTGTAATTCGGCGAGTTTGATTTCGGATCGGTTTGCAAAAGGGTGTGCCGTATTAACAAATACTACCACCGGATGACGGCTAAAAGGGTGTGCATATATGGCTGGATTATCTTCAGTGTGGGCTAGTACGGCAACATCGATTGAATAATTGGTTAAGAGGTCGACCATTTCCACTGAGTTGCCCTGAGTAACTGTAAGGTTAATGCCTGGATACTTTTGATTAAACATCGCAAGTATGCCGGTTGCATGGTAAGGCCCGACAGCGCCCACGCGTAGATCTCCAGTCAGACTTCCACCATAACTCCGCAATAAATCCCGTGCTTCTTCTTCCTGTTTGAATATTTTCTGGCTTATTCGAAACAAAGCCCTGCCACAATCTGACAATTGTACATTTCGCCCAATTCGGTGAAATAGGATGACGCCATAGTATTCTTCGAGTGCCTTAATTTGAGTGGATACGGTTGGCTGACTTACATGTATTGCTGCAGCGGCAGCAGTGAAACTGCCTTCACTGGCCGCAGCATGGAAAGATCGAAGTTGGGAGTGAAGCATGATTTAGTATCTATAAAATGAATGAGTTCTATCGAATTTATGTATTAGTTAAATAGTAGTGAGTATGGGACTATCTTGTCAACAAGAATTAAATCTATCAGCGTATCGTTTTAAGGTATGTCGCGATGAATGTTGAGGAGAATAGCTAGTGTGGTCGTTTAGTAATCCAGTAGAACTCGTTTTTGGGATTGGGTCTTTTGATTCTGTTGCCAATCTAATAAACGGCCGTCCTTATTGTCTAGTTACATATGATGAACCCTACTTCCAGGTGCTAGGTAAAAAACTAATAGAGAAAGCAGGTAAGCCAGAATCTATTATTAACAACATTACTCCAAACCCTGATTTTGAAACTCTCACAGTATCCTGTCAGCAGTTCGCTCAAATGGTTAGTAGTAATACGGTTATTATCGCACTCGGTGGTGGTTCTGTTATTGATGCCGCCAAAGTATTAGCCTCTAGTAATAATGGATTTGAACCGGTACGTCTGTTCCTAAAAACAGGGAGGGGGGAGGAGCAGCTAGCTACTTATCCAATTATTGCTATTCCGACAACGGCCGGCACAGGCAGCGAAGTAACTCAATGGGCAACAGTTTGGGATACAAAGGCACAAAAGAAATATTCATTGGCGCGTGAAACGCTTTACCCAACCCATGCTGTGGTTGATCCAGAGTTGATGTTAGGACTTCCAAAAGTGTTGACCATCAGCACAGGGCTGGATGCACTATCTCACGCACTCGAAAGTCTTTGGAATCACAATAGTAATCCAGTGTCAGCAAACCACGCTGTTTTTGCGGCGAGTGAAATACTGGCGACCTTGAAACAGTTAGTTGATGATCTTCAAAATATTGAACTACGCTCTCGAGTTGCTAGAGCCAGTTTATTCGCTGGTCTGGCTTTCTCAAATACGAAAACAGCTCTAGCACATTCTGTGTCATACCCCATAACGCTTAAATATAAAATCCCCCATGGGCTGGCCTGCTCTTTCAGTTTACCGATGGTGCTGGCCAGTGTGATTGGTGAGGATAAAGACTGTGATGCCAGCCTTCGCCGAATTTTTGGTGATGACCTTAGTTTGGCGGTAAGAAACCTTGATCATTTTATTAATAGCCTTGATGTATCAACAAGAGCGTCAAGCTATGGCGTTCAAAAAGATGAATGGAAGGCTTTGTTAACTGAAGCTTTAGCTGGTGAGAGGGGGAAGAACTTTATTGGCTCACACGAGAGTGTGATGGAGAATTTAATCGTTTCTTAAATGAGTACGATATAAAAATATACCTGAAGGACATGAGGTATTCATGTAAACGAAAGTTAATAGTAGTTTACCTATCTAAAAACTGAGAAGTGGAGAGTAGAAATGCAAATAAAAAGTTCAAAAATTTCAACGCCTTTATCAATATCAGGCAAACGTTTGGGTGCAGGAACTACGGCATTGCTAGCTGCAATGGCCCTGGGAATGGTTACTAGCACTACCGCCTTAGGTGCATCTTGTGAGAATCCAGATAGCCTCACTTTTGCGATGATTCCAACCGAAGAATCAGTTGCAGAATTAAAGCTCTATCAACCAGTTACCGACCGAATGGCAAAGCTGACTGGTAAGAAGATAGAGTTCTTTATGCCAACATCTTATGCCTCCGTTGTAGAAGGGATGCTGAGTAAATTTGTTGACGTTGCTGTACTCGGGCCATACTCATATGTAATTGCAAATAGTAAAGACGAAGATATTGAAGTATTTGCTACCTATGCTAAAAAACCAGGATATCTTCAGGAAGAAGGGCCCGGTTATAAAGGTGTATTAGTATCGAAAAAGGGATCGGGCTTTAAAACAATTGAAGATTTAAAAGGAACACTGATTGGTTTAACCGATCCAGGTAGCACATCTGGTAATCTGGTGCCACGAGTAGTTTTTGCAAAGGTTGTCAATATGGATTTTGACGATTATTTTAAGAAAAGTGTCTATACTGGCTCACATGAGCTTTCCACTGTTGCCGTTCATCAGGGAAAAGTTGATGCCGCGTTCGTTGCTTCGCACCGTTTCGATAATGTTGTAGCGAAGGGTGACGTAAAACTGGAAGACTTCAATGTGATCTGGTCATCACCTGCAATCCCGCAGGATCCGTTTGTTTACCGAAGCCCACTTTGTGAAGATATCAAAGCTAATATTCGCGAAACATTTATGGGACTTAAAAATGATCCAGCAGCAAAGGCGTTCTTGAGTAATGTTAAGTCAAATACATTTGTCTCCATGACATCTGCTGATTACGATGTCATTCGTGACTTAAAAAAAGCAAAAGATGCCAAAAAAGCAGCCCAATAGTCTGTGCTTTATTTCAGGTTGCGTTATAAATCAGGCACCTTGATTTTAGCGCAACCTGAACTCAGCTAACGGCGAATATACAAATCTCCACTATGAATACATGAGAGAACATAATTCAAATGGCTATCCTTGAAGTTGACAACCTAAGATCTAAATACACGTTCAATGGCCCAGAAATTTTAAAGGGCATAAGTTTTCAGGTTGAAGAAGACGATTTTTTTGCAATTATCGGTCCTAGTGGTGCCGGTAAATCAACCCTAATTAGATGTATTAACCGACTGATTGAACCCAGCTCTGGCAGTATCAAGTTATATGGCACTGAAATGCTGTCACTAAAAGCCGGGGAACTACGTCAACTACGACGTCATATAGGCATGATTTTTCAAGAATTTAATCTGATTGATCGAATGTCAGTGATGGATAATGTATTGTCTGGCCGGTTAGGCTACGTAGGTTCTTTACGCAGTATTTTCAGAGCATTTACAAATAAAGATATCCAGCGCGCATTAGAACTTCTGGAGCGAGTTGGCCTCGCGGATCAAATTGATAAACGCGCTGATCAACTGTCTGGGGGACAGCGTCAGCGAGTTGGAATCGCTCGAGCCTTGATGCAGGAACCTACCCTGCTATTGCTGGATGAGCCTACGTCAGCGCTCGACCCAAAAATATCGAGAGAGGTCATGGGATTAATTCGCACTATGGCAACAGAACTTAAAGTGCCAGTCCTCTGCAATATTCACGATGTACAGCTGGCGAAAGAATTCTGTAACAAAATCATTGGCCTGCAAGATGGCGTGAAGATGTTTGATGGACCGACCAAGACTCTTGACCAATCAAACTTAGATGAGATTTACGCGATGGAAGTTCTGTAACCCAAGGAGCTAATAAAATGCCAAACTCTAGTTTAGTTTTGACCGTAGATGATGTCGTTATAGTTCGTCGTAAAAAACAGGTCGTCCAGTTCAGTTTTTACCTAGTTTGCATTGGTCTCGTATTATGGAGTGTCCAAGCAACCATTATTGATGATACCGATTGGGACAGAATCGGTTCACTGTCTGACATAGGCAATTCGATCTCCCACTTTATTGGCATCGATTTTGAATTAATTCCTGATCTGCTTGGGCCTACAATCGAAACGTTTATGATCGCCTGTATTGGAACTTTGCTTGGACTGGTCATCTGTATTCCAGCGATATGGTTTGGTGCACTTAATGTCACACCTTACAAGCCGGTGACCTACCCAATTGCCAGAGTTGCAATGACGCTTAGCCGATCCATTCATGAAATTGTATGGGCACTTATTTTTGTGTCTGCAGTCGGACTTGGGGCGTTTGCTGGCATTCTAGCGATTGCTGCTCGGTCGCTGGGGTTCATCGCCAAGATGTCCGCAGAAGCAATTGAAAACATTGATGACAAGCCAGTTGAAGCAATACGCGCCATGGGCGGTAGTCAATTACAAGTTATGATATATGCCATTTTACCGCAGGTTATGCCGGTGATATTAGGTATTATCATCTTCGAATGGGAAATTAATATCCGTCGATCTGCCATATTAGGCCTGGTTGGCGCTGGAGGTCTTGGACTGGTGTTCTTCCGACAAATGAATACATTTAATTTTCCTGGTGTCACAACTGTTATTTTGGCCATCTTTGGCTTAATTCTGATTGGCGAGATAACATCACATTTCGCCCGAAAGGCGTTGATATAACGCCTTTTTTTACT
>Ga0209602_1000243_pt1 | contig 53485 bp, 59 predicted proteins | sample COGITO_mtgs_1205_3_FD_184810 | JGI IMG/M metagenome (GOLD analysis project Ga0209602, IMG submission 184810) | Pelagic marine microbial communities from North Sea - COGITO_mtgs_120524 (SPAdes) (version 2) | ecosystem: Environmental > Aquatic > Marine > Epipelagic ...
TTATAACGGTACTAAAGTTATTGATGCATTAAGTCATTTTAATGGAGATGTACAGGGTCGTATTAAATATACCGAGTATGATGGAGAATTAATGGCAAGTGATTTTATTTTAGAAAATGAAGATCTTCAAATTAATTTGGCATGTACAGATCCTTCATTATCTTTTATGGAAATGAGCAAAGAAGAAACTGATAGAGCATTTGATGTTGAATCTAAAATGTTTGATTTTGATTTACTCACAACACATGTAGATAAAATGAAATCATTATTTAACCTTGATAAAGATGAGGATATCTTTACTCTTTACATTGGAGAGAAAGGAATCAATATCAAAGGTACTTCTTATGATGCTACATTATGTCACTCTTATGATTCAAATGTAGAAAAAGGTGCTAAGGTTGTGATATACAAAAAGTATATTAATCTATTAGACAAAGAAAATTACAAGGTAAGTGTTTGTGAAAATAAAGTAGTATTTAAATCTCTTGATACTAATACACACTTAACTGTTGCTGTTGCTATAACAGACGAGGATTAATACTACGTCGTTAATGGAAAAAATTGACATTGTATTACAAGGACCTTATAATAATGATTTTGTTAATGAAATCGCATTACATTATTTAGCATTAGCCTTTGTCAATAATATAATTATTTCTCATCACACATCTGATACTAAAGAAAGACTATTACATAACAACATAAAATTCATCGCTACCGATAAAGTTAAACCTATCGGTAGTGGTAATGAAAATTTACAAATAGTATCTTCTTTAGCAGGTATAAAAGCAACATCTACTAAGTTCATTGTAAAAATGAGAAATGATCAAAAGTATACATTAGATTCTATGAAGACAATGTATGACTTTTATAATCAGAACTCTGAAAGAAAACTTTCTTTTACAAATGATGCATCTAAACCTTATAATAGAATATGTGTGGCAGGTAATTTTTCACACTTACCTTTTCATCCTAGAGATCATATTTTTTGGGGAAATAAAAATGACCTAATTGATTTATTTAGTTTACCTTTAGATAATTATGATATTTACCAAAGGTTAGATAATCACGATGATGACATAGTTGATGTTATTAATAGGAAAGATGCTAATTGGATTTTAACTGATCCGCACCACTTACCTTCTGAAGTTGTAATGAAAAATAATTTATCATGGATATTTTATGAGCAGCCGCCAGAGGAAAATTATAGTATGCCGTTAATAAGAACTGAGGCAAGGATAGGTTTAAACTATATAGCTAAATTTAACCCAAAGGTGAATATGTTTTTATCTAATCCTAAAGAATATGTACACGATGGCGCTCCTAACTACCATGAAGCAGTAAACATAAGTACTGATTTAACACCTAAGATTTTTAAATCCTTCCCTAGGGCCGGTATTGATTTATCATGTCCAAAAAATAATTGGAGTAATTATCCATACGACCAGCAATATGAACAGTATGGCGAAAGATGGCATGAAAATAATGTTTAAACTAAGTATAAACTTTACCATATAAAAATAAAAAATGACAGAGGAATTACAAAAAATTAACGAGGAAGCTTCTAAATTTTACAATTATGAACAAGCTGTAAAATTAATGCTTAACTCTATTTATGGCGCATTTGGTAATCCTTACTTTTATTTCTTCAACGTTGATATTGCAGAAACTATTACACTCCAAGGTAAAGATGCAATTCTTTACACCGAAAACTTAGTTAACAAATATTTTAAAGAATATTGGCATAAAGATACTGCTGCCCACCAAGCTATGGGAATAACCGTAACTGGTAAAATTGAAAAACCTGTTGGTATTTATATTGACACGGATTCGGTATATGTAAAGTTTGAGGAACTAATTAAAAAATCTGAAGGGTGGGAAGGTGATGAAAAAGAATTCATTTTAAAGTTATATGAAGTAAGGCTTAAAGCTTATATAGAAAAAATTCTACAAGTTTATGCTGATAATAATAATGCAGAAAACTTTTTATCATTTGAATTAGAAAGTATTGCTAAGAATGCAATATGGTTGGCTAAGAAAAAATACATGCAGAATATTGTTTGGAAGGATCCGGATATTCATTATGACGATCTTTCTAAAATTAGTTCTAAAGGATTTGAAATTATACAGTCATCCACTCCAATTTTTGCTAGAGAAAAACTAAAAGAATTGCTAACATATATATTTTCGGTTAGTGAATTAGATATGGGAGCCTTTGCTGCATTGCTTAAAGATATAAAAAGACAATTTAGATTAGCAAATGTTGATCAAATTTGTTTTTCACGAAAGGTTAATAATTATCAAAAGTACATTGTAAATGATTATGAACAATTTGAGATTGCATCAAAATGCCCAATCGGCGTAAGATCTGCAGGTTATCATAATTACCTTTTAAATAATTCTGGCCTTAAAGGAAAATATCAACCTTTAGGAAATGGCGAAAAATGTAAAATGTATTTTTCTACTGATAACTCGTGTGACGTGTTTGCATTTGCGCCTGGTGATTATCCTTATGAATTTGCCCCTAAGATTGATTATGATAGGCAATTTGAAAAAACTATATTAGATCCTATTAATCGTGTAGTAACTGCGATGGGTTTTAAATCCTTTAATAGAAATCTGATTTATACAACAAGCTTATTTTAAAAAAAATAATAAAACGATGGAAAAGAGATTAGAAAATCTAAATGAACAAACTGGTATAAAAAATATCTGTAAATTAGCACTTCAAGCCGGTGGTGATATTAGCCATCTTATTATACCAACCGAAGAAACTGGTGGTGATGGATTAACCAACGGTACTATACTTAAAGTTAATGGTCAGTGGTTAATGAATATTAGAAGAGTTGCTTATGCGCTATTTCATTCTGAGAATAATCAGAAGTTTCATTCTCCGTGGGGGCCACTTGTTTATTTTAATCCTGAGGATGATATTACATTAACTACCACTAATTACATGTGTGAGATAGATTCTGATAATTTAAAACTTAAAAAGTGGACAAAAACTGATACAAGTAAATTAGATGTTAAACCTATATGGGAATTCGTTGGACATGAAGATGTTAGGTTAGCCCATTGGGATAACATTCTATATCAAACTGGAGTACGTAGAGATACCACACCTAACGGTGAAGGCCGCATGGAGCTCTCTACTATTGAAAAACGTGGATGCTGTGATTGGGTAGAAACTGAAAGACAGCGACTATCAACACCAGATGGTAAAACTCATGCAGAAGGTGGCAGTTACTGTGAAAAGAATTGGATGCCTATTAATGATATGCCTTATCATTATGTTAAATGGTGTGTACCAACAGAAATAGTTAAAGTAAATCCTGCTGACGGTTCAGTTAAACAGATTGCTTTAGTAGATCAACCAAACTTTAATCCTCCTAGAGATATAAGAGGATCATCTAATGTAATTAAGTATAAAGATATGTGGGTTGCTATAATCCATGAATGTGATTTATGGTATGACATAGATAATAAAAAAGATGCAGTTTACCATCATAGAATATTATGCTGGGATAAGGATTGGAATTTAATTAAGACTAGTGAAACATTTAATTTTATGACAGGTCAAATTGAATTTACTTGCGGCTTGGCATTAGATGGTGATAACTTCTTAATTCCGTTCGGTTTCCAGGACCATACTTCATTCTTATTAAAATTACCAACATCAGTATTTGATTTTTTAATTGAAGATGAGATTGTACATACTGAGATTGACAAAGATAACCATAGCGATACAGTTATTACTAGATTTATTAAAGACCCTTATAATGGACAACGTGCATTTGACATGGCTGAATGGTATTTTAATAAAGGTCAATATGCTTCTGCATTAGGTTTTTATTCAAGATGTGCTGAATATTCAGATGATGAAAATCTAATTTACCAATCAGTGTTTATGTTAGCTGGGTGTTTATCTGCAATGAAGCGTAGAGATAATGCTGAAGAACTTATGTACCTAAAAGCAATTGAATTAGATAAAGATAGACCAGAAGCTTACTTGGCATTATCAAGATGGTACTCATGGAGAAATCAACCAAATAAAGCATATAGTTTTGCAAGCATGGGTTGCCAATGTACCAAGAAAGATTTTAAAGTATCCCCTAGTTTAGGATATGACGAGAGTGAATTACAATTACAAAGAATTCTATTTTCTAGCTTTGATGGCAAGTATGAAGAAAAGAAAAAAGTATTACAACAGGCAGTCAACGACGGTATAGATTATCCTTGGGTTAAGCACCATGCAAATAAGTGGAAGATAAAAAAGAATAATTAAACAAACCTTATATTTTCTATATAATAATAAAATAAAAACAAATATGGCAAAAGAATTTTCATTCGCAGATTTAAACAAGGAAATGTCTAAACACTCCACATACGGAGAGACTTTAGATAAATCAACTATCTCAGAGATAGATCACTATATACCAACAGGTAATTGGCATCTTAACGCTTGTTTAACAGGTTCTTTATTTGGAGGTTATCCTAATAATAGAGCAGTTGCATTAGCTGGGCCTTCTGGTACGGGTAAAACTTATCTTATCTTAAATGCAATTAAACAAGCCCAACAACAAGGCTATAGTATTGTATTTTATGATTCTGAAAATGCTGTAGATAAAGCACTAGTTGAAAAATTTGGAATTGATCCAACAAAATTTCGTTATGAGCCATGTAATACGGTTCAAGAGTTTAGAACTTCAGTAACTGCTATTACTGATGTATTAGTTGAACAAAAGGCAAAAGGAATTACTTTACCTAAAATTATGGTGGTATTAGATTCTGCAGGTAACTTGGCAACTCAAAAAGAAATTGATGATGCTAAGACTGGGAGTTCTAAAGCTGATATGACAAGAGCTAAATTGCTAAAATCTACCTTTAGAATTATTATGACGCAATTCGGTATTTGTAAAATTCCTTTCTTATTTACAAATCATACTTACCAAACACAAGATCTTTTCTCAAGGCAAGTAGGTGGTGGTGGAACTGGTCCAGAATACGCAGCTTCTATTATTCTATTCTTAGGCAAAGCTAAACTTAAAGAAGGTATAGAACAAACTGGAATTATTGTAACCGCTAAACCAAATAAAAATAGATTTGCAAAACCTACAAATATTAAATTCCATATTTCCTTTAATAAAGGTATGAATCCTTATATCGGTTTAGAGGAATATATTAGCTGGGATACCTGTGGAGTTGAAAGAGGAAGGTTTATAAATGAAAATGCATTCAATAAATTAACTGATATAGGTAAGGCTGAGTGTAGAGAGCATTCTTTTACAAAAGATAAAAAAGAAGTTACCTGGTATTTTCAACCTGCTGCAACTGCAAGAAAGATTTGTGTTAAACATCTAAATGATACCGTTGACCTTAATCAATTATTTACACCGCAAGTAATGACCGATGATGTGTTAAAAGCATTAGAACCAATCGTTGCCGCTAAATTTAAATATGGTGAAGAACTTGATGTTGAAAATTTAACCGAAATGCTAGAAGCTGATGTTACCGAAAAATCTTAATACTGCAAAACTTAAAGTAAAGCACGTATTAGGAAATCATACAACCTTGTCCAACTATCCAGACGCTGAGGATATTATATATGAACTAATACGAGATTATTGTGGAAAAGTTGCAAAGGAAATTAAATTTACTAATGTATCCTTAAAGAAAAAGTATAGCCTAGATGATGAAAAGGCTAATTCTATAATTATGCAACTTAGAAACGATAAGATAATTAAAGTATCATTATCTAATTCTGCTTATACCACATATGAAGTTATTACAAACCCATATGAGTAAACTAAATATAGTTTTTGCTATATAAAAATAAACAAGATGAACTCAAGTACAGACCACGAAAAAATATTTTTTAATTATTTTCTTAAGAAGCCACATTATCTAAAAAGTACTGGTCCAGGATTCTTTTCAAACAATGATTTAGATCATATAGCAAAATTATCAAAAAAGTTTTATACTGATTTTGGTGAAAGTCCTTCAAGAGAACAAATGAAGGCACTCATTAAAGATGATTCTAATGAAATTCCTGTAAATATAGTATCCAGTATTTATGATATTAATATTAATGAATATGACCAAGATTGGTTAAAGAGAACTGGTGAAGCATGGGTTAAATGGAAACACTTTGATAAACAATTAGTAAGAACTATTGAATATGTAAAGACTCAAGATGTTTCCCCAGAGAATGTCGAAGATGTAGTAACTCGCGCAATCGGTATGATCTCAACAGAAGGATCCTTAAACTTTGATACTGATATTGGATTAGACTTTTTTAAACCAGAAGATCACGTACAAAGAACATCAAAGAAAATTGAAACAGGATGGTCTTTTGTAGATAATGTATCAGGCGGTGGATATGATACAAAATCTTTAATAGTTTATGCAGGAGAACAGAACATTGGTAAATCTATATGGTTAGCCAATGATGCTGCAAACTTTGTTAGGATGGGTCATAATGTTGTTTTTATAACAGCGGAGATGTCAGCACAAAAGGTATTAAAAAGAATAGGTGCAAATCTTCTTCAAATTCCTATGCCACAATATGATGAGAAAACTGGCAATAGAGATTTTATGAAAAGGCGTTTAGAGAAAATATCTCGAGGCCTACTACCACCTGGTAAACTTTTTGTAAAAGAAATGCCAACTTCACAAGGTACTGTTTTAGATATAGAAGCATACTTAAAAGATTTAGAAGAAGTACAAGATCATAAAGTAAATGTATTAGTTGTTGATTATATTAACATTCTTGCAAATTATAGAAATCCTAATACTGAAAATACTTATATGAAAATAAAACAAATTGCTGAAGATCTCAGGGCATTAGCCGTTAAGAGAGATATGTTAGTAATTTCAGCCACACAGATTAACCGTGGTGCATGGGATGCTACGGAAGTAAGAATGGAAAACATTGCAGAATCTGCTGGTCTTGCGCATACTGCTGATGTTATGTATGCACTTATTCAAGATTCTATGATGCATGCAAATAGAGAATACTGGTTAAAGGTATTAAAAATTAGAGATGGTCAAGGTAAAGGTACTCGATGCCGGTTTAATATTGATTACGATCATATGAGACTTACTGAGACTGATGATATAAATTAAAATAAAAAAATATATATGTGGGGCAAAAAGAAAAAACCAAAATTAGACGAGAATGGAAAACCTATTCCAGTTAAGTTAGCCGATAAAGATAAAATCTTTAACAATACATACGGTGACCAAGATGTAACCGAGAATAAAGTAAACTTTACTGTTGCCGCTACTTATGGTGATAGTATGGATCCGGATGATAGGATGCATTATGAATTGTTAATTAAAAAGATTGATAAGATTATTAAAGGTAGTGAATATGAACACTTAAATGAAGCAACACCAGAAGGTGTTATTAAAAAATTAAACAAGGTTCAAATCAACAGAGTATATTCTTTCGTAATAGAAAATTTAGGTGACGGATATACAAGGGTAGATTTATTTAGTGTCATATCAGATTACTTTGATGTATTTCCTAATAAATTTTATAATTCACTTTCCAATAAATTTAAGGATGAACTTATTAAAGAATTAGACGATAAGTATAATATCCTTGAAAAAAGGAAAATCAGAAAATTATTTTAATATGGCAAGAGTATGGATGGTAAGTGATTCTCATTTAGGATGTAGGTCAAATTCTGTATTATGGTTAAGCATTATCGAAGATTACTTTTTTGAATTTTTTATACCTCTAGTTAAAAAGGAATATAAAGAAGGTGATGTTCTTTATCATTTAGGAGATGTGTTTGATAATCGTCAGAGTGTTAATTTAGCTGCACAGGATTTAGCAATAAGAGTGTTTGAAGAATTAGGTAAAATATTTCCAGATATACATATCATAGTTGGTAATCATGATATTATGAGAAAGAACTCCAATGATATAGCATCTGTTGATTGTTTAAAATATTTACCTAATGTTACTGTTCATAAGCAGCCTAAGATTTTAAAGTATGGTGATGCTAAATGTTTACTTATGCCTTGGCGCAGAGACCATGCTCATGAAAAGGAAACTTTAGATTCTATTAAAGAAAACATTGATTATATGTTTTGTCATACTGAAACACGAGGTGTACAAACTTCTCCTAGCACAAAACATTTACATGAAGGTGGTAATGACGTAGGAATATTTAAAAGATTTAAAAGAGTTTACTCTGGTCATATTCATTATAGACAAGATAAACAAAACTTTGTGCTTGTAGGTAACCCTTACCAAATGACAAGATCTGATAGAGGAAACCAAAAAGGTATTTATGTATTAGATTTAGAGACAGGTAAGCATGAATTCTTTATGAATAAGAGGAGTCCAGAATTTATAAGGTATTATATTAATGATATCTTAGAGATGCGTATGGAGGATATAAAGAAAGAAATAAAGGATAATTTTGTAGATGTTTTTATACCATCAAATGTACTAGGTAAATATAACATTAATATGTTTATGGATTATTTAGATGGTGTTGCTAGAAAATTAGAACCTAGGATTTATGATGAAGAAAATCCTTATGATAGAGAAGATGGCGAAATGTCTGATTTTAATGGAGAACTAAACTTAATGAATATTGCAGCAGAATATATTAATTCTTTAGAATATGAAGAAGATTTAAAAGAAAGGCTAAAGGCATCAGTGCAGGATTTATATAAAAGAACATTATCACCTAACTATGAAGATTAAAAAGGTAGAATTTAAAAACTTTGCAAGCTACGGCAACCGTACACAAGTAATAGAATTTGACAAAGATAAAAGTGATCTTTATTTAGTACTAGGTGGAAATGGCGCAGGTAAAAGTACATTAGCAAAAGTTATAACTTACTTATGTTATGGTAAAGTAGAAGGATCAACATTAAAAGATTTACCGAATAGAGTAAACGGTGCTCTTTGGGGTAAGATCCATTTAGAATCTAAAAACAATACCGTTGAAATAGAAAGAGGAATTAATCCTGGTATTTTTAATGTTAAAATAAATGGATCTGAATATGATGTTGCAGGTAAAGTAAACTTACAAGATTTTCTAGAAACAGAAATTTATGAAATCCCTTATCATGTATTTAAGAATGTAATTATTTTATCTGTAAATGATTTTAAGTCTTTTATTACAATGTCTCCTTATGATAAGAAAAGAATCATTGATAAGATATTTGGATTTTCTATTATTAATGAAATGGCTGAAGCCGTCAAAGAAAAGAGAAGATCTATTATTGAGGAGATCCGAACATATGACGATGAAATAAGAACTCTTAATGAATCAATAGAATCTGTAATCGATAAGATAAAGCATTTTGAAAAGGTTAGTAAAAATAAAGATGCTAAAAAGATTAAAGTTCTTAAAGAAAAGCTATTGCAGTTAAATGAAAATAGAAAAAAGTTAAAAGAGCTTACATCTGCAACAAAAATTAACTTAGAAAAATTAGATGAAAATTCAAGAAAGCAAAACAATAAAAAATCAACATTAAACTCTAAGATTAACACTGTTAAGAAAGAACTTAAGCTATATGAAAACAATGAATGTCCTACTTGTACAGCCCCTCTTAATTCTGATTTTCATTTAGATATTAAAAAAGAAAAACAAGATTCTTTAGATTTATTATTTACTGAATGGAATCAAATAAAAGACGATGCAGAAAAAGCAGAGACTGAATTAACTGATCTTAGACAAAAAGGTAGAAAGATACATGTTAAAGTTGGTCAGTTAGAAACTCAGATGGAAGCCATTAAAGATAAGTTAATTGAAATGGCTGATAAAGATGAATCAGAATCTGGATCTCATCTTAAGCAATTAGTAAAAGATTTTAAAACTAGAAAGGACGATAAATCTACCGGTAAACTAAAGAGTGAAGGCCAGGATTATTACTTAACTATCTTAGAAAACATTATGGGTGAAAATGGAATTAAGAACTTAGCAGTAAGATCTATACTCCCCTCCTTTAATAACCACATCCAATTAATGGGGAGAGAGATGGGAATACCGTTTGGTATTAGATTTAATGAAAAGTTTTATTGTTCTCTCCATCATTTAGGAACGGAGATTAGTCCTAAGACACTAAGTACAGGTGAAAAGAAAAAGGTTGATTTTGTAATTATCATGGCTTTAATAAAAATGATTAAGGTTAGATTCCCATCACTAAACATTTTATTTTTAGATGAAATCTTCTCTTCTATTGACTCTGATGGTGTACACCATATAATTAACATACTTCATAATACAATACAAGATATCGGCCTCAATACCTTTGTTATCAATCATACGGTTTTACCAAGTGAATATTTTGATAAAAAGATTGAAATAACTAAAGATGGTGGCTTTAGTGAATTTAACATTGAATCTATTGGATAAATAGAATATAAACAAAGTCTAATAGATGTCAGCATATAACCAAGAATTTAATAAAGATAATACTATACTTCGGTATCTAACCGTAGGTATGCTAGCCGAGCTTAGTAAAAAGGTATATTATTATAATCAAATAGATGAAGATACCTTAAAGAAAATTGAAGTACCTTTCTTCTATTCTATATCTGGTAACGAAAGATTTCTTTTAGATAATTTTATGTTTGACGCAGAAAAGGAAGGTAAGGCTATTGGCGATTATGAAGTAGTACCTCGTGGTATTATACAGATGAATTCAATGTCGATTAACGCAGATGAACAAACTAATAAATTTACAAGAGCTGAATTTGTAAGAGAATGGGATGGTATGCTAAAGACATTTTCTTTAATGACCAATTTTTTACCAATTACTATAGGATTTGGTGTAACTATAATATGTTCTAATAATTTAGAAATGTTAAAGGTTACTGATTCTATTATGAGTAAATTATATAAAGGTACTTTATTTAATGTAGATTTAGGTATGTTTAGAGTTAATGCCTCAATGTCAGTACCAGAAGACTTTTCACAGGATAGGTTATTTGAATGGGGATTAAATGACAAGAAAGAATTTCAAGTTACTTTTGATATGGAACTAAAATCGTTTATGCCAGTATTTGAAAGTGGTATATTATTACCTGAAATTGATTTTATTACTAAACAGGCCATAAAATCAAATCCTAACGCTTCAGGCGTTGGTCAATTAAGATCTGATAGTAATGGAAATATGGGAATTTATTTTGGAGGTGTATTTCAAGAGTTTAAATTTACTGATGATAATATAAAAGTTGCACCAGACACGGCGGTTATGAGCAACGAATCATATAATAATATCTCAAGTAAAGAAGTAGGTGGGCCTTATGATGAAAGAACTATTGATACGTCACCACCATCAGAAGAATCCCAATCTAGTAAGTCTTACAGAAATGCTAATAATGATGAAGGATAATTAACTCTAAGTTCTTAGAATATATAAAACAAATCAAATTCTATAATATGGAAAAAGTTATTAAAGAAGGACAAACACAAGTTTACTCAGGTGGTTCAATAGACCGTCAATATGGTGTTAATACTGATGCTCCTTACCTTAATATGCCACCTCAGCAATTAATTGATATTGTTGGTGTTTTATTTGCACAAAGCGGTAAAACTAAACTAGATGGTAAAAACGGTAAAGTAGTTGAAAGTGGACCAATGACGGATTCACAAGTACTTGCAATTCTTGTAGGTATGGGAACTCCTCAACAATTAGCAATGAGTGCTATCAACGCCTTCAAAGGAAATCAACCAGAAATTACAGAAAATAATAATAAACAAAAAAATCATAACGAAATGAAATTTACAATTGCTGAACTGCATGAAAATGTTATGAAGAGTATTGAAGCTTTAAAGGTAATGAATTCGGATAATTCCAGAGTTTCCTATTCTGCTAAAAACGCTCTTGACATTTTACAAGAATCTTTAAAGGCATTCCCTATGAGATTCAACAACGAAGAAACTGAAGTTATCAGTGAAGAAATAGAAAACAGTGTTAACCCTATGTTAAAGTTTAACATTGCTAAGAACCTTCATAAAAGCTTGGCATCTTCAGATTGGTTAAATCCAATACACGAATTAAGATCTTATATCACAGGAGCTTATGCCGATACTAAATGGTCATTCAGGGTAACTGAAGCGATCGCTCGTACACAAACACAAAAAGGTAAGATGTTTGAAGGATTAGTAAATGACCTAGAAGGTTTATTAAATGAATCTTCTGATACTATTAAATCTAAGTTTTCTGCTGTGGCTGCAAAAAATCCATGGTCAATGGATTGTAAAGCTATTTTAAATGAAATGAAAGCTGAAGATAATAAAGCTTCTGAAAATGGAAGTGGAACTATTTCTACAATTCTTTCACCAGTTTTAGAATCAGAAAATGGATTAACATTCCACTTACATGGAAAGAATTATAATTTTGATGGAAAAACAATTACTGAAGCTGAAGTTAAAGATGCTAGATTCTTCGATGTATTAGAAGGACTAGGAATGTTTAAGAACATGAATAATACTTTAGTTACTTTCGGTGAAGGTAATGATAGAACGTTAGAATACAATTTAACTGAAGGTACTATTAAATTAGGAAAGACTGATTTATCAAATGCTAGTATAATTGAATTAAAAGAATCTTTAATGGCTCTTAACTTTTTCGGTTACAGAAATCAATGGAAAATTGATAAAGTATGTAAATTCTTTGAATCTGTTGATCTTCTTGCTGAAATGGATAACTTTACAAACATTACTTCAAATGAATTTGCAAATTTATTCTTAACTATGATTAATGTAAACGAAGGAGTTTATGTAAACAAAGTTAATTCTGCAATGCACGTAAATGAAATGGTATTTGTATCATCTGCAACAGAGACAGTTAAATTAGTTAAAGAATTTATTAATTATGATCCTTCTCCAATATTATCAGAAAAATTAATTGCTGAAAATAATGAAGTTGCTAAAGTTGAAAAATCAAGATCTGATATCTCAGATAAAATTTCATTTTTAGAAGAAAAGAAAGCAAAAGTAAAAGAAGCTATTAATAAGCTTGGTGAAACTGAAGAACTTACAGAAGCAATGAATCTTTTAGAAGAAGAAATTTCTAAGTTTGAAAAATCTTTACAAGAAACTTATGATAAGGTTGTATTAGGTGGTAATAAAGGCGATAAGTCTAAAACACATGATGGCGAAGATTTTGAAGAAGAAGATGAAAAGAAAGAAGAAGCAGTAACAGAAAAAAAAAGTCGTAACGATTATTTAAACGACGGTTTTGTTGAAGCTGAAATTAATAAAAACGGTAATGGTCTTAGAAAAGGCCAGGAAGTTATGGTAAGTGCCGAGGATTATACTTCTCTTGGTGATGATGATTCATTAGAATGTATTGATCCAAAAAATGGAAAAACTACAATCTGTCCTAAAGGTCAACTTAATGTTAAGATTTAATTAACTTTCACTTTATAGAAAAGCCGGTAGTAATAATAAACTATCGGCTTTTTTTGTATATAATAATAAATAAACATTATGAAATGGCAAGAAAAAGAAATTATTTAAACAATAGAGATCTTTTAGAAGAAATAGTTAAATCTAAAGAATTAGATGAACTAACACCAAAAGCATTAGAATTCCTAATGTTATTAGCAGACAAATGTTCTAGAAAATTATCATACGCAAACCCTGACGATAGACAAGACTGTATAGCATCTGCTTATATGGATTTGTTTAAATATTGGAGAAATTTTAATCCAGAAAAATCAACTAACGCATTTGCGTATTTTACTGAAATATGTAAAAGAGGTTTTGCAAAAGGTTGGAATAAATTACATCCTAGAAAATATGCAGGTACTGTTTCTATTAACGGTAGTGCTGATAGTGACGGTATTTATACAATATAAATTTTAAATGAGCATTAAAAAGGTAAAGCCTACTTCTAAGTCTGGATTTAAGCAAGGGTATTATAATCCTATTAATCCAAGAAAGTACATTGGGGAGCATCCAATCATATATAGAAGTAGCTGGGAGCGAAAGTTCTGCCATTGGTGCGATCATAATGAAGAAGTAATAAAATGGGCATCTGAGCCGTTTTCGGTAAAATATTTTAATATGTTGGATAAAAAGTTTCATAACTATTATCCAGACTTTTATATGAAAATGGATAAAGGTGGAATAATGGAAGAATTTGTTGTAGAGATAAAACCAAAGGCCCAGTTACAAAAACCAAAAGCACCAAAAAGAAAAACCGCAAAGGCATTAAAAAACTTTCAACATGGATATGAAACATATGTTAGAAACCTTTGTAAAACCGAAGCATTAAATAAAATGGCTAAACTAAGAAATTTTAAAGTAATGCTTTTAACAGAAGACTCAAAATTATTCTAATGGCAATAGTAGGATCCTTTCAAGAAGACTTAGATATTTACCTTGCAGATTATAAAGGTAGAGCTGGTGCATCAAAGCAATCAGATAAAGATCTCAAAAAAATTGGTAATAAAGCAAAAGGTATATTGGATAATGGTAAAATGTATTCATTTGAATATTTTACCCCAGATGAAACTTTTTATGATACTTACCCTTTAGTGTTAGGTTTAGGAAAAAGTGATAATGATCATCAGTTAGGTTTAAATTTACATTACATCCCGTATGATGCTAGATTACCTTTTTTATCTGATGTATTTAAATCATTCAAAAGTACTATAAGTTCTGCAATAAATAAGTCACCAGGTAATCCTGATGCACAGCCTAGATTAAGTGAATTTACTTATGACAATTTAAAAAAATCATTAGGTAGAAAATATAATGTTACTTATGCTATTAGACAATATAGATTAGATAGAATAAGAAAACCGAGGATGTTAGGTTATGAAGATTGGTATATAGGTGCTGTTAACAATCAAAATCATTTCTTTGGAGGAAACATTAACGAGGCACAAGCATTATATTACAAGAATATATAAACAATAAAAGATAAAACAATATGGCAGGTTTTACTGATAGAAGAGGACCCTTAAGTACAGGCAATCCAGTAAGGAAGATTTTAAAAGATCTTTCTAATTTAGGTATGGCTTACGATGATATGATCATTCGTAATTCCCGTGCAGTAGGGTTTACAGAAAATCAAATGGGTTATACATTTAATCCAATGGGTTCTGATGCTGATGATATATATAGCGCATTTGCTGCATTATCATTAACGGATACTACAATGAAAAAGAATATCTCTATATTTGATAGAGATTATGAAAGAAAGCGAGATCAACTTAGAGAATACGCAGTACAAGATGAGATAGAAGATATCTTAGATGTAATTACAGATGAGGCTATTGTATTTGATGAATCTAATTTTATGGCATACTCTGATTTTCATGGACATATTGCAAGTTCTATTGAAGATGAAATTGGTGATGTATATAATAACCTTTATAATTATTTTGGTTTTAATGATTCGGTTCAGCCTTGGAATTATTTTAGAAAATTTTTAGTAGATGGATTCCTTGCTTTTGAAATAGTATATAATGATAAGCAGACAGAGATTATAGGATTTAAGGAATTAGACCCTATTTCCTTAATGCCAGGTATTGATACTGACACTGGAAAGAAGCAATGGGTACAATATAAAGGACAAGGTGCAAAGGAAAGAAAGTTATGGGATTCACAAATCATATACCTTTCATATTCACAAGTTAATTCACCAATGAGAATATCTTATGTAGAAAGATTAATAAGATCATTTAACCTTTTAAGAATTATGGAAACAACTAGAATTATCTGGGCTGTTTCAAATTCTTCATTTAAAACTCAGTTTATTATACCTGTTGGTGGTAAATCAAAAACTAGAGCAAAGCAATCACTTGCACAGTTAATGAATTCATACAGAGAAGTAGTAGATTTTAATCAAGAGAGCGGTGAAATTCAAACTAATGGAAAACCAATGATGCCATTTAATAAGGAATATTGGTTACCTTCTAAAGATGGTGAATCTCCAGAGATTAGTACAATTGGTGGTGATGGACCAGATCTTGGTGATACAGAATCTCTTAAGTATTTTGCAGATAGATTAAAATTAGCATCTAAGATACCATTTTCTAGGTTTGATAAAGAAGGTGGTAATACTTATGATATGGATGCTAGCGGAATGTTAAGAGATGAAATTAAATTTTCTAAATTCGTTGATAGGTTAAGATCTATATTTCAAGAGATATTAGTTAAACCTATGTATCTTCAAATGTGTATTAATCATCCTGAATTAACAAATGATATTTCTTTTAAATCTGGATTAGGACTTAATTTTGTTAAGGATAACGTGTTTGAGGAAATGAAAGAAATGGAATTACAAACAAAACGAGTCGATTTTATAGGTAACCTAAAAACTCAGTTAAGTACTATGACAGCAGAAATGGAAGAAATTCCATACTTCGATTTAGGATTCTTGGTTAAGAGATATGGCGGCTTTACTCGTGAAGATTTAAAGGCTAATGCCAGAGCAAAAGAAAGAGCTGATTTAGAGAAAGAGAATTATTCAGAAAAGGATATTGAAAAGATCCTTTTAGGTGCTGATAAGGCAGATTTTAAACCGGAAAAGAAAGAAGGTGCAGCAGATGAGGATCCATTAGCAGACCTCTAATAAAAACTCTACAGAGATTGTAATATATAAATCAAATAACTACTAGAAAATGTCAGGAAAAAAATTATTAATTCTTGAAAGGCAAAAATCAAATTTAGATATAACGACCGGAGATGACGGTTCTGTTGTATTGGAAGGTGTATTTACCGAGTTTGATGTCAAGAACAAGAATAACCGAATTTATGAGGAGAAGGAAGTAATGCCTCACATTAATGAATTACAAGAAAAGGTTAAGACCAATAAACTTCTAGGTGAATTAGACCACCCAAAAGATTTTGATGTTAGTTTAGCTAATGTATCACATGTAGTAGAATCTTTAGACTATGATAAAGATAAGAAGCAAGTTATTGGTAAAATAAGATTACTAAATACTTCTAAAGGTAAAGAAGCTCAGGCTCTTATCAAAGATGGTATTCCTTTACATATTTCAAGTAGAGCTGCTGGTACAGTAGATGAAAATGGTAAAGTTAAAATTAAAAAGTTTTTTACTTATGATCTGGTTGCAGATCCTGGTTTCGAGAATGCTGAACTATCCAGAGTAAATGAATCTTTTGGCCTAAGTAATGATGATGGAATATTGATTTACGAAATGGAAGAAACTGAAAATAACAACGATAATAAAAAAGATCTAACAATGGAAAATAAAAACTATGTATCCGTCGAAGATTTTCAAAAGTATACTGAATATGTATCTGGAGTTCTAAGTAATGTTAAAGAATCTACTAATTCTAACAATGATGAGGTAATGGAAAAACTTATTAAGTACACCGAGCATATTGCAGAGAAAGTAAATCAGGTTACTGATTATGCTGAATACTTATCAGAAAATTTAGACAAAAATATTTCTTACTCTGACTACTTAGCAGAGAATGTAAATTCAATTAAAGATTATGCTACATACTTAGCTGAAGAGCTTGATGGTAGTATTCAATATGCAGAGCATGTTGCTGAGATGGCTGACAAAGGAATTCAATATTCTAACTATGTTGCTGAAAATGTAGAAAAGAGTATTGATTATTCAGAATATGTAGCTGAAAAGGTTGATCAGAATATTGCTTATTCTGAATATCTTGGAGAAAATGTAGATAAGAGTATTAAGTATTCTGAATACATTGCCGAAAACATTAATACCCCAAATGCTAATTCAATCAACGAAGGAACTGTTAATGAATACGGTAAAATGGAAGGTGCAACTCCAACAATGGAAGAAGTTTCAAAATGCATGGACGAAGGTATGACTTATGAACAAGTATGTGAAAAGTATCCAGATGCTGATAAAGGCAAATTAAAAGAAATGTGTGAATCATGTGGTAAAACTCATGAGACTGTAGATTATAAAAATTCTATTGAAGAAAAATTAGAAAAGTTAATTGCAGCTGCTGAAGTTAAGAATGTATCTGAAATGCACTTTATGAACTTCTTAGGAGAATCTAAAAAGAATGAATTTAATTCTTTATCAACAGAGAAGCAAGCTATGATTGTAGAATCAATGAATGCTAAACCAATTATGTCAACTATACAAGCTGAAAATATTTGGGAATCTAATTTTATTGAAAAGAAAAGAGAATTAGATGTTGTTTCTGATATGCCAGAAAAATTCCAAGAAAAATGGAATAACCTTTCTGAAAATAGAAAAAACCAAATTATTTCTGAATCAAGGTTCCATCCTGTAAATAATCAATATGGAATTAATAACTTCTGGTCAACAAGAGATCTAAGAGATACTCAAATTGTAACAGAATCTATTAATGAAAGTAAAACTGCTGCTGAGTCTGCAGCTACTAAAGAGCCATTAATAAATGAATCTTTTAGAAGTGACTTAGTAGAAAAAATGAAATTCAGATTAGGTAGATAATCTAATCTAAAAGATATTAATCGAATGGTTAAGAAGAAAAGAACCGAGGCGATTAAATAAACGGAATTGAAAGATTCCACAATAATGCGAAAAATAATTTTTAAAAAATGTACGCAAATCAATTAATCAACGAGGCCGAGGTTCAAAAGACCTGGGGCCCTATCATTGAGGAAAGTACTGGTATTACTGAAAAGTCTAAGTTATCTTGGATGTCTAAGTACTGTCACTACCACAATCTTAATGAGAGTGTATATAATACTGTACACTTAAATCCTAACATGAATACTCAAGGTATGGGTGCAACTGCTTTCCCAAGCAATCCTACTACCATGAATAACTTCAATGACACTAGTGCTGCTGGTATGACTGCCGGATCTGGAGACAGACCTTTTTCTTTGTTACCACTTGCTATGCAAGTTGCTGCTCAGACTGTAGGTTTAGACTTAGTACCTGTTGTACCAATGCAAGGCCCTATGGGAGTATTAACTTACCTAGACTTTGTATATGGTGGAGGTAGAACTACTGATGCAGGTGGAAAAGTAACTGATTCTGCACCATTACTAATTAAAGCTGATTTAACTTTAGCTTCAGGTGTTGCTGCTTTAGCAGTTGACCAATTAGTATATGCTGCTTCAACTGCTGCTAACAATGCTGCTTACGAATTAACTTACGTAGGAAAATCTAGAATCGATGGTTATTCTATATTCCGTGTAAGAGGTAACGGTGTTGCTACTGATACTAACTTTGCACAAGGTGAAGAAGGATATGAAGCTATTTACCAAGCTATTGCTAACGGTGTAGATTTCTATTCTGATATCGCTACTGCTGTTGTTATCGGTGCATGGGGAGATACTCCTGAATATGTAAAAGCTTTGGAAGACCATATTACTGGTTTCTCAGGTAACGCATTTGAGGATAACAACCCACTACCTGGTGCTGCTAATGTACCTGGATTCTTAACTGAATCTATCGACGGTAATGATCCATACCAAAGAGGTGTTGGTGAATCTACCCCAGATAACATTATGGGACTAAGCTTATTCAATAAGTCTGTTGCTGCTAAAACTTTCCAAGTTGCTGCTGCTGTGACTAGAGAACAAGTTCAGGATTTGAAACAATTCGGAATCGACGCAGTTGCTCAAGTAGAAGCTGTATTGGTAAATGAATTAACTCAATCTATCAACAAATACATCTTGGATAGAATCTTCAGAAATGGAGCTCAAAATGCAGGAAATATTAATACTGTTGATGGCTTACAGTTATCTGCTTCTTACGGAACAACTGCAGCTCCTGCTGTTGTAATTCCATTAGGACCTGGAAACGATTCTAATACTAATATTAATGCAACTGTTGCAAGAACATTAGTTAATGCAGGTGGTGAAACACAAGGAACTTTACAACGTAGGTTGTATACTAAAGTACTTGCTGCTTCTAACCTAATTGCAACAAGAGGAAGAAGAGGACCTGCTACTTTCGCAGTAACTTCTGGAGAAATTGCTACGGCACTTCAGGATGTTGCAGGATTCGTACCTTACCCACTATCAAATACAATCAACCAAGCTGGTGGATCTTTATATCCAATCGGTGCTTTGGCTGGTGTAACTATTTATGTTGATCCAAACATGGCTTGGACTGACTATAGAGTTGCTGTAGGTAGAAAAGGTGATGGTAATTCTCCTGGTTTAGTATTCATGCCTTACTTAATGGCTGAATCTGTTGAAACAATCGCAGAAGGAACTATGGCTCCTAAAATCGCGGTTAAATCTAGATTCGCTTTAGTAGATGCTGGATTCCACCCAGAAACTATGTACTACACATTAGGATTTAACTTTGGTACTGGTGTATCAATTATCTAATCCTATTTAGGTATATGACTTTAAGAAAGGTTCGTCGAAAGGCGGACCTTTTTTGTTTTGTATAAGTCTAATATATAAAAAAATAAAACTAATTATGAAAAGAGTATTATCATATAATGAATTCGTTAATGAATCTAAAAATATTAAGGAAGGTATTACAGATATCAAAGGGATTATGAGTAATCCTATTAAATATAAAAAGATTAAGAATAATGCTAAAGTTTATCAAAAGACTAAAGTACAACAAGCATTAAATAACTTAGATTACGAAAAGAAGAAAGCTGCTAGTAAAGGTGACGGTAATTCAAACGTTCTTAAAGTTGCTAACGCTACAAAAAATGCTGCACTTAAAAATCAGTCAACTGCAATAGCGGCAAGAATGAACGATCTTGCTACAACAGATCCTCTTAAGAAGGTAGTTACTCTTGCAACAAGTAAAGCTAATTTAGCAGCAGCAGAAACGGCACTTAAAGCTGCTGATGCTGAAGAATCAAAAGCACTTAAGATTAGAATTAAAAGATTAGCAGGACAAGCGGCCGATGCACAAAAAGCACTTAAAGATTATGAATCTGATTCAAAAAAGGATACTGCAGATAATGAAACACCGTCTGCTGAAGATAATCAAAAGGCTGCCACTGCAGAGAAAGCTAAATTAGATAAAGAAAAGGCTGAAAGGGAAAAGGAAGCAGCTAAAGCAAACAAAAAAGCAGATACAAAAGATGAACCAAAAGTAGATGATAAAGCCGAAGCTAAGATTGCTCAACTAGAAAATAGTATTAAGTCACAAGATAAAATACAAGCTGATGCAACTAAGAATATAGAAAAATTAAAGGGTGAATTAAAAATAGCACAAGATAATAAAAATACAGGTAAATCATCACAAGCTGAAGTGGATGCTATCTCAGCTAAAATACAACAAGAAACTGAAGATAAGAAGGCTGCTAAAGCTGAAGAAGATAAACTTAAAAAACAATTAAAACCAATAGCAGATAAACAATATGGAGAATCTCATACTCCTTTAGAAGAATCTGTTGCTGATAAGTTTAGAAGATTATCAGGAAAACTGTAAAAAACTATTAACTATGAAATGTAATTGTAAAACCTGTGGTTGCGGTAAATCATGTGATTGTACCTGTTGTAACTGCTAAAATAAATCATTATGTATAAAGTTCGTAAAATAAACTTTGGTTGGTATAAAAGGAGGCATGGTATTCTATTAGAAAATCTGCCTCCTTTAAAGCAAAAACTTTTATTGGAACATAATCATATGAAATGGTTAGATTCTGATATACAAGCCTTTGAGATTATATTTAAAGTTGAGGATATGAATGAGCATGAAAAGAATCCTAATCGTATACTTTGGAATCCTTTTAGAGAAACGTTTACAAACATTAAAGAATTAGAAAAAGACTCGGATCTCGTTGACTGGAATTGTGGAATATGTAAAGCTGGAATTAAATCAAGAATGGATTCTAGGAAGGTTGAAAATTTTGTTTGTAGTAAATGCGTGGAGTCTCATAACTCACGGAACAGCAGAGTTGACCAAAGAATAATAGATTCCTCTGTTAAATTTATGAAGCACTGTAAATCCTTACTAAAAGGTGAACAGAGGGAGTTTATGACTTACATAAGAAGATCATCAAAAGCGTAAAGCTTCTTCTATAGTTATTTTTTTAAATGCATTTAAATTACTAGATGGGCATGCATTTAAAATTTCTATTCCACTTCCATTAAGATCACGTTTAAGCAAATCAAACGCAGGTATAAATTGATCTTTATAAATATTAACACCTGTAGTATTTACTGGATAGCCATCGTGGAAGTGACTTTCCTTTCCTACATTACCCATATCATATCCTAATAAGATAATTCTTTTAGCACCTAAATGAATTGCTAAATTAATTGCAGCATAACCACTATTTCCACCGTGTGCTATTTCATCTTTTTGTTTTGACAATCCATTCTTACTTCCTCTTTTTAAAAGTTTAATACTTTCGTTATGATCTTTATTAGGTGTAATAGTATACTTCAAACCACTATAAGACATTATTTCTTTTCTAAGCCATCTGAATACTCTAGAATCTGTCCAATATAAAGCTGTTGGGTTATTATAATATTTTATAGCTTTATTAATAGCTATAGTTTTTTTATTAGATAATAAATTCCACTTAAATCCTTTTAGTGAAGGGCCTCCACCAATAATGTAAACAGTTTCCCCAGCCCACAACGGTGTAATAGTATGATATTTTAAATCTTTCTTTAGTGGTGTCTTTAGTCTAACTGGATTAGGATTTACTTTAGTAGGTACTTTATGGTGAGAATTAGTGTTTATAATTTTACCTCTCTTTACATTAGTCTTAATGTTCTTAGAAGATTCAGCTGGTACGGATATATTTACCACCTTTCTAATTCGTCGGCCCTTTCTCATTGGTAGATTTTTTTTATTTATTTACATTAAAACAAATGTCTTTTTATCCATATAAAAATAAATCTAACTCATTATATGAAGAATATCCAAAACATACTATTAACAGAGAAGTACAGGCCACAATCCTTAGATGATTTGATTACACCACAGAGAGTTGGTGAGAAATTAAGTAAAGGAGTTTATCAACATTTACTATTACATGGCAGTCCAGGTACCGGTAAAACTTCTGCTGCTAAGGCTTTAGTGAAACATTTTAAGCATCCTTATTTATACATTAATGCATCAACCGATACATCAGTAGATGTTGTAAGAAATAGAATTACTGACTTTTGTGCTAATCGTTCTATAATGGATGAACCAGGAAAAATGAAGGTAATTATACTTGATGAGATTGATGGTGTATCTGATCAATTCTTTAAAGCGTTAAGGGCTACAATGGATCAGTTTGCTGTTAATGCAAGATTCGTTGCAACATGTAATTATATCAATAAAGTACCAGATCCAATTCAATCTAGGTTTGAAATGATTGATTTTGATTTTTCTAAAGAAGAAGAAACTGAAATAATGAAAAGTTACATTATGAGGATTTTTCAAATCTGTAAAGAAGAAGGTATTGGTATCGATAAACATGCAGCTGTTGAATTAGTAAAAAGAAAATTTCCTGATTTAAGAAACATGTTAAATCAATTACAAGGATTTAAATCACAAGGCGTAGAAACTATAACTGTTGAAAACATTAAACAATTTAGTTCTGTGTATAGAGATATTTACGACCTCGTAATCGATGGAGAAGATCCTGTAAAAAATTATCAATACATGTTATCTAATTATGCAAATAGAACTGATGATGTTTTATCTTCATTAGGTGCGGAGTTTATAGATTTTATAAAACAAGATAGGCAATCATACACTCAATTTATTCCACAGATAATTGTAACAGTTGCAAAATATCAAGCACAAAGACAACAAGTAATAGATCCTGCAGTATCAATGCTTGCTTGTATTTATGAACTGCAAACAATAGTTAATGGGGCATGAGATCACAATTCTTAGAAAAATTAATAAAGAAGTTTCCTAATCACATGGAGTTAGGTGGAGCAGTAGCAAGATATTACGACTTAAGACAATCAAAGTTAAGCAAGGAAGAGTGCGAAGAAATTGTATTGAATTCTTCTTTCAGATTTAATTGATACTTGTTATATTTAAAATAAATAATACACAATATGAAAAAAACAGGCAGACATACATTTGTTATAGATGGTAATTATTTTCTGTTTAGAACATTATATGTAATTCCTAGCAGATCAAAAAAGGCAGGTCTATTAGGAACAGAAGAAGACGTACAAGCTTTTGTCAAAAAATTGGCAACTGACTTTGCATATCAAATCAGATTATTCGAAGGTCTTATCGACAAGGTTGTTTGGACGGTAGATTCAAGATCATGGAGAAAAGACTTTTACCCAGATGCAGAATATAAAGGTAATCGTAAACAGAATGATGCCCTCAACTGGGAAAACTTTTCAAAGGCAACAGCTGACTTTATTTCTATCTTATCTAAGCAAGGTGTTATTATTTCTAAAATAGACGGTGCTGAAGGTGATGATTTAATGTATGCATGGAATACTGAATGTCTTGCAAATGACAAATCAGTTATTATGTTTACTGGTGACAGGGACTTAGTTCAATTAGTAGATAAGAGTACAAATAACAATACACATACTATTCTATTCTCACCTGCTCATAAAAAATTATATACTTATCAAGGTTTTTCTGAATGGATGGATTCACAAACAGAAGAAGAACAATCTGATGATATATTTGATGTACTAAAAACTTCTGTATCACCAGAGAATCAGGCTAAAAAATTACTTAAAGCTTTGGTTGCAAAGAAAAAGGTTTCTATTATAGAAGTTGACCCTGAAGACTTCCGTTTTCGTAAAGTACTTACTGGAGATTCAGGAGACAATGTACCACCTGCATATTACTATCAAAAAGGCAACAGACGATATGGCATCAGCGAGAAAAAGGCAACTGCTATTATTGCAGAGTTCAAAGAAAAGCATGGCCACTTATCTCATATGTATCTTTACAACGATGAGTATATTACTGATCTTGCAAATATGACCGTAAGAGTTATGAATGCAAAACATATGAGCAGAGAACAGATTATTTCTAATCTAAAATCCAATGTTAATCTTATGGTACTTGCTGCTGAATCTATACCAGAAGGTATCCTAGACGAAATGTTTAAATCTGTCGAATCTAAAATGAATGTAAAAGGTTTACAATTAAAGACAATTTCTACAATGAAATCTATTTTGGAAAATACTGAATATGCAAAAGAAACTGATAGTTCATTTAAATCTTCTTTCTTTAAAGATGATGATACTGATTCAAGTGACATGTCTTTTATAAAAGGTAGCAAATCACAGGATAAGATTTTTTAAACTTTTTTCTTTTTCTTCATATAAATATAAAATATCTCAATGAAATTATTTGATTATATAAAAGTTCTTTTTGGTAAGGATGCACACTGGGAAAATGTAAGTGGTTATGATAAGTCTAAAAATTCTTTTATGACTAATCGATTCATGAGTATTAAATTTCCAATACAGGCAAATCTCTTTAATACTCTTAAAATTGATCCAATTGGTCAAGCAGAGGCATGGAGATTAGTTTCGTCTAAATTTAATAGAGTACCTGGTTTTATTTACACAAAGGTAAAAAAATCAGCAAAGCAAAAAGCAAAAGAATGGTCGCCTAACCCTAAGGCTTTAGAATCGTATATGAAATTTAACGAAATAGGAGAAAGAGAATATAAAGAAGCATTAAAAATTAACCCATCACAAGTACAGTCCTCGATAGATATATTAGAAAAACAGATGGGAAATGATGTTAATTGATAATACCTTTGAATTAGGAATACCTACACATATACAGTTTACTTTATTTAAATATGATTACTTTGATAGTATCATAATTACTAGAGTAAAAAAAGAGTGCAAAAACATATCTAAAGTTAACGGCGAATTTACTGTTACTAAGTCATCTTTCTTAAATGCTATAAAAACTAGTAAAAGAATTAAAGCTGAGATTGAAAAGGCAGAAGATTTTGGATACATACCAATCCCTTCAATAAAACCTAACTCTGTTTACTTTTTAACTTCTATTTTTAGCAGATTACCTAATCTTAACACATTAACATTTAAGATTAATAATGATAAGAAATATACTCGTTTAATTAAAAATACAGCAGGTCATGATATAATAAGTTTTCATTTTAATATCATTGAAGGTATATTTGATTTAACTAAGGTAATGGATAGAAAAGAATTAGATATTTTTAATAAAACTCTTATAGAATTTAAAATATTAGAAAATAAGTATTTAAGTAGGAAACCATACTTTTATATGAAAGCTACTGCTATTATAGATATTTTAACTGTCATGGAAGCTGAAGGTAAATTAAGTACATTTAATATCTTGGATCACATAGATGATAAGTTAGAAGAAGATGATCCTATACTAATTGTAAAGACTGATTATACCCCTTTTTAATATGATAAGAAGAGAAATGTATCAATTCAAAGGTAATGATCTATTGCCTTGTAAAAGTTGGGAAATATATTTCTTGATGTCAGAAGAAGGTCAATATTATGAAATACTTTGGAACAGTTCAAATAATGAATTGTTAATGTCAGATACTGAATATGAAAAGAAAGGTCACAAGCCTTTAACTGATGCATTAGCAAAATATAAAAACCCTGCTGTATTATCTATAGGTTATGGAATCGGTCTTATTAACAATTTAATTAAACTGTGCGATGGTTCTTTAACCGTCATAGAGATTAATCCTGATATTATAAAATTAGAAACTCGTGACATTAAAGATTTAGATATTATCATTGATGATGCATTTATTTGCAATTATGATAATCTTTTTGCTGATAAAAAGTTTGATATAATTTGGTGGGATCCTTCTGGTGGAAATAATAAAAATAAAACATTTCCAAAAGAAAGACTTAAAAATCTTTTAACAGAAAATGGCCAATTAATAAACTGGCACCATCTTTAATCGCTTAGGAATATATAAACAAATAATGTTTGTATATGAAATCCTTACTTAAGCGCTGTTGTGAATCGAAGCGTGAGTGTATTACTTACTTAGTAGTCTTTTTATGGGTAGCTGTTGGTATTACTGCTACATATTTTGATACTAACTTTACTCAATTGGCTGGTTATTTTATCTCGTTAACAGGTTTTGTTGCATCATATGTGTTCGGTGAAAGCATGAGACCTAGCAATAATAGTTCTATTTTTATGAAAGGTAAAAACAGCAAGAGAGAAAATCTTATGTATATTACAATTGCACTTTGGACTATTATAGGAGTTTGGGTAATTGTTAAAAATGCTGATCTTATGGGTGCAGCTGCTTACTTTGCTGCATTAACACCATTTGTAGGCTCTTATATAATTGGAGAAACTTTTAAAAAGGAGGGTGATTCAAAAGATTCATACGAACAAATAAATTCTTAATCAATGGCAGTTAATGGAAGAACAACAGATGCTAATGGTGATGCTATATTAATTAGCCTTCAAGAACCATATTTAAACGTAGTTGAAGTACTAGGATACACTGATGTAACCAAAGGTGAGTCAACAGGTCTTTATTATAATAAACAATTTAGATGGGGAACTGACGGTGTAACATATTCTGATTATATTAATCTTACCAATGCAAATTTAGAAGCTTTATTATTAAATCCAGATAAACCTTTTTGGATACAGTATCGTTATGAGCAAGTAGGAGATGGTACATTGGAGTTTGAATCAATTGCGTTAGAATTAGTGACTGACGGTGGTGTAATTTGTAGAATTCCACAGATAGAATGTGGAGCTGAAGGCTGTGTTGGGTTTCCTAATTTAGTTGTAGACTGTTGTGGAGATACGTGGAATCCTTATGATTTATCTAGAGCATCATCTATGTATAATCAATTATCGGCAATAACATCAAATATGTTTGGGTTCTGTGTAGATTATTTTAAAACAAAAGCAGATCAGCGAAGCAGGGATGTAATCCTTAAAGAATATTCTTTATTTGATGTAATGCAAGAAGCTGAGGTAAAAATATTAATTCCAGATAATGAACTTCCTACTAGGGAAATTCAATTTAATCCAATGATGATGGATTTTCCAGTACAGTTTGAAATTCATATTGTAAAATCTGCATTTGAGGCAGTATTCGGAATAGGTGCAAAACCTGAAATGAGAGATTACCTGTACTTTAAAGATTATATGAATCGTATGTATGAAGTGGATGCAATTGCAGAGGCGGATGATTTTCTTTATACTGGTTCTTACTGGAGGGTTAGTCTTGTTCCTTATCAACAAAGAACTGCTGTAGGATATGAAAACACAACAGCAGGTATAAAAGCTGAAACGGATACAAAGGCTTTAGTATCAAATGTAGAAGATAAATTCAGAGTAGAGAGAGAAAATGAATTCAGAGATGTTAGAAAAGATAATCAATATAACACAATAGGTACTCAATGTAATGATTATGTTAGAAGATCCTTAGATAAGAGATTAATTATCAGTGAAGAAAATGTTTATAATCAATGGACTATTATTTCTAAATATCATTATAAATTAGGTACTATTAAAAATGGTAATGAATCAATAAAATATCAATATGAAGGTGGCTGGGGTAGTGAAGAAGATCGTGCATTTACATTTTGGGCAAGGCCTCAGTTTTTAAAACCTATAGGAAATAATGTACTCATATTATCTATTGTAGATAAGAATGGTAAGGTGCAATTAAATACTGGAAAACTACCTGATTTTGGTAATTCTTTAAATGTTGGAGACTGGGTTAATATAAAAGGTACCCAATCATACAATGGTATTGCAAAAATTATTGAGATAGTTGGCGATTCTATTGTTATTGATGAATCATATATAGATGATGTACTTGCTACAGGATCTCCTACATTTAATAAAGAAGAAAGTAATAATTTTATGATTTATGAAAATGATTTATTACCTCCTACGCAATATGTATCATTGACTTATACTATTAATTGGTTTATTATGAAAATAAATAACACCTACTTTAAGTGGAAGATAAATAAACCTTTTGTAAAAAATAAATGGTATGCATTTGTTATTAATTTAAATTCAACTGCTCGCCAACTAGGATTATTTTTATATGATACAATAGAAAACTCAACCGCAATTAATCCAGCAATAACATCAGATCTTAATTTGCTATTTAATGAAACTAAAGCATATGATCCTGTAGATGTAATAGAAGGCAAAGATTGGAAATTGTTAGGATGTAATACAGATTTAACTAATATAAGAATTTGGAAGAAGCCTATAGAGGAAGAGTTACAATCATTGATTCTTAGTCAATATGTTGTAAAAGATACTCATTTAACATTATTATTGGATAACGCATCACCACAGTTAATGTTGCAAGATGTAACGGATGCCAGATAACCTGGAATATATATTACAAATAACTTATTAATGGAAGATAACTCAAAAGATAAATTTAGAGATAGTATCGGAGACTTACTTAGTGAATTACCTGATGAGGTTCCTGGATTAGATAATACTCCAGAATTACCTAAAGTAAGATTAGAAAGTACACAAGCAGTTGCTCTAACGAAGGCAAAAGGTAAAGCTAAAAAAGTAATGTCTAGTTTGCTTAAGTTTTACTTAAGTGAAGAAATCATCGCAGAGCATGAATATATTCAAGCAAAATCTAATTTAGATGAATATGCATTAGGTATGCTCATTCGCCAAATGGAAAACAGTGAGGTTGCTATTTCACAATTAATGGATATTATAAATGAAGGTGATGTATCCCCAAGAATGTTTGAAGTACTTAGCGATTTACAAAGAACTCTATTAGATATTATTAAAAGCCAAACAATGTATATGGTTGCTATTGAAGAAAATGCAAAAAAGACTTCTAGGGATATTGATGTTTATCATGGCAATTCAGAGAGCAGCGGTAACAAAAAACAGAGCGGTGTTAAGTCAAGAGGTACTAAAGATTTAATGAGAGCATTACAAGAAACAATTAACGAAGAAGATATACAAGATGTCGATAGCGATGAAAATGAAGAATGATTACATTCTTACACAGGAAATAAAACAAACAGAAAGAAAAACTGAAGGTGGTTTAATTATTCCTGGTGAAAAGTATAATAGGCAAGCTTTAGTAGTTGAAGTAGCAAATGACCTTGAAATAAAGAAAGGTGATAAAATTATAAAAACAATAGGCAAGGGTACTGAATATACTTTTGAAGGTAATAAGTTTGAAATCCTTCACATAAATCATATTCTTGCTGTTATAGAAGAAAATGGCACAGAAACCACAAGCACCTAGCGCAGGATTTGATTTTAATGTTGGCAAAGCCAAGCAAGCATTTTCTTGGTCAAGTGAAAGTGTAGAACAGTTAATGTTTGCAATAGAAGAAGGTTATAAACCTGCGTCTACGCCATTCTATGAAGGTAATCCTAATTTACGAAAAGGTAATATTGTTTTTAATTATACTTCAAATGAAATAAAAGAAATTAAAAAGTGTGCAAAAGACATTGTATACTTTGCAAATACATATTGCACTGTAATGACCGATCATGGTTTACAGACAATTAATTTAAGACCTTACCAAGAAGAGATGTTAAGGCAATTCCAAGCTGAAAGGTTTAATGTATGTTTAGCAAGTAGGCAAGTAGGTAAAACTATTTGTTCATCTATTTTTATTGCTTGGTATTCATTATTTAATTTTGATAAGAATTCTTTAATACTTTCAAATAAAGGGGCAACCACAAGAGAAATCATTGATAAAGGTAAAACTATATTAGAGCATCTACCTTTCTTTTTAAAACCCGGCACTCTTAAATGGGATGTATTTAATTCTAAGTTTGATAACGGTTGTAGAATAATTGGTCAAACTACTACCAAGAAAGCAGCAATTGGTTTTACTATTCATTTATTATTTATGGATGAGTTTGCGCATATACCTGCAAACTTTGTTGATACTTTTTATGAAAACGTATATCCTACAGTATCTGCATCAACTAACTCAAAGGTAATAATAACCAGCACCCCAAATGGCTTTAATAAATTCTATGACATATATACTGCTGCCGATAAAGGATTAAGTGAATATACACCCTTTAGAGTTGATTGGTGGGACGTACCAGGAAGAGATGATGCATGGATGAAACAGGAAGTTGCAAACTTAGGAAGTGATGAAGCTTTTAATAGACAATATGGAAATCAATTTATAGCAGGATCATCATTACTACTAGGCCCTGATAGTCTTAAGAAATTAAAATCAAATGAAACAGAATTTGTTCATCGTGAAATGGTTGAGTTTGAAGACGAGCAAGTAGAATATTCTGGTTTACTGTGGGACCCTGAATTTAATTTGGATGATACAGAAGAGGATGAAAATTACTGGTGTTTTTCTGTGGATATAGCTGAAGGTACTGGTGGAGATTATTCTATCATAAATATCTTTAAGATAGAACTTATGGATGAAGCAGATTGGAAAAAGGTTACATCCCCAGGTAGCTTTATCGATTTTTATAGAATTAGACAAGTAGGAAGATTTAGAAGCAATGATCACACTATTGAAGAATTTGCAAAAGCTCTTTATATTTTAGCTTATGATGTTTTTTACTCTGAAAACGTAAAACTAATTATTGAGTGGAATTTATTTGGGGGTGAATTAATAAAAAGAATGGAAACTGTATTTCCACAAAGAAATGATTTTGATGAAGAATCTGTTGTAAAGTTTAAACATCGAATAGATGCCAGAACTAAACAGTTTGGATTAAAAGTCAAAAAAGATAATAAACCTATATTTTGTCAAAATTTTAAAAAATACATTACTCAGAATAAAATATTAATAAAAGATAAGCATACTGTCCATGAAGCTGCAACCTTCGGTAAACTACCAAATGGTTCGTATGCTGGGCAATTAGGTCATGATGATTTAATAATGACATGTATTAATAGTTCTGAATTCTTTTTTACATTAGACTTTTCAGATTTTGCTGAAGAGATCCATGATGGGGCTGAAAAGCATGTTCAAGATAAAATTGATGCTATCTTAGAGCAAGATGCTAAAGGGGGACAACTTAACTTCGACATATACGACTTGGTATAAAAAGTTATAGGTTGTTGGATATATAAAAAAAGCAAATAAAAAAAATAATATAAGATGGCACTAGATCCGAAAATCGCTTCGATTAAAGCAGCAGGGACATACCGATTTGAGTTTGACAAATCTCAAGTAGTTAGTATTCCTGCTAATCAGACAAGGTTAATTGTCGGTTTCTCTAAAACAGGACCTTTTAATACTCCGGTATTCATTCCTGACACCGCATTCTTCAAACAAGTATATGGTGATATTGACAGAAACTTAGAAAGAAAGGATTCATTTTTCCATAGAAGCTGTTTAGCAGCATTGGAAAGAGGACCGATTCTTGCACTTAACTTATTAAACTTAACTGCTACCGATAAGGTAGAGTATATTAAATTTGGTGCGGCCTCCACACCAGAAGGTGGTACATACCAAGATAATGCAGGTGCATTAGGTGAATACCAAAAATTCTATAACAGAGATAAATTCTTTTATCCTGACTCAGATTCATTCTTAAGTAATGTAAATGCTGACACGCAGAATTTTAATTCAGGTACTACCAATGATTTATTAGATATGGTAAACTTAGGACAAAATCCGTTATCAGTCATAGTAAGAAAAGCATCAGCTGCTAATTCTACTGGATTCAATGTAACTGTTGAAGAATGGTATGGAGCTGCAAATGTACCAGGATTCTTAAATAAAGATAGTTTAGTATCTGACTTCTTGGTAGATGTATTTGTAATCAATGGAAACTTTGGTGGAGACTTTGGTTCTGCAACGCCTTATGAAAGATTTGCGGCAGATCCAATATTCCAAACATATTTTGATAAAACACAAGGTTTAAAAAGAAGAGTATTTGATGCTGATTCAACAGATACAAAAATCGCTGAATTTTTTAATGAATCAGAAGTTCAGGTAATTGCAACTTATACTGCTTCACTTATTCCTAACTTTACTGACTTATTAGGTAATAACCTTTTCGTAGAAAAAGTTATAAATGCTGATACTGCATCTACTGGATTATTTGTCGCTGTGAATGAAGATCTTTTTGATGGTGATACATTAATTGATGGTGTTGCAGGTGGTATTGATATGATAGGTCATAACCTTGAATATACTCAATCTACATCATTACAAGATGATGTTAATTTCTTATCATACAGTAGTTCTATTGTATCTGATTTAAATTATGCAGGTAATGGCATTACACCAACATCAGTTGATAAAAGTACAAGTGATCTTCTTTCTGTTACGGATTTAACTTCTGGTGATGTTCAAATACAGATACAAGGTTCTGTAGGATCTGCATTATTTGATGGATTCTCAAGTATGACCGCAAACACTGCTACTGTTGTAGGTAGTTATATTGAAGCTATTGATCTTAATGGCGATACAGTATATGTACCTGTAATATCTCACCAAGTAGTTGGTAATACAGTAACTGTTGTTTTATCTGGCTCTAATGCTACTATTGATTCAACTTGTTTCGGTACAAGCTTTGATTACATAAATGAAACTGACTTTGGTTTTGTAACCGATGAGGCCCCATTAACTAATCCGAATAATTCTAATATTATAGGTTCTTATGGTTCATCATTATATAGTCAATTCTCAAATGGAACTTTAACTGATGGTGATGAAGCAGTATTTTTAGATGGTGGAACTCAATATCAATCGTTCTTAGTATTCAATGCTGTTGATTATGGATTTATTCATACTGCATCACCAACTACTACTGCAACAACAATTGCAATTTCAGATTTAGATTATGCTCTACCATCTGTTCAAGTAACTCCTTATCAGGAAGATGCATTTAATAATATTACACCACATGCTGAATTTACTTTAGGTAGTGCAACTGGTACATTTTTAAATTCTGACGCTGTTGCATATCCTATAGGTACATTAGGTATCCAAACATTAAAAGGTGCAAATAATGTTTCTATAGATATTATATCAGATTCTGTTACTGAACCTGGATTAAAGCCTAACCAAGTATTAATCGCATCTGATAATCCTGATGCTGCCGATGTTATCGTTGGTAATTATTTAGTACATTTTGAAGGTGATGCAACAACTCCACATTCAAGGTTAACGAGAATGAATGTTGTACAAGGTGGATTAACCAATGCTGAGTTTAGTACTATTCCTGCAGGAAAAACTGCATTATTAGTAACATGCCAAAGCGAAATTGCAACATCAACCGCAGCAGGTGTAGTTAAAGTAGAATTATATTATCCTATTGATGCATGGGTAGATTACTTAAATGTATTTACATTGGATGGATTTAAATTAACTGCTAGTCATGTACCTAACGGAACAAACGATAGACAAAATGAAATCTTAAACGGTACTTTAAATGGAACTAATTTATTTAAGGCATTAACTGACAGAGATGTAATTAACTTTAGATATATTGTAGATACATTCGGAAACGGTATTGAAAGTGGATCTAAATCAATCTATACAGTATTAGCTTCTACAAGGAAAAACGCGTTTGCAATATTAAATGCACCATCTGCTAAGGACTTCAAAAATAATTCCGATCCTTCGTTTAAAGATCTAACTGGAAGCTTATCATCTAGATTTATTTCTACTGGTGGTGATCTTTCAAAGAATCCTACGGTAAGATACTCATTACCATCTCAAACACAAGGTGCAAGTTGGGGAGCATTCTATTATCCGTTTATTACTGTTAGGGATTTAGGTAGAAATATAAATGTTGTACCAGCTGCATATGTTTCAAACAACTTTATTGCAAAATATGAAAACGCTTTACCGTGGTCATTAGTTGCAGGAGTTCGTAGAGGTGTTGTCGGTGGAACTGGCGTTGTAGGATTAGAAATCAATCTTGGAAAAGAGGACAGAGAATACTTAGAACCATTTGGATTAAATCCAATTGTATTCCAAAGTGGAACTGGGCCAACAATCTTTGCAAATAAAACTGCACAGCAGACTACAAAATCTGCATTAAGTTCTATTAACAGTAGAGAGGTTGTAATTTATATCCAAGATGGAATTGAAGCAATACTTAAAAACTATTTGTTTGAATTTAATACAGCTCAAACTAGATTGGAAATTAAAACACTTGCTGATAACTTCTTATCAACGGTTCAAAATGATGATGGTGTTTACGATTATAAAAACGTAATGGACGAAACTAATAATACACCAGAAGTTATTGATCAAAATGTTGGTATCTTAGATACATACATTGAACCAGTAAGAGGAATGGAAATTCTCGTACAGAGAACAACAATTCTTAAGACAGGAGCTATTAGTTCAGGAAACTTCCAATAAGAAGAAACTAAATAAGAATATATAAAAAAAATAAATTAATATGCCACTACCACATTATACCCAGTCAAGGGCCAGTAGCCAAAGGTACGAACCTATTCAGCCTAACCTATTTGAGGTGACTGTATTTTCACCACTAGGGGATGATACGGGTTTAATCTTAGAGCAAGTTAAAACTATCGGAGGTTTAAATAACTTAAACCCATCTGTAGATGCAGTAGGTCAAAAATATAAATTTGCTGACCGTTCATTTGCAAGTATGCCAGGTCAGACCTTTTTAGATCTGACTATTAACTTTAGTCTTAACTTAAACGAAGCTAACGAAAATTACATTTACAATACATTCCGTAATTGGTATAAATTAATCTATGATCCATTAACTGGTGAAATGGGATTAAAGAAAGACTATGTTGGAAGTATGATCATTGTACAATATAACAGAGCAGGAGATATCTTTAGAAAGATTACCTGTAAAGATGTATTCCCTACAGGTCAACCTGATTTTGTAGATGAATTGAATTATGAAACTCCAGATCCTGCTGAGTTAACAATGACTTATCGTTGTGATCACTGGGTTGAGGAAAATGTAGGTGCATAATTTAAAATAAAATTAATTTTAGAAAAACTGGCTCTAGGGCCAGTTTTTTTGTCTTTACTCTAATATATATTATAAATTATATAATCTAAATTATGACCATATTTAAAGTATTAAACAAAATTGATGGTAAGGTTTATGTAGGTTATTCGGTTAATGATAATCCTAATAACTTAGGATCAGGTAAATATATTAAAAGAGCAGTTAAAGATTTTGGTACAAGATCCTTTGAGAAGCATATTTTAGAAAAATTTTCAACTGATGAATCATTAAGTCATATAATGGAAAGGTTAGAGTTTTGGATAAAAAAACATAAAGCCGATAATCCTAAGTATGGATATAACGAAAGCGTACAAGAATTAATACCGCAAAAAAAGAGGCTTACGAAAAAACTACAGGTACTCTTAACACCAGAAGATGTTGATAATCTAAATACTATTATCATACAAAAATCAATGGAGAATAAAACAAAACCGATGCCAGTATCTAGATATGTTAGACAATTAATAGTAGAACATATCGTTACAGAAACAGCACCTGAAAAACAATTAATAAAAATTAAATAATTATGAGTAGTCACGAAGACAATATTAAAAAAGAATTTGAAGAGGCTGAAGGTATAGTTGATACTACAGCTGAGGTAAAATCTAATGAAGATGGTAAAATTACTGAGTTAGGTAAAGTAGATACTAGTAGAGGATCTGGTGTAACATCTATAGATGATCCAGAAATACAAAGAATACAATCTTTAACCGGATATATTAAACTTGATTTATCTGGGTTTCCATCAGGTGGTCAATTTTATAGAGATGATTTTGAAATTCATATCAGAGCCGCAAGGGTTGGTGAAATTAGAGAATTCTCAACATTAGATGAAGAAAATATATTAGATGTTGATGAAAAGCTAAACTCACTTCTAGTGAACTGTACAAAAATTATGTATGGTAACCAACGAGGTTCATATAGAGATATTCTAGAAGAAGATAGAATATATTTAATCTTATCTATCAGGGAGCTTACTTTTAAAGATGGTGAGAATAAATTAATGATGCCAGTTGGTAAAAAGAAATGTACGTCAGGTACGTGTAAATCACAAGAATCAGTTGAACTTAAAACTCCTAACCTTCAATTTAATGAAACCGATGAATTGTTAGAAAAGTATTATGATCACGAAAACAAATGTTTTACTATACCTACAAAAAATCATGGTGAATTAACATTAGCACCACCAACGATTGGTGTTATGAGATCTATTACAGATTGGATAAGAAAACGAGAACAAGAAAATTTACCTTGGGATAAATCATCTTTAGCCATATTACCTTATATTCAAAGAGAATGGCGAGGATTTAATGATAAAGAAATATTTTCTGCTATTACTAGCTTTCAAGGCTGGGATGCTAGTAAATTTTCGATCATATATAGATTAGTTGAGAAAGCGAAAATTGGAGTTAAACCTGAGTTTATCTATCCATGCGAAGGGTGCGGTGCGGAGGTCGCCGTTCCGCTCACGTTTCCCGGCGGGATCAAAGCTATGTTTATTGTTCAAGATATCTCTTCTGAACTTTTATAAAGTCAGAGTTTTATTATTGGAAAAGTTGCATCTCCAACCTTCTGAGTTGGATTTGCTTCCTTTCTATGAATATGAATACACTTTAGAAATGTTTAATGACATTCTTAAAGAGCGTAACGACGAAGACAGCAAGAATAGTCAGGCACAGTCGGATAAATATAATACTAGTAGCATGCAAAAATCTATGAGCAAAAGCGTGAGTTCTTTTAAAACTCCATCTATGCCAAATATAAGTATGCCAAAGTTTTAAATAAATAGATTGAATGGCTATAGTAACTCTTAAAGATTTAATGGATCCTTTGTCAAAGATAGAGGCAGCTGCACAACAAACTAATGAAAAGTTAGATGCTATTGTAGCAGTCTCTGTTGGTGCTTCTCAAAACGGAGTAGCTATTATTGATGAGTTACAAAAACAGACGATGTTACTATCTGAGTTAGTTAGAACCAATCAAGAAATTGACGCTCAGACTGGTGCCAGTATTACTAAGAGTAGTATACAATTACTTTCTCTTAGAAAGATTCTTAAAGCAATTCAGAAAGGTAATAAAGATGATGAGACAAGTTCTAAAGGTAGTTCTATTGGAGGGCCTGGTAATAAAGTAGAAAAGGCTGGTGAGCTGTTGCAGATGTTAGGTGTAGGTTCTTTAAAAACTGCAAAAGGAATGATGCTATGGGCTTTAGTACCAGCAAAGGGTGTTACTAAGTTTACTGAGTTTATAAAATCTACATTTGAAAAATTAGCCGAAACTGACACTAAGAAAGCTAAAGAAGGTATTGAAGCATTAGATTTAATGGGAGGTGCAATTTTAAAATTCTCAAAGGCATTAGCCATATCAGCACTATTAATAATTCCTGGTATGATAGCTATACCGTTTTTGGCTGTATCTATATTAGCGATGGGTGGTATAATGTCTCTATTAGGATCACCTAAATTTAATAAGCGTATTAAAGCAGGTGGTGAATCTGTTGATATTATGGGTGATGCTATAAAAAAGTTTGCTATAGGATTAGCATTATTTTCGCTAGTTGCACCGCTTGCAGTAATTACCGCACCACTCATGGCTGTTTCTATGTTATTAATAGGTGGAGTTGTTTCTTTATTAGGATCACCTAAATTTAGTAAAAGAATACGTGCCGGCTCTACTTCATTATCTAGAATGGGTAATGCTTTAATAAAATTTACCGTAGGTTTAGTTGTCTTGGCATTAGCAACGGCGGTTATTGCGTCCAATCCTATATTAATAGCTTTAATGGCAGGTTCTATAGCATTAATAGGTGGGGCAGTTGCTCTCCTGGGTGGTAAAAAAATGTCTAAACGAGTTAGAGCAGGTACTAAGAATCTTGCATTGTTAGGTTTAGGTATTGCTTTATTTGGTTTAGGTTATGGTGTATTTGCAAAGGCATTTCCAGAAAAAGCTACATTTAAACAAGTATTGGTTCAGGCTGCTGCTATTGGTGGTATTGGTTCTGCTGTTGGTTTAATAGGGAAGTTTAAAGTTAAAACTATGGCTTCAGGTGCAGCAGCATTAGGCTTAATAGGATTAGCGTTACCAATATTTACAAAAGGATATAAACCCTTTGCAGCGGCTACGAAAGGTATGGATGTTGAAGATGTAGGGATACAGGTTGCTGCGTTATTCGGTATTGGTTTAGCAACAGTTCTTATAGGTAAATTTGGTCTTAAAAATATTGCACAAGGTGCATTATCATTTGCATTGACGGGTATTGCTTTAACTATATTTAATTATGGTTATATACCTTTTGCTTTAGCAACAGAAGGAATGAGTCTTGAAGATGTTGGTATGCAATTAGCTGTTTTAGGTGGTATTGGAACTGTTATGTCTGTCGCTGGTATAGCAGTAGCTGCTTCTGGTGGATCTGCTATGTTAGGGCCTGCATTATTTGCTGCCGCAGGTGGTTCCTTATTAGCTTTAGCACCAGGTCTACAAGGAATGAGAGATTTAAATTATACCAAGGAAGATGGTATAGCATTAGCTACTACTTTAGGTGCAGTTGCAATGGCATTTGCTGGTACTGCACCAGGTGAAGGTGAAGAAGGTGGTCTTTGGAGTGGAATTAAAGGAGCCTTTAGTAGAGTAGGTGAATCAGGCGCTGGTCTTGCTGCCGCTGCTATGTATGCTGCTGCTGGTTTAGCATTACAGGAATTGGCAGAAGGTTTATCTGCATTTTCAAAAATAAACTTTACTACAAAAGAATCTGAAAAGCTCGGATTAGCATTAGGAACAATAACTGCCGCGTTTGCTCAAGCAGGTGGAGAAGCAGCAGATCCTGGTGGTGCACTTGGGGCAGTCTTTGGAAATACATTTAGCTCAAATGCTGTTGAGAAAGGTATAGATTCTGTAATGGATGCAGGTGAGGCGTTAACAAATATAGCCACTGGATTAAATGCATTCACTGGTATTAAAGATCCTGAAGGTTTAGCTACAAAAATTAAAGGTGTGGTAGGGTTAGTTGGTGAAGCCTTTGCTGCAGTAGGTGGTGCAGAAGATAAGGATGGTGGTAGTTTCTTAGGATTTACTTGGGATGAAAATATTATAGAAAAAGGAATTGATGCAGTTGATGGTGCAGGTGATGCACTAGCACAAATAGCAAAAGGTCTTAATAGTTTTGCTGGTGTTAAAGATCCTAAATTAGTAGCTAAAAAGGTATCTGATACATTAACTTTAATTGGTGGAGCCTTTATGAGTATAGGTGGTAAAAAGGAAGAAGACTCGGCATTGTTTGGTTTAATCAGTTGGGATGAAAATGCAGTAAACGAAGGTATTGAAGCCGTTGATGGTGCAGGTGAGGCATTGCTTGATATTGCAGAAAGCCTAGTTAAATTTGAAGGTTTAAAAAACCCTGAGAAAGTAGCAGAAGGTATTAAAAAAATATTTACATCAATAGGTGATACTTTTATACATTTCTATTCACAAGATAATTTTTCTCGTGATGTAGATCATATGAAAGGATTTATATCTCAATTAGCCGAAGCTGCTGGTTCAGGTGAATTGGCCACAGCAGCAACAGACTTAGATAATATTGCAGCTGCAATAAATTCTGTGGATATTTACAAAGCAGAAGCATTAGGTAATTTGTTTAAAGGCGCTAGTGATTTAGGTAATAATAGATCTGCGTATGAAGACTTACAAGGTGCAGTTGAAGAAATCCGAGATTTATTAAGTGAATCTACTGGCGGCACAACAACTGGCGGCACAACAACTGGCGGCACAGGAGAAACTGGAAATACTAATATGAACAGTGCATTCCGAAAACTAACAGGAACTCTGTCTAGGATGGAAAGTACACTAAGCTCCTTACCTAATGAAATTAGAGCTATTAAATTAGAGCTACCTGAAGGATAATTAAAAATTTCTTAAAACCTTTTCCTACTTTAGCTATATAAAATTAACAGAGAGTTTCTGGAAATAGTATAGTTTAAAAGTATAATATGGAAAATGTAAAAAACATAGTTTGGTTTGACTTAGAAACCACAGGAGTAAATACAAGTAGCGATAGAATTATCGAGATTGCAATGATAAAAACCGATTCTGAAGGAAATGAAATAGATTCTTTTCAGTCATTAGTTAATCCCGGCCCTGATGCTGTTATGAGAGAGGAAGCTCAAGACAAGCATGGAATATCACCAGATCAATTAAAAGATGCACCACAATTTGATTTAATAGCAAAAGAAGTTTTAGACTTTATTGATGATAGTGACTTAGGTGGATATAATGCACTTTATTTTGATGTACCAATGCTCGTAGAGGAATTTATGAGAAGTGGTATTGCATTCTCACATCGACAAAGAGCTGTAGTAGATCCCTTTTTAATTTATTCAAAATATGAACGTAGAGATTTGAGTACTGCATATAAAAAATATACAGGAAAGGATTTGGAAGGCGCTCATAGAGCCGATGTTGATATTCGTGCAACAATGGAAATATTCCAAAAGCAAAAAGAACTTTATGATATGCCTACAACAGCAAAAGAAATTGATGATGTTGTAAATGAATCACGAAAAGATCAAGTTGACTTAAGTGGTAAATATAAATTTGCTGAAATAAATGGTAAACGAGAAATCGTATTTAACTTTGGTAAAAACAAAGGTAAGCCGTTTAAAGAAGTTTATGAAACAGATGCAAGATACATTCAATGGATTATTGATAAGGGAGAATTTTCAAAAGAAGTAAAAATCATATCTCGTAAACTCTTAGAGAAAATGCGAGCAGAAAATCCTGTTTTGTAAATTGTTAATAACTTTTAGAAAAAAGATCTCATTTTATTTTCAATTCCCAATTAAATTGATTATATTTATAATATAATTAAATAACACGGAATATGTCTAAATATCAAGAACTACTACAAAATCCTCCAAGGCTAACAGTAAAGAAAGATGCAAGAGAGGTAATCATTAAGACGGTAAGTTGTATGTGTGACAATGTACATTACCTTAAACTTAAGAAAAATTCAGAAGGTGATTTTAAAATGTCAGGTGGCGGATTTGCTTTATCTAATTGGCAAATGAAACATACATCACATGATATTGAATGGATTGCAGATGAAGGTAAGTGGAATCAGGTATTTAGAATGATTAATACTGGAACAGAAAAAATTGAATCTTTAAAAAGTAGATAATGGCAATAACAACTAAACCAATGCCTGGATCTGAAGTGATCCATATAGACTTAAGCGGACCAGACGGTAATGCATTTGCATTAATTGGATTGGCTCAAAAATTAGCAAAACAACTTCACTATCAACAAGAGGAAAGAAGTGAACTTACTACCGAGATGATGAGTGGAGATTACGATAACCTGTTAGAAATATTCGATAAACACTTCGGAGAATTTGTAACATTACATAAATAATATGAAAGAACCGACACCATACCGGATGATAACCGAAGAAGAACATATTGAAGAAATCCTAACAGAGGCATCTGCCTATGGCTTAAGAGCCGAAGTGAAGCAGTATGCAGAAAACTTATTAGATGAATCCCCAGAGATGGATCCAATTGATGCTTATACTCATGGGTTTGAAGAGTGGATTAAATAAATTATGGAAAAGGATAACGAAGGCAAAAAACTAAAAGAAGTTAAGTTAACTCAACAAGAATGGTTTGATGCTCTTCGCGTACCTACACCTGTAAGAAATAAGAAAAAATATAGGAGAAAGAAAAAACATAAAGGTAAAGATGATCAATAAAGGTAAAGAATGGAATTGGATGGATAACATGGATATTATATCTTCTATTAGAGAAGACATGAAATGGGTAGAAAAAGTTTTGTCTCACAAAGATAATACTAATTTACATTACCCTGCTCTTAAGCGCCTCATTAATAATTTCTATAACAAATGGGTAAACTCAAATAATATTACAGTTATGAATACTTATCGTCTTTATCTTAAGTCAATTTTAAGAAGTGAATTTGGTAGGTAATTAAACCTTTAAACTTTTATCAATATAAAAATAAAATTAAAGCATGGCAGTAAGCATTGAAAAGAAATATCAGAAACTTACAGACACAGAGCATGTATTACTTAGACCAGGTATGTACATTGGTTCTGTGAAGCCGCATACAGAAGAAGTTTATCTTTTGGATAGAAGAAGTTGGAAATTAGTACCTAAAGAAATTACATATAACCCAGGCTTCTTAAAACTCTTTGATGAGATTGTATCTAACTCAGTTGATGAACATAAAAGAAATCATAAGCTTAATCAAATAAAGATCACTATTGATATTAATACTAATAAAATATCAATTTGGGATAATGGTGGTATACCAGTAGAGATTCACAAAAAGTATAATGAATGGGTACCTGAAATGATTTTCTCAAATTTAAAGACTGGGAGTAATTTTGATGATAGTGAACAAAGAACTGTTGTAGGTACAAATGGCGTAGGTAGTACATTAACAAATATATTCAGTAAAGAATTTACAATTGATACCTGTGATAAGAAGAAAAGATTTACACAAACCTTTTCAAATAATATGGCAAAGAAAACCAAACCTGCCATAAAACCACAAAAGAAAGGGTTTACTGAAATTTCATACATTGCAGATTTTAAAAGATTTGGTATGAGTAAGATTGATAAGGCTTCAATTCAAATGATTGAAAAAAGACTTTATGATATTGCTGCATGTAATCCTAAATTAAAAATTTGGTTAAACGGAGATCCTATTACTTTTAAATCTTTTAAAGAATACTCTGAATTATATACCACACCAGTATTTTATGAGCAATCAGAAAATTGGCAAATAGGAATAGGTCATTCTACTTCAGGGTTTAAAGCTATCTCATTTGTAAATTCCGTTGAAACAAAAGATGGTGGAAAACACGTAGATAACATTACTTGGCAAATTACACAATTTCTTAGAGATAAGATTAAACGAAAGCATAGAGTTGATGTAAAGCCATCAGAATTAAAAAATCATTTGTACCTTTTTATTAACAGTACAATTATTAATCCTGCATTCTCTTCTCAGACAAAAGAAAAGCTTATTACTGAACCTAAAGACTTTGGTAGCATTCATGTACTTTCCGATAAGACACTAAGACAAGTTTTAAACTCAGAAATAATTCAATCTGTATTAGATTGGATTAAACAAAAGAAGGCAGCCGAAGAAAGGTCTAAGCTTAGAAAATTAAATAAAGGTCTTGATAAGAAAAAGGTTATAAAATTAATTGATGCAAAAAAGAGAGGCGATAGAAGCAACTGTACTCTTGCAATCTTTGAAGGTGATTCTGCATCATCTGCATTTAGACAATATAGAAATCCGAATATGCAAGGTGCATTTCCACTCAGAGGTAAGTTTGTAAATGTAAGAGAATCTATCCCTTCTAAGGTTGTACAAAATAAAGAAGTACAATCTCTTATGGCTGCATTAGGTTTAAAGATAGGTCATGAACCTAAAGATTTAAGATACGGTAAAATATTATTGTATACTGATGCTGATGTGGATGGTAATTCTATTTCTGCTTTGTTAATTAATTTCTTAGGTAAATATTGGCCAGAATTATTTGAACAAGGTAGAGTCTTAAAGGTAGAAACTCCTCTTATGGTTGCTAAGAAAGGTAAAGAGACATTAAGTTTTTATTCCGATGATGATTATAAAGAATGGGAATCTAAACAAAGATCATTATCATCATGGTCAATTGAATATAAGAAAGGTCTTGCTGCCTTGGAGAATGAAGAGTACCAGGAAATTATTAGTAATCCTAAAACCTTTACTTTAACTAAAGACAAAGATTTTGATAATACATTAGATACATGGTTCTCAAAAGATTCTGAACCAAGAAAGAAAAAGATTCTAGGAGAAGAATTAATTTATAAGACAAGTGATAAATCATTATTTTAAATATGAGTAAAAGAACAGTAACAGATTTTTTTGATAAGGAGTATCTTGAATATGCTAAGTATGTTGTTGAAAATAGAGCTATACCTAGTTGCATAGATGGATTAAAGCCTACACAAAGAAAGGTAGTTTATATTGCAAACAAAATTTGGAAAAGTGGTAATGAAAAACCTATGAAGCTTTTTCAACTTGCAGGTAGAGTAGCGGCTGAGGCATATTACCACCACGGTAATACATCTTTGGAATCTTCTATGGTAGGTATGGCACAAGGATTTAAAAACTCTTTACCTCTTTTAGATGGGATAGGGCAATTCGGTTCTTTAAGATCCCCATCCGCAGGTGCACCTCGTTATATTAGTGGAAAGTTACATCCTAATTTTAGGTTACTTTATAAAGACTTTGAATTATTAGAAAATAAAATAGAGGAAGGTGAAAAAATTGAACCTGAATACTTCTTGCCTATTATACCAACTGTAATTTTAAATGGTTCATCCGGTATTGCTGTAGGTTTTGCTACAAATATTTTAAATAGAAATCCTAAGGATGTTGTTAATGCATGCATCGCTGTTCTTAAGGGCAAAAAGATGCCAGTCTTAGCACCTTGGTTAAAAGAGTTTAGCGGCACTTTTACTAGAGATACAGTTAATCCAAAAACATGGAAGATAAGTGGGTTGTATGAGGTGCTAAACACAACAACAGTTAAGGTAACTGAAATTCCTCCAGGCTTTACATACGAAAGATATGAAGAGCATTTAAATAACTTAACCGAAAAAAGAATCATATCAGGATATGATGATAATTCATCAGGGCAAGTAGAATATGTACTTAAGTTCCAAAGAGCCATTCTTAAAGACTATGTAAGTAGAAATAAATTAGAAGCTTTATTAAAAATTAATACACAAGAAACTGAAAACCTTACAACAATAGATGAAAACGGTAAACTTAAAATTTTTAATAAGGTTGAAGAAATAGTTAATCACTTTGTAGAAGTAAGATTAAAATGGTATGATACCAGAAAGGCTTATCTGATTGCAAAGTTAGTGAGAGAATTACTTATTATTTCAAATAAGGCAAGGTTCATAAAAGATATTATTGATGGTAAACTTATTGTAAACAATGCACCTAAGAAAAACATTATTCTTTATTTAGAAACTGCTGATTATGATGAGGTTGATGGATCTTATAACTATCTACTTAATATGCCTATCTATTCTTTAACAAAAGAAAGGTTTGATGAATTATTAAAACAAGAAGCAGAGAAGAAGGCTGAAAAGAAAATTATAGAAGGTACTAATCCTAAAGATATGTATCTTTCTGATTTAGAAACTTTAAAGAAAGCTATAAAATAAAGTAAACCTTTTAAGAAAAAGCAATATAAAAATAAACAGTATTATGGCGAGATTTAAATTCACAACAAAAAACGGAACACATGTAACCGCGTGCGAAACTGATGATGAGAGCAATGCATGGAAATGGATTGCACAAACTAAACAGTTAACAATAAAACAAGCAATATATCTTTATAATATTATAAAATTAGAAAAATGATGATAGAACAAAACTCCTCAGTAGACTCTTCAATGATAAATAGAGTCATTTACAATTTCCCTAACAAGTCTTTAAAGATTGAATTTAATTCAGGTGCACTTTATGAATACAGTAATGTAGAACCTGATGTTTATGACAATCTATGTAAAGCAGAATCTCAAGGTAAATTCTTTAATGAACAAATAAAAAATAATTACGATAACACTCAACTTTTAATAAATTAAATTATGGCAAGTACAAATTCAAATGCTCTTTATGAAGCGCTTAAGGCTCAATTCGTAGCACAAAAAACAAAAGCAATCGCAACATTAACTGTATACTTAACTAACCCGGTTGGTATCGGAGAACACCCACAGATTATTGATGAAATGGTTGAACAAACAAAATCTTTAGCAGAAGCAGAAGATTGTTTAGAAAGATTAGAAACTACCTTTGAAGTAAAAGAAAAAGAAGATTCTAAATAATGAATAAAGTTATTTTAGTAGGGAAGGCTGCTGCTGGAAAAGATCACATGAGAAAGATCCTTAGCGGTCGAGGTTTTCAATATGGAATTTCATATACTACTCGACCGCCTAGAGAAGGAGAAATAGATGGTAAAGATTATTTCTTTTTAACAGATGAAAGCTTTAAGAGAAAAATTAACCAAGGTTACTGGTATGAATGGATTGAATTTAATGGTTGGTACTACGGTACAAGCCAAAGGCAATTTACTACGAGCTGTAACCTTTTTATTATGACACCTAAAGGCATAGGTCATATTGACCCTGTTGATAGAAAAGAATGTACCATCATATATTTAAATGTTGATGAAAAGATCCGAAGAGAACGATTAAAAGCCAGAGAAATGCCTGGTGATTCTATTGATCGTAGAATGGATGCAGACAACATAGACTTTGAGAATTTTACTGATTTTGATTTAGAAATAAACAATTCTAACTTTTAACTATATAAAAATAAAACAATGAGCAAATTCATTATTATAGAAGGTACTGATAACACAGGTAAAGATACTCAACAAAATCTTATCATTAAAAAAGTAAATGATTTAGTATTTCAAAAATTACATTATTCTTCTTTACCTTTTAAAGATGATAAGGAAAAACATATTTCTTATTCACAGAAGCTGTATGATGATATGTTTAAGCTTATGATAGCATCTAAAGATAAAGATATTAATATTATCTTTAACAGATCTCATTTAGGAGAATCGGTATACTCCCCTCTTTACCGAGAGTATTCAGGTGATTATATTTTTGATATTGAAAAAAGATATGTTAAGCAACTAAGAAAGGAACTTTATCTTATAACATTAACTAACGATCCTCATACTATTTTAAAGAGAGATGATGGCTTATCATTTTATGGTAATGAAGAAGAAGTAAAAGCAGAAGTTGATGGTTTTAATAGAGCTCATCGTTTAAGTAAAATTAAAAATAAATTAAAAATCCATTTAGGTACCATGAGTGCTGAAGAGGTATCTAATATTATCATAGATTTTTTAAAGCATGAAAATACTATCACAGGATCACCTAAACAATTAAACTTATTTGAATAATGTCAGCAGAAGATATACTTTACAAAGCACACTATGAAGGAATTAAAGACTTAGTTTTTATAGAATCTAAAAGACTAAGATCAGAAAATCCTAAGAAATGGAAATATGCAGAATATGGAGATGTAGTAGAACAAGCATATAAGAATGTAAAAGAAAAACTAAATAAAAAAAGATGAGAGTTTATAACGGAGAAACATTTGCCGATGCTTATGAATTAGCATTAAACGATATATTGTATAACCCACAATATCAATCCTCACCTAGAGGTATGAAGATATTTGAAGTATCTGATGCAGCACTAGTTGTCGAAGATCCTAGGTATTGTTTATATGAGAATTCTCGTAGAAGTAGTCAGTTTAAATATATTGCAGCAGAGTTAGTATGGTATTTTACCGGTCGTAAAGATGCCGACTTTATTACACCTTATGCAAAATTCTGGGATCAGATTAAAAATAAAGATGGTTCAGTTAATTCCGCTTATGGTAATCTTATCTTTACTGAAGAATTAGAAGATGGTAGGAATCAATACCAATGGGCATTAGATTCTTTAATTCAAGATAAAGACTCAAGGCAGGCAATTATACATTTTAATAAACCTTCTCATCAATGGAATGGTAATAAAGATTTTGTATGTACTCTTAATGGTGTTTTTCAAATAAGAGATAATAAATTAAACTTTACATTAGATATGAGGTCTAATGATCTAATACTAGGTATGCCTACTGATGTTGCATTCTTTTGTTTATTGCAAATTCAAATGTTAGAGCATCTAAGAAAATACTACCCGGAATTAGAATTAGGTACTTATACTCATATCGCACATTCATTACATTTATATGAAAGACATTTTAATCTTGTAGGTGAAATGCTAGAAAAATCATTTAATCCTCAGTCATTCCCAGATATGAGAGAATTCTTAATTGATCCTAATGGTAAAGCATTAGATGGTTTAAACCAACTAGAAGAAGAAGTTCTCCAAATGAATGATTTAGTATTTAATGGTAATGCAAGTTATACTGTGGATAGGCATGATGATCTTTTACACCAATGGATATCTGATGCAATCTTTGGAAATATATAAACAAAATAAAATTTGTTTTGAAATACTTAAAATTATTTGAACAGTTCATAAGTGAGAAGAAACCTACAGGAGCGCCCGATTGGCATGACTCTGATGCACCTGATGCAAACGGTAGGTTTAAAGATCTTTCTATAAAAGATTTAGCCGCATGGTTAATAAAAACTAGAAATAAAGATGTTAAAAAAATTAGCGGGTCTTTAACTCAGCAAGTGGTTTTTAACAGAAAGAGTGATCCTAAGTATGCTGAAAAGATGGAGAAAACCAGAAAAGAAGTATATAAGCAATTAGGTAGAGAAGATTTATTAAAAGAAGCTTTACTTGAGAAAGGTTATAACATGGATGATATTCATGATTTAATAGCATTCCATAGATTCAATAAAGATTTTAGAAAGTTATCTGCTAAAGATAAAGAATGGGTGGAGAATGATGCTAAAGAAAGAGGCTTTAATGAATCAGTTAATAATGAAGACTATCTTAAGAAGGTTAATTTTATATTAGCAGGTAAAAGGATAGAAGGTCTTACTGGTAAAAACAATAAAAGAATTTATGGTAAAATAAACGATGTATGTTTAGGTGAACTATTTAATTCATTCTACGCACAGGGTGATTATAAAAAAGACCTTGATGTTAATCCAAAACTACCTCTTATTTATTATGGTGGAAATTCAAAAGAAGGTTTAGATTTTTTAAAGAAATACAATGTATCAGAAGATGTTATGTATAACTTACCAGAAGCAATGAAGGTTAGTGGTAATAAGAGTGATTTTTATAAAATGTTTAAAGATGCTGATTTTATCCCAAAGGCAGTTTATAAAAAGGAAGATGCAAAAGATTTACAATTTCCTATTATTGCAAAACCAGATGATGGCCATTCTGGTTTAGGTATTGAAATATTTGATACTTATGAAGACTTAGAAAAAAGCAAAGGTAAATTTGAAAACTATTCAGAAGCAAAAGATCTTGATAGAGAATTTAGAGTTTTACTAATGAATGATGATCCTGTGTTAGTTCATGAGAGAGTTTCTTTAAATGAAAATGAAATTAAAGATAAAGAAGCCGATGAACAAACCGAATTTACTTATGTAGATCAAGATATGAGTAAATTAGATTTTATGGATAAAGTAAATGATATCTGTAAAAAGGTTAGAGAAAAATTAAAACTTGGTCTTTGGTCAATAGATTTAATGATTGATAAGAGTGGAGATTGCTGGGTTGCCGAAATTAACTCAGCATCTGGTATGGCAGCAGATAAAATGGCAAGAGTATATGTTAAAGTATATGAAGATTTTTATGGAGAGAAATTACCAAAAGAATTTAAGACTCACTTAAATGAAGAATACATTAAACCTATTTATAAAATTAATCTTAAAGAAAACGCAGATCAAATTAAAAGATCTAAATGTTGTGTTAACTATCAGGATATCATAGATGGTAAAGAAACTATTCTTTAATTAGAAAAAAGTTCTTTAATAATTTTCAGTTCCCAACTAATTTTATTATATTTGTATTATAACAGTTAATCTGTAAACAAAAACTTATGCAAAAAGATTTAGAAAGCCTTAATGATTTTTATATAACATCTGATACTTGGTTCGGTAGACCACAAATACTTCAGATTGCTAATAGAAAATTTAATGATGTAGATGAAATGAATGCTGCCCTCATTAAAAATTGGAATAAGGTAGTAAAGAAAAATGATATTGTTTTTCATCTAGGAAATTTTGCATGGGATCCACAAACCGCAAGAGCTGTTCTAAAAAGACTCAATGGTCAAATCTATTTTATGATAGGTAGTGCTGATGAGGCCTTTTTAGATATTCAACACGAATTTGAAAATGTATCTATTTTAGAAGATCAGATTGTAGAATTACCTCAATTTGATTCTATAATTTGCCACTATCCATTAGATGCATGGAATGGTAAAGATTCAGGTACACTTCACTTTCACGGTCATACAATATTTTCTCATAAGACTGACTTGTCTAAAATGAATAGAATAAACGTATGTACAGATTTTTGGAATTATACACCAGTAAATTATTTAACCATCAAAGATTTTATAAATGAGTAAAACAAAAAAGAAAACCTACAAGGAACTAGCAACAGAATTTAAAAAGACAAGAAATGAAAAAGTATATAATGAGCTTTATCATAAGATGAGACCAGGTCTATGGAACTATGTCAATAATATTATTAAAGATCCTTTAATTTCTGATGATATAGTATCTCATACATTAACAACTGTATATTTAAAAATTGATCAATACAACGAGGATTATCAAATTACTACATGGGCATATCGTATTGCATATAATGAATGTATAGGTTGGATTAGATTTAGAAATAAGAAAGTAAGTATGAATGTATTTACTGATGCTGGTGTTGAACCACCAATGGAACCTTCTATTACTCTAAGACATGATTCATATCTTCCTAAAACTGAAAGTGATTGGGAAACTGAACAAACAACTTTAGATGAACAGGTTAGGTTAACTCATGAGGCTATTAATGCGTTGCCTCCAATGTACAAGCGATATATGATAGAAAGATTTTTAAATCATAGATCGTATCAAGATATTTTAGATATTATGATAGAGTCAGAAAAAGGCATAAATTTACAAACAGTTAAGAACAGAATATTTAGGGGTAGGAAAATAGTTAAAAAACAGCTCGAAGGGATGAAACTATTTGCTGATGCCTAAATACATAATAAACAAACCGATATGTATATAATTAAACTTTACAAAGAACTCAAGATTTGGTGGCAAATAAGAAAGGTTGCTAAGTCTGAGGAAATTGCCTTAAACGAAAAAGGCTTTAGGGTAGATTGGATTGGAAGAATCTACACCGTGATTAATTTACCGGAAGAGGTTGCAACAGCGCCAATTTCGCAAGAAGGTTATGTCTTGATGAAACTAAGAGAACATGATAAATTTTTATTAAAATTAGGTATTGCAGATTATGTATCACCTGAATTTAATAAAATTAACAATACAGATTCTTTTCTTTTAGTATTATCACCAGATAGAGATTATTTTAGACTATGGCCATTCTTAGTATCCGCAGTTAAAACCACCGGTCTTATCTTAGTACTAAGAGTCCTATATCTTCTATTTATCCATAACCAAGAAAAAATTATAGAACTATGGAACAAACTGATGATCCTAATATTTTAAGAAACCAGGTTGATAAAATAGAGAAGGAAGTTAACCAACTCGAAAAGGCAAAAGAAGAAATACAAAATGAATGCAAGCACAAAGGCGAGACTTTTGTACAATTTGATAAATCAAACTCTATGAAAAAATACTGCTCTGAATGTAAAAGAGAATTAGGTTATCCTACAAAAGCAGAGCAAGAAAATTTTCTAGGCAAAAAACAATAATATGGCAACAGCTGAATCTTTAGCAACAACAGAAACTATAAATGGTAAAAGATACTATAACTTAGGTAAAGGTATTAAGTACCCATCAGTAACCACTATCTTAGGGGCAATGACTGATAAATCAGGAATTGATAAATGGAGAAAACGAGTAGGTGATAAAGAAGCAGATAGAATTTCTAAGTTCTCTGCAAACCGAGGAACTGTAATGCATCAGTTTTGTGAATACTTTTTAGGATCTGAAAAAGAAACTGTTAGAGAAAGGTTAATGGAAGCACAAACTCTTATAGGTCCATTTGTAGAAGAGAATGGTTTTACCGAAGAAGAAACAAATATAGGTAGAAAATTATTCTTTAACTTTTATAATAATGAATGTTTTGACAGGATAGCTAAGGTAGTGTCTATAGAAGATACATTACATTCACCTCAGATGGGTGGTTATGCAGGTAGAGTTGATATTATTTATGAGAATAAGAAAGCTCATCTAGTCGTCTTAGATTTTAAATCTTCAAAGAAACCTAAAAGAGAAGATTGGATTGAAAATTATAAAATGCAAATTGCTGCATATTCTTTAGCTTATTGGGAAATGAATGGTGTTAAACCAGAAGGTGGTGAAATTTGGATTAGTAATGAATCTGACGCATTTCCGCAAGTATTTGAAATGACATTTGATGATATATCATTTTATGGAAAGAAATTCCTTTCTTTAGTAAAGGCGTTTCATGAAAAGTATCCATTAAACGAGAATATATAAAAAAAGATTAAAAACTAAATGGCAATTAAATCATTTAAGGATTTTATTAATGAAGAACTCGATCATGTAAGACATAAAAAGGTTAAACATGTAGAGGATCATGATCCAGAAGATTCTGCAAATAAAGAAGCCGAGGCTAATGCTGAGGAGTATTTACAGAAAGTAGAAGAAGAATGCCCTAGGTGTGGAGAACATTCCGATGATTGTCAATGCGAAGAAGACGATCCTTGGTCTACTCAAAATTATCATAGAGTACCTAAAGGTTCAGAACATACATCAAAACCAAAACAAGAATTTAAAAAATAAAACAATGAGTAAATTTAACAAATTTTTTGCAGATCATGGAATTAAAATAGTTTTAGCATTAATGTTGCTAACTTATTTTAAATCATGCAGTATTGATTCAGAAGTAGAAAGAATCAAAAAAGAACAACGAATTTTAACTACAGAGATTGATACATTATCAA
>Ga0209602_1000249_pt1 | contig 52581 bp, 77 predicted proteins | sample COGITO_mtgs_1205_3_FD_184810 | JGI IMG/M metagenome (GOLD analysis project Ga0209602, IMG submission 184810) | Pelagic marine microbial communities from North Sea - COGITO_mtgs_120524 (SPAdes) (version 2) | ecosystem: Environmental > Aquatic > Marine > Epipelagic ...
GAGAACATAGGACCAGCACCGACCAGTGCCTGTAGCAGGCCAGCAAAGGATCTACCTGCGTCATGGATATCGTCATGCAAGTCACAGGGCAAGCGAAAACGTACCGGTAATAGAAGTGAGAAGATCGGCGGCAAGACAATGAAAGTCAGTGGCAAGCGGATCAAAGGCCGTAAGTACGGTGGGCCAACACCAGACTATTCAAAATAATCTCTGAAATCAAAGACCTAATAGCGAGCCAATAGCGAGCCATTGTAGAATAGTTGGTATATTAAATACTTACATAATGGAAAAATCACAAATCAAATTCACATTCATAGACAACAAGGATTTCCACACCAAACTGGAAAACGTGTCACAGGCTGTGTTGCATCACCTGACAATGACCTGCAACATGGAGATAATCCCCAAGACGGATGCCACTATCTCCGTTTTTAGGACACTGCCCAAGCAGGAAGGTGGCAAATGCTATTACCCTTTCTTTTTGAGAGAACCATTCAGTTTAGAAAACATAGACTTCTGTGAATTCATTGAACCGCAACATCTCAAAATGATGCAGGAAAAAAAAGTCGTCCCATTGGTTGTGATGACCTCAGAGCTCTGGGTACTATTCAACCTTGAACCTAACAGGATATTTCGCAACAGTCCATATTTCCACGTGATAAAAAAATTGGAGAAGCACGGGATCAAGGAGCAGGATGTGGTATGGCTGACCTGCGACAGGTATATACCAAAGGATCCGAGGATCAAGGCCCGATTTCTGCATTTCGATTATTTCCTAGAGCAACAAAAAGTCTTACAAAATGAATTCAACACACTCGAAAAGATAGAGCACAGGTTCATCAGCATGGCACAAGGAATACACAGACACCACAGGTACGCGATGTCCTACAACCTTTACAAAGAGAACTTATTACAACATGGGCTCAGCTCTTGTCCAGAATATGAAAATTTCAGTTACGTAAATGCAAAAAGATTTGAACTTACCAACGATTACATGAGTAAATTGTCAACGTTTGACAGCCAAGTGTTTGAAAGATGGAAGAACACATTACCAACCAAGATAGACGGAAAGGAGAACATGCATCAGAGAAGATGGGATGAAGGACATTTATTCGAAAAAGTGTTTCTCATGATTTCTAATGAGACACATCATCCAGATGACACTGTCTTTATTACTGAGAAAACTTACCGGTGCATTAATTACTGCCGACCTTTCTTGATAAACGGTGACAGGGGATCACTTGGCTACCTTAAGGAAATGGGTTTCCAGACCTTTGGAAGTTTTTGGGACGAGTCCTACGATGATGAAAAAACCGATCAAGCAAGGATCTCAAAAATCACAGCGATCCTGAAAAAAATTTCTGGAACGAGCAACGCTGAATTACTGGCCCAATATAAGGAAATGAAGCCAGTGCTTGAGCATAATTACAATTTGTTGAAGAACTACAAACAATGGAATCAATTGAATTAATATGAACATCATCTACGGAATCAAGATCGGATTTATAGGACTGGGCAAACTTGGAATGCCATGTGCAGAAGCAATACGTAAAAAAGGATTCGATGTTGCAGGATATGACATCGCACACAAATCAAGTGATCTTGTTGAGATCAGAGACTCCATAGAAGATGTGTGTCGAGACAGGGACATTGTGTTTGTGGCAACACCGACCCCACACGAGGAAGGCTACGACGGGAGGGAGCCCACCAGTCACTTACCTGTAAAGGATTTCAACTATGACGCTGTCAAGAAAGTGTTGACCAAGTGCAACAAGCATATGGGAGTGACACAGAGCCTCGTGCTGATATCAACTGTGTTGCCTGGAACAATCCGGAGAGAGTTGGCACCTTTGGTGACCAATGTGAAACTACTATACAATCCTTATTTGATAGCAATGGGTACAGTGGCGGAGGATATGATCAATCCTGAGATGATCATGATAGGCACTAAGAAGGGCGTGTACAAAACTGCCTATAAGGCACAGCAACTCGAGGCATTTTACAATCAGTTCTGTGACAACTTCCCTCGTGTAGAGTTTGGCACATGGGAAGAAATTGAAGCAATGAAGATATTCTATAACACGTTCATCAGCAACAAGATCGCACTGGTCAATATGATACAGGATGTTGCACAAAAACTTGGCAACATGGATGTGGACAAGGTCACGCAGGCACTTGCCAAAAGCACAAAGAGGATAGTGAGTCCGGCCTACATGAAAGCAGGCATGGGAGATGGTGGTGCGTGTCATCCAAGGGATAATATTGCACTGCGATGGCTTGCAAAAGATTTGGATCTAGGGTATGACATGTTCGAAAGTATAATGACAGCACGTGAACAGCAGGCAGAGTCGATGGCAAAAGCCATACTAGAACACGGAAACAGTGTGTGGTTCTCATCAGATTCATACAAACCAGGAACTCAATTGGTGGACGGATCATATTCATTGTTGTTGCAACACTATGTTAGGAAGCACGGTGGAACGTTGGCCAATGGCATAGACACACCCGTTGAAGTGATTGTCAGGGTGCATGAGTCAGACCATTTCACATGTGATGAAAACACAATAATATTTGATCCATGGAGATCATATCCAAAGGCGGAGAATGTCATTTATTATGGAAAATGATGTGTGGGGTGTCAGTTGGAATCCAGGTAACATGGGACACATGCTTAGGTGTGCAATTGCCATACAGTTGTACAACGTAGAAATTGATCTCAACGATAAAAGTGATTCTCACCTTGAAGACAAAAAACCTTCGGTACAAGAAATTAAATCGTTTCATCCACACGATGACAATATTATTCCAGAAGGAATGAAAGTAGTTAGACCATACTTTGCTTCAAAACAACTTTCATATTTTCCAAAATATCTACATTACTGTAAATTTTTTGGCTTTTTTCCTGACGGCGATACCATGCACGAGTATTACAATATCACCGAAGGAGAAAACTTTTATAAGGGACTTCTTACTAACATATATTGGCATGTTCCTGACAACAGTGAGTCGCAAAAATGTTTTGACATTAAAATGGATAATTTTTTTGATAACTTCGAACTCTTTGTTAAAAACTTTGAAGAATTTGTTGGTCAGAAAATAAAGCAAAAGACTTTTGATTTCCTGGAAAACAAACGCCTAAACAATCTGTCCCACCTTGATGATTTCAAAAACAAAGTAGTAGCCAGTGTTGATTGTATTGCAAGGCAGGAGGCCAAAGACATAGGGTCACTGCACGATTATGAAAAACTCCTAATAGTATCAACCTATGTGCAAGGTAACTGGGATCTAACCTCTCGATTTTTACGAAACTACAATAACGAAGAATTGAAGAATACCATGCAGATACACAATTTTATACATGCAGACGGTTAAAATATTTTATCTTGTGGATCTGAACACCTTCAAAGGCACTTATAACAAAGAAAGCACGGGTGGCAGATACTGTTTTGTGAATTCTAAAAATGAAAAGATTGTCACTAAGTCTCTAGACCAGTTCTTGCGTGAAGATCAATCGTCATTCCTTGGTTTTCTTAAGGGTAGTGACTGTGATCTGAGACAGGCTTTTGATTTTAAAACTTTTTTACACTTAGATGATGCTGTCGAGCAATTTGCGATAAAGTGGCATGAACACGTCAAACCATTCATCTCCAAAACAACATACGAACTAGTGGACAACAACAAAGGTTTAAAGATCAGACTGGATTTTGTTAATAACGAGGATTTAGAGCAATTCAATAGAATATGTGAAAACGAGTCAATCGGTCATGGTTTTGAACGTTGTAAATTAGGTGCTTTTTATGATATGGAACAACACTATTATGGTAAGTAAGTACAAACGAGGATATAAAAAATGGCTGAAAGAGAACTAAAATACACTTTCTATTCTAAGGATAGAGAAACAGATAATGTAGTCACATACTCCAGTGTTGACAATGCCAAGGCCTGCATAGGGTTTAGCAGTGATTGGGATTTCACAAAAGGTAGCCCATCTTGGAGCCTTGCCGAAAGCAACACTAGATTGGTTTTGACTTGGGTTTTCACAGATTCTCAAGCAGATGATCAATTGGCTGTCCATAACGCCGTCAAAGGAGACACATGGAAGTTGACATACGCTAGTGATTCACATCTTTTTGAGTCTTACAGAGAAGATGACAAATCCCATTACAAAGCCTGGGGCGATATAAGATCTAAGGACTAACCACAAAAAAAGGGCGATACAGTTAAGCACCGCCCCTTAGAATTAGTTTAATTACGCAGAGTAATTAATTACTTTTCTTCCTGATTTCTTTAATAAAGAAATGATGTTTGACTTCATAGTCAAAGCAGAGTTCTTAGGTGCAACACCTAAAACTTCTACAGTAAAGTCCAAACCTTTTGATAACAACTTGTTAGTCGCTGTTTTTCTTGCAGTGTTTTTTACTGCTAGGTTTTTGAACTTGATTTTACCACCGTGTACTTCACCATTCACTTTGTAAGTTGAAGCCGGTTCCGCAAATACACCAATTTGCTTCGCTCTTGATTTGAAGTTTCTTGTGTATACAACGTATTGTGTTGAGTTTGCCATGGTTTTTGTTTCCTTCTTAGTAGATGGAAAAAGTGTATTAAACATACCTTTTAGCATATTGTTTCCTTTTCCTTTATTGTTATTATATGGTTACGTAACTCTGGAGTTTCAATCTCTGTTATCCTACGTTCCATAATACAATTATATACTAGAAAGTGTATTGTGTCAACCTTGGCATAAAGATCAACTTTTATGCGACTATTTTTCCTTGTAGTCCGGTACCGCGAACAGGTCTATGCCCTCATCCAACAACTTGTTGGTCTCTTCCTTAGTTGGCTTACCATAGAACTTCTGGTCACGTTTGCCCTTGTGTGCCTTCCTGGCCTCACGGGCGAAGTTCTTGCCAACGTCCTGGTAATCTTTCTTGATTTTCTTATTCAACTTCTGTAGTATCTGTTCCGCAGTCTCGCCCATGACGAAGTAGTCATCCGGAATAGTTTTCTTCTTCTTGGGCAGTTTCACCGAAATGGTGGCTAGTGCTTTGTCTACTGCCGTGCTGTCGCACATGGGACAGTTGATAAGTCCCTTGTTCTTCTGTCTCTTGTATTCATTGAGGTCTGGGAACCAACCCTCGAACTCGTGTTCGCATCTGCATCTCATTTGATATTTTATCATAATATTATTTACATTATATACTTGACTTGAAGAAGTGTCTACTATAATATATGAGTATGGCAATAAATGTTTCAGGATACACAAAAGGCAAACCCAAGAAGACTTCCCAAGGCAAGAACAAGAGTAGAATCAAGATGAGCTCTATGAACAAAGCCAAGAAGAGAAGTTACAAGGCGTATGCAGGACAAGGCAAGTAAGGACGAAGTCAGATTACTGATGGCTCAGATAGGCAACCTAGAAGTGCAGGTTGCGGACTACCAGCAGATCGTAAAAGAACTCTCCGACAAGCTCAGCGTCTACGAAAAGAAATACGGCACAGTGTTTGTGTCTTCTAGAAATACCTCAGACCAAAAATAACAGCATCCTTCTTCCTACGGAACTTGATGTGTTCGTAGTCGACGATGTACACGTTCAACCTACCACCGTGTTCATCCATTATCCTTTCCGTGTCTAATGGTCGGATTGTGATCCTGTCCTCGTCAGGCAACTTCGCTTCGTAACCCCAGAACATGGGCCACCAGTGTAAGGGATTCAGTGAGTCGTAGTGTTCCTTCATTATCAGCAGGAATATGACGGGTGTTATAGTGAACGGCTCCACCCACCATGGGATGGCGTCTATGGTAAGATAATCTATGAGATGTATGAATCCTGTCCACGCACCCAGTATGGCCAGTAGTATGCCTATTATGGGCCAGAACTCGTCCTCAAAGTCTAAGTCGTTATCGTGATGAGAATACATCCGGATCTTTTGTTGTTGACTCAGTTTCATATAAAGTATATAGTATAGGATATAATTACAAACACATAACTTGTTGTAACGCTCTCATGGAAGTTCACAACATCAACCCCTAAAATCGATATATGGAACTTGCTATATTAATGGCGGGTATTGTTTACGGCTTAATCATTGGCCTAATACCAGCCGCGGGAGCAACAACAGGTCTTATCACACTATTTGGAGTCATGCCCTACTTTGTAGGAGACCCTTACCTGGGTGTGATATTCTGCGTGGCAGTTGTGGCATCCTCAACAACCGGTGATTCATTTGCAGGTGTGCTGTTAGGCATACCTGGAGCCAACTCTGCGGCGGCCACCATGGTGGATGGTTTTCCCATGGCCAAGAATGGAGAGGCCACTAGGGCATTGAGTGCCGCGATCACTTCGTCTACTTGCAATGGTCTATTCTGGGGATCACTTACATTTTTATTTTTGCCATGGTACACCAAAGTTGTGATGTACATGGGCATACCCGAACTGTGGGCATTGGTGCTATTGGCATTTGTAACTGTGGGATTCGTATCCACTAGGCGATATGTCAGGAGTGTGCTCGCAATCGTGTTAGGTGTGACCGTAGGTCTGATTGGAGTGGATGTCAACAACGTACCAAGATTTACAATGGGTTGGAGATACCTCGAAGATGGTGTACAGATATTACCTTACATGGCAGGACTTTTTGCGATACCAGAACTCTGGGACGGATGGTTCAACAGGAAGAAGACCACAACGATAAAAGCAGAACACGGCAGTTGGCAAGATCTCAAACAAGGAGTAAAAGATACCATACGATGTTGGAAGGACAGTGCCAGGGGAGGAGCCATAGGTTCTTTCATAGGACTGCTACCTGGACTGGGTGGTGCAATGGCAGACTGGTTGGCATACGGTGCCACAGTTGCCGCTAATCCAAAAGAAAAGTTTGGCGTTGGCAATGTAAAGGGAGTCGTAGGCGCCGAGGGGGCCAACAACGCACAGAAGGCCTCGTCATTCATTCCAACAGTCTTGTTTGGTATACCTGGTGCAAGTTTCGCCGCGATACTGATGGGACTATTTTTGTACCTGGGCATTGACCTGGGATCACCTGATACATTCTACGACGACAAATTATTTGACAGCATGACCTATGCGTTCCTACTTGGAACAATTATCACTGCTGTCTTGTGTTATGGACTGGCATATTTCGCGGGGTGGATGACACGTATTCCATACGTGTACTACTTTCCTTGCATACTTGCTGTGATTGTTTGGGCAACCTTGCAGTACACGGGAGGGTGGGAAGACCTAGCGGTACTATTAGTATTCTCAGTATTTGGAGTGCTATGTAAAAAATTCCAAGTCAGCAGGCCAGCACTGCTGATTGGGTTCATATTAAGTGACAGGATATACAACCTCACTTATCAACTAACATCCTTACATACGGTAAATGATTTAATCACAAGGCCTATCTTTATTTTCTTGATGGCATGTGTTATCCTGCTAATGTATTGGGGAATAACAAAGAGGAGTCGATTAGACTATGCTTAAGAAAACAATAATGGCGTTGGTGTTGATGACAACAACGGCGCTGGCAGATTACAACTTGATCGTGCCACAAAAACCATCTGGTGGAACTTCTGTGTGGGCACAGATAGTTGTAGCGGAATGGGAGAAACACCTGGGTGAGAAGATCAATCTTATCTACAAGCCAGGTGCAAGAGACCAACTGGGACCAAACGAGTTCCAAAATCAATTAAGGTTTGATGACAAGACTATATTAGTATCACATGGTGGTAACGGTATATCATATCTCGTGGAACCTGTAGAATACAATTACTTTGATTGGGAATCAGTTGGACATATGAACCTAAACATCATTGTGGGTGCTAGGAACAAGGCAGACACAAAGAACGGACCTATACAGTTTCCGTCAGGATCTGGAATGACTCCAGAGATCATGGCAATCGTCATGTTGCTTACAGGACCCAACGGTGATCCAGTAAAAACATTTGAGAACAAGATTGTATGGGTAAAAGGAATGAAAGGTTCTGAGAGAAGACTTGCATTCATCAGAGGTGATTTGAACGCGACAAGGGAAAATCCTGCCGCATACAAGAAACACGTGATGCCAGTGATAGGAAAAGGTGATGCATACACTTGGTTCCATCATGGACTACTAAATGTGAAAACGGGCGAGCACGACAAGGATCCAAACTTCACAGAACCAACATTTGAGGCACTGTACGAATCAACATACGGAGTGGCACCGAGTGGTGACTTCTATGATGCGTACAAACTTGTCAAGAGTTGGAGAGATGCTTTACAGAAAGCATTCTGGGTGAACAAGGGCAATCCAAACAAGGCCAAACTTGTTGCCGCATTGGACAAGATGATCAATGATCCAGAGTCAGTGGCCGCTATCGAAAAGAAAGTGGGCAAGTACGAATGGAGAACAGGTGCAGAGGGTGACGCCGCAGTAAGAACACTGAAGTCATTCATCACACCGGGTGCGTTGAAAACACTATCTGATTTTGGAAAGAATCAATTGGGTTACAATGCTATCTACAAGGAAGAGTTGACCAAATAGATGTATATTTTGTTTACAGGGGCACCGGGATCAAAGTGGAGTAGTGTTGTCAAGAATATCTACTGGAGTGATGATATAGATCACACAGACTATACAGAAGAGAGAACCTACTACCACGATGCCGATACCCCTGGACGCAAACATCTCATGCACACGGGTGCCTATTTTGATCCGGGCATGGAGTTCAGCACAACAAGAGATAATTGGGATCTGCCCTTCTCCGGCAAAGGCAAAAGGATTATAAAGTCTCACACGTTCGCACATGAACTTGTACATCTGAAAGACTTTCACCATCCCATTGTTATGGTGTACAGGAATGATTTTGAATGTTTGGAGTGGTGGAAACTGTGTGGCGAGTTCAACATAACATATCCAAACTACCAGCATTTTGTTAATCTCGATTTGATGTGGGAACACATTCAAGCAGAAAATAAAGATATAATGCAGTTCATCAAAGATAACAAAGATAAAATTCACAAACCCAGAGACAATGTAGACCTTTGCAGGTTGCTAGAAATAAGTTTCCCAAATACGAAGGGAAGGATACATAATTACGCAGACAAAGGAATACAAGTTTATGTCTACAAGTAATTGGGAAGACGCAAAAGCAAGAAGCAACTATCACTTTAATAAGTGGCACAAGGACACGGACTGTGTGCAACACCTGGGCAAGTTCACGGGCGGGTGGCAGACGGAATTACAATCTGTGATAGAGGATGCCAAGCCACTTAACTGGGGTAACCGTAGGGAAGGCACGGGCAGAGAAAATGTCAATGTTGATGTCGAGGCAGAAGAGAATGACCTAAAGACAGCAGGTGCTGATCCCAAGATGACAATTTACAGAGGACTCAAGGACTTCACAAAGTGCCCAACACTACAAAAGATAACAGACTTCTTTGAATTGTCATCTACCAAATCAAAACTACACGTGCAGTTCACAGGTGAGGTTCTAAACATGCACGTAGACAAATTGTATGACCTCGACGCAAATCCCAACAACGTGATAAGGATCATGATCATGCTACAGGATTGGGAGCCCGGCCAATTCATAATGTATGGTAACCAACAGTTTGACCGATGGCGAGCAGGAGACATTCACAAATTTGACTGGCCCAATATTCCACACGCAACAGCAAACGCAAGTAACAAACCAAGACCCATGTTGGTAATCACAGGTGTAATGACAGAGAAGACCAGAGAGATACTAGCAAAGCCGATCAATAAAAAGGTTTGACAGCATAAGCATTTAATATATACTGTCATTACATGAACAAAAAGATATTTGCGAAACTTCTCGCACACAGTCAAAACAATCTGGACAAGATCACACAACCTTATATTCAGGAAACATTTGGTGTCCAAGTGCAGAGATGTGACACCATCGAACAGTACGTGGAGGCAATAGACGATGCCTGCTTGAACAAGTATTTCTCAAAATATTGGCAAAACGACATGAAAAAGTGGAAGTATTCTGGTCTTGCTTTGATAGACGAGGTAAATTCTTTAAAACCAAGGGCGGTGCTAGATGTCGGGTGTGGTTACAACGAATTCAAAGGCAAAATACATAATCTTATCGGTATAGATCCATACAATAACCTTGCTGATCACGAAGTGGGCACATTAGAATATAGAACAGACCAGAAATTTGATGTAATTCTATGTCTAGGATCAGTGAACTTCGGTAACAAGGATAAGATAATAGCAGAAGTTTCTAGATGTGTGAGTTTACTGGCAGACGGTGGCACAATGTTCTTTCGGGTAAATCCTGGAGTGCAACACGACAAGCCAGAGGCAGATTGGATAGAATTCTATGCTTGGAACGTGCCTTTTATTATAGAACTGGCTGAGATGTTTCAATTGAAGATTTTAGACATCAGAGATGACACAAATCAACGAAAATACTTCATTTACCGTAAAACCAAGTAGACTTATGCTAGAATTGTGCTACAATAAGAAGTAAATACCTACAATGCAAAAACATACTAGAAGTTTATTAGAAGAATTGAGCTCAATGCCTTTAAAAAGGGACAAGGAAGAGGTTGTAGAGAGTAGAGCCTCACACATCCTTGAAAGTGCCATCAGACTTATGACATATATCAGGGAGAACTTCGATCAAGACACAGCATTCAAACTAGAAAAGAAATTCAACTCCGCACTTAAGAACATGGACGCTTCCAAGTTCAGCAAAGGAGTCGCACGGATTAAAGAGAATCGAGACGTAAAAGAGAACGTGCTTAAAATCAAAGACGGCGAATACCGAGAGGACTAATCAATGTTGATAGAAGATGTCCTAACAGAGTTCAAGAGGACACACCTTGAACACATCGAGGACATAGTGATCACCGACGGCTACGAGGGTGGCAAGGCAGTCTTGGAATACTTCAGAGGATTATTATTAACATTGAAAGGATCAAGTTCTGAGGCCATGAGTGTGTCTGTGAAGTGGGACGGTGCACCCGCTGTGGTGTGTGGAACCAATCCAGACAATGGTAAATTCTTTGTGGGCACAAAGTCAGTGTTTGCAAAAGCGGCCAAAGTAAATTACACAAAAAAAGACATAGCAAACAATCACGGTACAGACGACCTAGGACAGAAGTTATTAAAATGCCTGGTACATCTAAAGAAACTTAACATACAGGGAGTGGTGCAAGGTGACCTGTTGTTCACTGATGAGGACATCACACGTAAGAATATAGATGGCAAGCCTAACCTCACGTTCACACCTAACACAATCACATATGCAGTACCAGAAGCAAGTGAATTGGGCAAACAGATAGACCGTGCTAAAGTAGGAATCATATTCCATACCACATATGTGGGTGATTCTTTAGCAGACATGAACGCACAAGGTGGAGCAGATGTTAGTTCATTTGCTAAAAGCAATGATGTGTTCTTTGACAATGCCACTTACAAAGACGTTTCTGGCAGTGCTAAATTTACTGATGATGAAACAAAACAATTCTACAACGGTATAGAGAAATTAGAAACACTGTTGAACAGTGTTCCACGTAACCTTGCAAGTGTACTAGGACAGAACGCAGACTTTATACCTATGTTCCAGATGTACATCAACGCAATGGTCAAGCAAGGACAGTTACCAAGCGATGTCAATAAATTCCTACTAGGATTCAAGAAGTTCTATTCAGATAGAATGCAACAACAGATGTCAGGACTCAAAGCACAAAAGGCATTGCAGTTAAGACAGGACAAGATGAAGCAGATGCCAGTGTTCCTTAACAGGGCCAAGAAACCATTACAGGCCATGCTCATGTTCTACAAAGCAGTGCAGACCATGAAAGGATTTGTGCTTAAGAAGATGAACCAAGCACAGGCCATAGGTTCGTTCCAACAGACGGATGGCGGCCTAGAGGTGACTGAACCAGAGGGTTTTGTTGCTGTTGACAAGTCAGGTAATGCTGTTAAGTTGGTAGATAGGTTGGGATTCTCAAGAAGGAATTTGACGGCTATCAGCAAATTCAAGAAATAGTTCTAATGTCTTGTTGATCTGGACACTCAATTTTTTCTCATCAAAGAAGGTATCATAGTTGTGTTTCCTCAGTGCTTGTGTCTGCAGGTATATGTCTTGCCATTTCTTGTTGCCGCTTTCCACCACACTCCCTTCGCTACACTTTGCCTTAAGATCTTGCAAGAGAGAAACTAACTTGTCTCTTCGTTTTCTAGGATCCCGTTCGAGATCATAACTCTCATTAAAATAATTTCCAAATGTCTTGAACCCTATCTCTCTTAATTTCTGTAGATACAAGTAGTTGCCATGCACTACAAAAACATGTTGTGCAATTATTGGTTTCCATATCTTCTCAGTCATGAACACGTCGTAATCATTATCGTTGGTTTCTGATACCAAACTACACACTGTATCGATGTAAGGTAATTCATAGATATCTTGATCTAATCCAAAACGTGGATACTTGTCTGCATCGACATTGGGTAATTCGTACCCGTCAGGCATAACACTTTTTTTTGATTTATGCAAATGGAATGTGTGTATACTGTTAGTAAGCAAACCTTTTGCTAACAAATGATCATAAAGTTCTACTCTGTGGGGCCTGGCCGCTTTATTTAGATAGAGAAAGTCATGTTTCTTGTGCCAATAACTGCCATTGTGATTATGGGTGAAATTAAATGTGTTGCCCTTGTGTTTTTTATACATGTAATACCAAAACCAACTGGTACCTCCAGTCCATTTGACGTGCTCTGTTGTAAATTTGGGCCAGACTTTTTCCTCTTGATCTGTGCTTTGAATATTTTCTATTGACTCCCAAGGGCTGGCCGCTATGAAAACAAATCCTTGACTCTTTAGTAAGTCTAATCTACGCTGTAATTCTTCATTAAATTCTTTGTTGTCCGCTACTCTGGCGTTGCCATGATTGACATCGATGATGGCGAATTTCCTATCATAGGCGTCTAAATCATACCATTGCAAAGTGTAATATTCACAAGTCATGTCAAACGTTTGATTAGGTAAACTATGCATGGAGATAAAATCTGCATAGTGCTGATTTTGTCCAGTCTTCATTACATCTGTGAGAATAAAGTTTCGTTGCATATGCCCTATAAATACCCGTATGTTAACACCATTTTTAAAGTATGTATCCGAAGGCAAAGTAATAAGAAGACATAGTGACTTGCAGAGATTCACTTTCCCAGAGGTCACGGAGAGGATATATGTCAGTTTCCTGGCCCTGGCATTAATGAGCCAGAACAAGGACACCATGCCGTTCGTGAAAGCATACGCGGATCACACAATGGCAAAAGGCACCTTTGACCAGGTGAGGATGATCAACAACGATCTCTCAAACATGCTGGCTATCGTGTCAGGAGATCCCGAGATCACAAAGAAACTGAAGAACAAGGATCAAGCACAGGCAATGAGGCAGAGACAGCCGGTGCCGGTCATGGCACTGAGAAGGTACCTGAGGAGTTGGGAGGATCATTACAAGAATCTCACACACCTGGAACGATCACTCAACATACAAGATGCCAACCTCAAGAACATCAGGCGAGCAGTGGCCGACTACAACAATTTGAATTCAAAAATGAAGATGCAGACCCTACACAGACTGCAACAGCAATTACAATCCAAACTACCCAACACCGACATACTGAAAAAATTCAAGGAACTATGATGACGATCAAATACATTTGCGAGAAGTGTGAGTGCGAACAGCACTGCCGGAGATCCTGTACAGAGTGCAGGGACTGTCCAGACTGTGCATGTAAAGAGTGCGATGCCGGGAGCAAATAGTTTCTGGGTACTTTACGGACAGCACACCAAACCCACTTACCTAGAAGATGCAGGCAATGGACAGCAGGCACAAAGAGATGCCGCTCTGCAATACATCAAGCAGTGGCGTGTGTGCCTGGACATAGGTAGCAACATAGGACAGTGGACGAGACCACTCTCTAAGAAGTTTGAAAGTGTGGTGTGCTTCGAACCAAATCCCAACTTCAGAGAATGCTTCGAGAAGAACATACAAGAGAAAAATGTATTGCTATGGCCTTACGGATTATCAGACAAAGAACACAAGGCAAAGCAAGACTTCAACTCAACTGTGTTACATGAAGAGGATGGAGACATAGACTGTAGGACACTTGACAGTTTCGGATTGACCAATGTAGACTTCGTTAAGATAGATGTTGACGGCTTTGAGATACCATTACTGAACGGAGCGAGGGAAACATTGAGCAAGAACGATCCCGTGATCAACATAGAGATGAAGAGGGACAAGAGGACGGATATTGTTGTGAAATGTGAGTCTATACTGAAAGATCTCGGCTACAAGTTCCAAAAACGCACAAAGAGTGACGAAGTGTGGCTTAAATCTTAATATTACAGCATAATTTACCAATCTTACCAATAAATACTTGCAACTTGATTCCTGAGCGGGATCATAGTCATTTAAATCAGAAAAAAGGAGGATTAAAAATGGCAACGGAAAACAACACGACATTCGTGGCGGGAACACAATCTTTTCTAGGAAAAGAACTTGAGTTCATCACGATTGATGCAGGTGAGGAATTAGCGAATCACCTGTTGAAAAACGAGACAGCAAACGCGATCGAGAACACAGTCAGACAATACGGTAACATCGTAGGTTCAGGCCCGTTATTCGATACGAATGCTTCTAGAACATACATAGTTGAAGGTACAGACATGTTCGTTGGTGCACCAGCATCAGCAGGCGGTTCTTTCACATTAACTGAATCAGGCTCAGACGGTTCGTCAGTAGGTACTCTTACTGCGGCACTGAAAGCACTTGGAACAGTTGATTCAATTGATCTAAACGACTCTGGCACAACTGCCAAGATCGAAGACTTAACGATATAATAGGATAGGAGAATAAAATTATGCCAATATCAAGAAATAACTTTACAGCTCTACCTGTTGAGGCAGAGCAAGAAGGAGTTGATGTATCATTCTTTACAGTAGACTTCATCAATGCAATGAACTCAGAGACTGGTGATCCACAAGCGGATTCAACAGCGGCTGGTTTAGCACTAGTACAAGCGGCTATCATGAACCTAGGAATCAACATCCTAGCAACTGGTCCGTTAGGAAACTCAAACACAGAACTTACATACATGGTGAGAGCTGACAGTTTGGACGTTGCTAACCACATCACTGCGAACGGTATCAGAGATGCGATCAGAGCTGTTGACACAAACGGAAGAGCGGCAAGTGCCACTCCAAGAAACACTGCCAACATCTCAGCGGCGACAGTAACGGCTAAAGACGTTTACATTGCTGTTTAATAGTCTAGCATAGGAGATACAGACAATGACAACTAAAGTAAACCCAACTAAAGCAAACACAACTGATCACCTTTCAGGTAAGACGATCACGGCTGTGACTGTAGACTTTGCAGTTAACGGTACAGACTTCTCTGACACTGAAATGGGACCATTGGGTGCGGTACAATTAGCGATAGCAAACCTTTCGCAAATTGGAACACCACTTATCATCACTAAATTAAGAAGTGATGGTTCCAACGATGGTCAAGTTTTTGACATCATCTGGGAAGGTGAGTTCGGAACTGACACGTACGATGGTTCAAACAGCGAGACGTTAGCGGCGTACCTACAAACTGAGTTAAGACTGTTAACTTCAGTTGGTGCAGGTCCAGTTAACTTGAACTCGGCGACTGTTGTGGCGGCTACAGCGGCATCATTCTAATCCAATTAGACTGATACACAATTACCAAAGGGCGGATCTATTTTTAGGTTCGCCCTTTTTTTACGAGTAAATAATCACATGCCAACACATTTACAAGAAGCGATAAAGATAATATTGAGTGCAGATTCCAAACTGCGAGACAAGACCCCAAGGATCTACGCCATGCCCAAGGATGAACACATGCCCAAGGCATTCACAAACCTCAAACGTATGCGATATTTGTCCCATGACCTCTGTGCGGGCAGGAACATCAAGAGATGGTTATGGAGGGATTACAACCCGGAGATAATATTACAGCAACCACCCTTCGACCGGTACGAGGACCAGAGTGAGATCTTCACGTTGATAAGGAAACCAGATGACCGTTGGTGGTCAGGCATCAAGGACATGTTCTATTTCATGCCATGGTACGGCTGGTGGGTCAACGACAAGATAATGCAACAGTGGCCACACTTCGGAAGAGGCACACTGAGGTATCATGACATCATGCAAGATATCAAACCCCAACACCTTATCAAGTGTGACGCGGGACTCAATGACAGGATGATCAACTTTGCCAAGACACATGGACTACTTTGCTATGGCAACATACCACACGAGAAGGCACTGAGACACTCTAAACCAGACATCAAGAAGTTAGAGGACAATGGTGTGAAAGAACTTAAGGCATGGCTCAGGAAAAATCCAGACAGGCAGAAACAACTAGACGACTACCTGGCACCAGACTGGCAGTACTGGGAGAAGGTAGAGTACCAAGACTGATGCACGAGTACAGGCTACACACACTGGTGGACATAACCGAAAACGGCAATCTAAAACAGCAGTTCCCATTCAAGACCCCATCAGGCGACGAGATACATGACAAGCACAGTCTGGCCGTCGCTAGGAATCAGAACAGCAATTTCTCAACTATGTTGCAACTGCTACAGATGAGGGGTAACATCACGTGGGAACAGCCACCGCACAGAGTTGAACTTCCGAGCCTGGGCAACCATGTGTTCGGATCCTACTATGAGGGCAAACATTCAACATGGCACTTCCAGTTCTTCACAGAACAGTCAGGGGTATATGGTGAAGTGGCCGATCCAACAGAAAATCTAGTAGACGATTTTAACCTGGTACCCATAATAACAGAATGCAAAAACACTGCATATTTTCCTGTACAAACATTCGTCACAAGAGAACTGCAGGGGTCGGACGAACAAAAAGTTATCGGAGCACTGGCAGGTGGGATCATAAACACGTACTTTTCATATGCCGGCACCATCGATAAATAACAGTACATTAAGGCACAAACTTTCTAATATTAAAGGCACACACAGGCGATGCAACAGGCTCATTTACAGGCTCTATTAACGGAGGTGCAAATCCTCAAAAGAGATTTACAAAGATATATGAGTACAACAGAACTAGAAAAACAGAACCTTGAAGCACACGTGGACCTTTGTTCAGAGAGATACAAAGGATTACACGACAGATTGAGTGCGATCGAACTCCGTCTACAAAAGATGAATGAAGATCAACAGTTGAGTCACAAGAGCAGTCAGAAGACAATCATAGCAACAGCAGGCACGGTTGTCGCAGGCCTACTATCAACGGTGGTAGTGATCCTGATGAAGATGCCAGGCTAAAATTATCAATACATGTTCATACAGATAGCACCTAAGGCCAGAGTCTACGTCACAGACACGGATGTTGAATTCATACGAGAACACGCACTGGAATCATTCAGGAGCGACCAACTATCACTAGAGGATGCCGACAGGGCCAAACGGTTGGCAGACAAGGCAGTGTTCGTACGTAAGAAACTTGACACCCACATGCAATATGCTTTAAATAGAAAGATAAAGTTCGTTGCAAATGACAGGAAAAAATAAATCAGAACTGGTAAAACAGATAGAGGCCTACGGGCTGAAAGGCAAACTTGCGGACCTGGCACACAGAGAGCAGGCACGCAGACCATTCCAACACCTGCCCAAGCAGTTCTCCAAGGGCATCCTGATAGGCAACATAGCCATCGTGCCCAAGAAACACACGGGCACCAGATACGTGTACGTGATAGCGGACATGCTGGAGGCCCAGGTACTGCACGATGACATCAACCTCAAACAGACCGCGATCCTGGTTGCACACTACCTAGCGGATGGCAAGAACATACCGGATAACATAGTGGAGATGGACATGAAACATTCATCACAACTGTTCGACATACAGAGTGCCAAACGAATGATACGTGAGGCACAGAAGGGCAAGGACGAACAGATGGAGGACGTTTACTGGGACAGGCTGGATGTCGCTAACCGCCTAGCGGACGAATACAAAGACAAGATACAGCAAATCTTTAGTGACACGTTCGGCACATAGATAATAAATAAACACAGTATGAAGAGCTTAGACCTTACAAAACCAATTACAACCGAATCGTTACTTAAAGAATTTGAATCCAGATTCAACATGACCATGGATCTATCACAGTTCAACGAAGAGGAACTGCAGGACTACGCAAACCATGTGAGAACAAAGATACACGAGATCACACAGAACACACACTTCGGACAAGAATTAAAAGATGATTCATATCAGAAGAACCAGATGATGTTGGACATCATTAATCAAGCGATCACAGAGAGAAAACTTGCTGAGTATGGTGGGATGAACACAGATCCAGAAACAGGAAAAATGGTAGACAAAATTAAGAAAGCAGGTGGCATGAGTGATATTGAAAAAAAACAAGTGATAGGATCACTAGTCACAAAAGAAATGAGCAAGATGCCAAAAGGCACAGGCACCATGCAGGGTGTGAAAGAAGGTGTTGAAGAGCAATCAGAATTAATTTTAGCGGCCAAGGACATGATGGACAAGGTTACATCATTCTTGGAAGATCTAGCATCAATGAAGACAGAAGGCATGTTAGAACTAGCAGACAGAATCAGAGACGAGATGGGTGCTGAGAAATCAGACGCATTCCTACAAAAAATCCAACCAGCGATTGAACAGGCGGAAGCCACTTTAACGACAACTAGACAAGAGCTAGACAACGGTGTAAGAATTTTGACCGGAGAAGAAGTAGCATCAGACCCTATGGGCGCCGATGACACGATGGACATGGACACAACAGACGCAGACTTAGATGACCTAGAGACCGACGACCTAGAGTCAGATGAGTTTGGCGCCTCTGATGCCGAAGCGGGTGGAACAGAACCAGAAGGCAGAGAACAAAGAGAATCCAAAGAAGTGTTTGAAGCATCAAACAGATTGTTCAGTAAACTAGCAGGGAAGTAGTCCTGTGAGATTTTTCGAATTCAACAAAAGCGACACAGACCTAGAGTCAGCCTTGATCAACATCCTGTTGAACATGAAGGGCGACGCCGACGAGCAAGACAAAGCAAGTGACATCAGCATGGACGCAGTCAAACAGATCATGAGCAACACAGGATACCCAGCATTCAACTATGACGTGTTCAAAAGGATCTATGATGCGGACGGTGATCTCAAGAATGTGGTGGCAGACTTTGACAATGAAAAGATCGTGATCAAGACAGATCAAGAAGCAGAGGACAATCCTGAAATGGATTTTGATGGACAAGGTAGCACTGACAAGGTCAAGCAGATGGCCAGGTCCGCGATGAAGCGTAGACAATAAAACTAATTACTAAAATGCAGTATGATAGCAAGATTTACCAGTTAAACTCTTTGCGGCTGGGCTTGATACACGAAGACAACATACAAAACAAACCTAGTATTTTTGTTGCAGTTGGATCTCAGGCCGTAGAAACCAAGAGCAGGATTAGAAAATACATAGACCTCCACCGGGCAGGCACACACAACGTCATAATCATACCCCACGACTTCGATGGCACTGAGCCAGGAGACAATCATGAAATATATACCTACTACGAAACGCAATTGAGTGTTGAATTCTATCTCACTGAAAAAATTCCCAGGGGTCATACTTTCTTCAAGGACTTCGGCAAGCCCATGGAGAACTTCACTGAATATCATTTTGACGAAAATACAAAATTTATAAAACGTGTATGTGAAACAGGATTTGGCAAGAGCAAGGTCTTCTGTGACAAGCCCTTTGCACACAACTACATCCATCCCGACGGCAGAATTAGATTGTGTTGCACCACTAAACAGAACCTACCTACCAACAACAACTACAATTTATTCAACGCTGGCACACACAGCATTGACGACTACTGGAACAGTGACAGGATGAAAGAAGTACGCAGGAAGATGATCGCAGGTGAGAAGATCAAGGACTGCGAACGATGTTATCAACAAGAGAGCCAGGGTGTGCAAAGTCTGAGAACCACACAAAACATGGAAGAGTACATCAGAGACACTCTGCCCGATGGCACGTACCTCAAATCAGCAACTGAAATGCAGATTCAGATGGGGAATATCTGCAATCTTAAGTGCAAGATGTGTAGCCAGATGTACAGCCACATGCACGGACTTGAGACGCTAGCCATAGGTGAACAAGATCCAGAATGGTTTCATTGGGTCAAGGAGCAAGGTGCTAATGTAAACAACTGGACCAATGATCTAGGACGCAAGGAGGAATGGTATAAAAATCCGGACACAAAGCAAAAGATGTTTGATCACATCAGTAAAAACATAGCGTCACTGATTGTGATCGGAGGTGAGCCCACCCTGATCCCAGAGTTCTATGAAATGTTCGAACACTGTGAAAAAAATGGGACACTGGGTGATAAAAGCATCACACTGGTCACTAATTTGACAAACACCAATCCAAAGATGACCGAATGGTTGCCTAAGTTACAGGCGTGGACGATATGGGCCAGCGTGGACGGCATAAAAGAGAGGACCGAATACATCCGTTATCCTAGCAGGTGGGATAAGGTGTTAGAGAGTTTAGATTTTTACAAAAAGAATATTGGCAATAATGGAAAAATAGTCCTAAGTCCTGCCGTACAGTTGCTGAACATAGACCAATTGGACGACATCATCAAGTGGTGGAAAGACTGGTGCGGGGGCGAACTAAACGAACAGTTTGGATGGACATGGTTGGCCACTGTTTGGTATCCTTTGATCTGCAACCCAAGTATAGCACCTCGTGAATGGAGATTGAAAGTGGCAGACAAACTGTCTAAATACCAGTTCGACGAATATTATGAAAACATCATAAAGTCGCTACGCGAAGACAAACACACCGAAGAGCAGTACAGAGAACTACAGAAGTCATTCATCAAGTACAATGATCGGCAGGACCAATTCCGTAATGTGCCACACACGTGGCGACAACTGTTGCCAGAACTAGATCAGTCTTTGACAAACTCACTAAAGTAATGTACAATATATCTATGAAAATACCAAAAGATGTTTTTGACGACAAGGGTATAACCTACAATCCAAAGTATTCATATGGTGAACTGGCAAGGGTGACCAAGAATCACAAACGTCACTATGAGACACCGGACGGCAGGCAAGTGCCCAGTGTCACAACAGTGCTGAGTGCAACCAAGGACATGACACATCTACACGCATGGCGTAAGAGGATCGGTGCGGAAAAGGCACAACAGATAACCACAGAGAGCGCCAACATAGGAACCGTGATGCACCGTAGCCTGGAGAAGCATGTAAAGGGCGAGGACAGGACACCAGGATCGAATCTAATACAGCAGAAAGCACACACGATGGCCAACGTCATAATAGACAATGGTCTTAACAATGTCAGTGAAGTATGGGGATCAGAGGTATCACTTTATTATCCTGAACTTTATGCAGGCACTACTGATCTAGTTGGTGTGTACAAAGGTGCTCCTGCAATCATGGACTTCAAACAGGCAAGACGTCTTAAAAAGAAGGAATGGGTGGAGGACTACTATCTCCAATTAGTAGCATACGCAGAAGCACACAACAAACAGTACGACACACAGATAAAAACGGGTCGTATCTTTATTTGCACACAGGCCAACGAATATCAAACGTTTGACATTGACAACTACGATCACTGGGTAGGCAAGTGGTATGCAAAATTGGAACAATACTACAAGCAAATACTTTAATAAATAACAGTATATGCCGATAGTACAGATATCAAGAATACAGCACAGACGTGGAAAAAGAACGGATCTACCGCAATTGGCCGCGGGAGAACTGGGTTGGGTAGTAGACGAACAGAAACTGTTCATTGGAAACGGCACCGTGGCGGATGGTGCACCAGCGGTGGGAAACACTGAAATTGTAACGTCTGGCAGTTCAGCATTCACAACAGCTCTAGCCCACACCTACAAAGGTTACCTAGGCGACAGCACACCAGTGGGAACCAGCCAACAGAGGACCCTGCAACAGAGATTAGATGACTATGTGTCTGTGAAAGACTTCGGCGCAAAGGGTGATGACAGCACAGCAGACGTGACAGCAATACAAAATGCGATAGATGAAATTTACAAAGACACAGACAAGGACGACACAAGATCTAGGAGAGTACTTTTCTTTCCAGCAGGCATTTACAGAATCAATGCCGCACTTAAGATACCACCATACGCACACTTGGTGGGCGAAGGACCGGACAAGACCATAATCCGGAATTCAGGTAACAACGCTGTGATGGTGACCCAGGACGACGATGGTAACGTTGGAGCCGACATAGGAAACTCTGGCGCCACAACACCAACGCAAATACAAATCTCAAACATGACTTTGAGAAACACGGTTGCTTATGGAGGCGTGTCTCTAGACAGAGTAACAAAAGCATTCTTCAATAATGTTAAGTTCCAAGGATCATATGCATCAGGAGGGGCAGATGCCTCAACATCAAAAGGTGTAACAGTGAATCATTCCAATGCAACATATTCTACATCCAACGTCACTTTCAACCAATGCCAGTTTACAAAGTTTGCCAGATTGGTAGACATCAGTTACAACGCAACCAATGTTAGGTTCCATGCCTGTGATTTCTCTACTGCATACTATGGAGCACTTATCGGTGCAGAGATGGACGGTAGCACAGCAGGCCTCAACAACGGCCCAAGGGACATGCAGTTCACCAGTTCTAGTTGGAGCACCATAGGACAACAGGCCATATTGGTTTCACCGGCAACAGGTGCCACAGGCGGCGCTGGCCCAAGACACATAGTTTCACACGCAAACTTTTATGACAGCACTGTAGCAAACAACTTCGAAGGTGTTGGCTCGATCAGAGAAGTGCCTATTATTCAATTCGACAACGATGAATGTACATCATCACAAGACTTCTTTGAAAGAACAGAACTAAGAAGAGCCGACGGCAGTACGGCATTGAACGTCGCACCAGAAGTCCAAGGAATAGGTGTAACATCTAAGTTGATCAAAACACAAACTTTATTCAACAACAAATCGGCGGCCACTCCGATAAACGAATATCCATCACTCACAAGTAAAGGGATATCAGTAAAATATAAAATCACAAGAGGTACTCTCGACAGAACAGGTGAATTTATAATAAGTGCATCGACAACGGCCGTGAGTTTCGATGACACGTTCACAGAAAGTGGTGCTACAGTTGGTGTTACACTCTCAGCAATCCTTCGCAACTATGATTCCACTGCGGGAAACGACACTGTTGAATTAGCATACACTACTACCAACTCGGGTACCGACGCTACAATAGATTACCAGACAACAATCATAGCATAATCATCACAAACAGATAGACAGAAAACTTTTTTTGTCGTAATATTAGTACATTATAAAATTACATAACGACGCTGTGATTTTATTCGTACGAAGGGTAAGCAAGAAAGTAAAAAAAAGTTAAACACACGGATTTAGATAAATATGGATACAATAAAAACAAAAATGAAAAACAAAAATTACAAATATTTAATGCCAAGCACCAACTCTAGTACGATCAAAGTCCAGAAAAGAGATGGCAAGTTGGAGAACCTTGACATAAACAAAATTCATTTCGTCGTTGAGGAGGCCTGCGAAGGACTCACTGGAGTATCATCATCACAGATAGAGATGAACGCCAACATTCAGTTCTATGATGGTATGACCACAAAAGACATCCAGAATGTTTTAGTGCGTTCAGCGAATGACCTGATAAGTCTTGAAGCACCCAACTATCAATATGCGGCGGCGAGGCTACTATCCTATGACGTTAGGAAAGAAGCACACGGACAATACGAATACATTCCATTGCTGAAGTTGATTTTGAGAAACATTAGATCAGGAGTGTATGACAAAGGCATACTGGACAAGTACTCCAAGACAGAGATCAAGAAGTTCAACACATGGATCAAGAGAGACAGGGATCTCAAATTCACATACGCAGGACTTAGACAGATATGTGACAAGTACCTTGTGCAGGATAGAAGCACAGGACAACTGTATGAGACACCGCAGGACATGTACATGATGATCGCGGCAACACTGTTTGCAGAATATCCAACTAAGACAAGAATGAGTTATGTCAAAAAATATTACGATGCGATATCACTACACAAGATAAACATTCCAACGCCAGTCATGGCAGGTGTTAGAACACCCATAAGACAATTTGCTTCTTGCGTACTAGTAGACAGTGATGACACGTTGCCTTCAATCTTCTCAAGTGATATGGCGATTGGATTATATGTTGCCAGACGTGCAGGGATAGGGATCAACGCAGGACGGATCAGAGGTATCAATTCTAAAATCAGGGGAGGGGAGGTTCAACACACAGGAGTCATTCCGTTCCTAAAGAAATTCGAATCAACTGTGAGATGTTGTACACAGAATGGTGTGCGTGGTGGAAACGCAACTGTACACTTCCCAATATGGCATCCGGAGATCGAAGACATCCTTGTGCTGAAGAACAACAAAGGCACAGAAGACAACAGAGTAAGACGTATGGATTACTCAATACAAATTTCTAAATTGTTCTATGAAAGATTTATGAACGAGGAAGACATCACACTTATCTCTCCACACCAGGCACCTGGACTTTACGATGCGTTTGGCACAGAAGAGTTCGACGACTTGTACTTGAAATATGAAGCAGATAAGACCATTCCAAAAAAAACAGTACCAGCACAAGACTTGTTTTTTGATTTATTAAAAGAAAGAGCAGAGACAGGTAGGATATACATTATGAACTTGGATCACTGTAACTCACACAGCAGTTTCAAAGATAAAATTTCTATGAGTAATCTTTGTCAAGAGATTACACTTCCAACAACACCTATACAAGACATACACGATGAACAGGGAGAGATTGCACTTTGTATTCTTTCAGCAGTAAACGTGGGTGGACTAAACGATTTAAGTGAACTTGAAAACATCTGTGACCTTAGTGTGAGAGCACTTGAACAGATAATAGACTACCAAGACTATCCAGTGAAAGCCGCAGAAGTTAGCACAAAGAAAAGAAGGAGTTTGGGAATTGGCTACATTGGACTGGCACACTACCTGGCCAAGAATGGTGTCAAATATTCTGATCCAAAGGCGTGGGATCTAGTAGACAGACTCACAGAGGCATTCCAATACAACCTTCTGAGGGCAAGTTGCAACATAGCAATGGAGAAAGGCAAGTGTGAGGGGTTTGAAAGAACAAAATACGCAGACGGCCTACTACCGATAGATCACTACAAGAAAGACGTAGACAAGATCGTGCCACACAAACAGAGAATGGCATGGGAGAGTCTGAGGAAAGACATAGCCAAGTATGGCCTGAGACACAGCACACTGTCAGCACAGATGCCAAGTGAGAGCAGTTCAGTGGTTTCAAACGAGACGAATGGCATAGAGCCACCGAGAGCATTGATGGCCATCAAGAAAAGCAAGAAAGGTCCTCTGAAGCAGATAGCACCAGGATTCCCCAAACTTAAAAATGATTACACTTTACTATGGGAAACACCAAGTAATGAGGGTTACATCAATGTTGTGGCAATGATGCAGAAGTATTTTGATCAAGCCATATCAGGCAACTGGAGTTACAACCCATTACAATTCGAAAATAACGAAGTACCTCTGTCGGTCATGGCCAATGACATGCTGACAGCATACAAACTTGGTTGGAAAACAAGTTACTATCAGAACACTTACGATTTCAAAGGGGAGGAAGAAGAAGATGTACAACCAGCGGGTATTGCCGCACAACTGGAGGACGACGGAGAGGATGTTATCCTCGAACCTGAAAATCCAGTTGAACAGATAAGTACATCCGCAGACGACGGTGAGTGCGACGCCTGTACAATCTAACATTTAAGAATCATGACAAAAACAGTTTTTAACCAAGCCAAAGTTGACTTCACTAAACAGCCCATGTTTTTCGGCGAGGACGGTGGCATACAGAGATACGACGATTTCAGATACCCACAGTTTGACAAGTTGAATCAAACAATGCTGGGTTACTTCTGGAGACCTGAAGAAGTTAGTCTGCAGAAAGACAGGGCAGACTTCATGAACTTCAGACCAGAACAGAAACACATATTCACATCAAACTTGAAATACCAAACACTGCTAGACAGTGTGCAGGGCAGAGGCCCGAGTCTGATGTTCTTGCCATACGTTTCAAATCCAGAATTGGAAGGTTGCATAGTCACATGGGACTTCTTTGAAACCATCCACTCGAGATCATACACACACATCATGAAGAACGTTTATTCAGATCCTGCAGAAGTGTTTGACACCATACTGGATGACAAAGAGATATTGAAGAGAGCAAAAAGTGTCACAGCAGAATATGACAAGTTCGGCAAGATGGCATTGGATCATGCAGTAGGCAAGAAAGTGGACATGCTTGAACTGAAAAAGCAGTTATACCTAGCAATGAACACCGTGAACTTACTAGAAGGATTGAGATTCTACATATCATTCGCTTGTACATTCGCATTCGGTGAACTGAAACTGATGGAAGGTTCTGCAAAGATTCTCTCATTGATTGCAAGAGACGAAGCAACACACTTGAACCTGTCAACACACGTGATCAAAGCATGGCAAAAAGGCGATGATGCTGAAATGACCAAGGCCATGAAAGGCACAGAGAAGACAGTGATACAGATGTTCAAGGACTGCGTTGAAGAAGAGAAGGCATGGGCCAAGTATCTGTTCAAGGACGGATCCATCATAGGACTGAACGAGAAACTGTTGGGCAACTACGTTGAGTGGATAGCCAACAAGAGACTGAAAGCACTGGGATATGATCCAATATACGACATATCAGCATCAGCCAACCCACTACCATGGACACAACATTGGTTGAGTTCAAAAGGTATGCAGGTGGCACCCCAGGAGACGGAAGTGGAAAGTTACATCTCGGGTGGTATCAAGCAAGACGTTAAAAAAGGTCAATTCAGTAAGTTTAAGTTATAATCCAAGCGGTTTTTAGTATCTATAAATACTAACACTATGCCAGCAATATCAAGAGACATAAGAGACCTAGCCAAGACAGGACATGGCTGTACAAAGTTTATAGGATGTAAAGCGACACAACATTCTGTGTTGGCCAATGGATCTGCGGTGCTCAGGCCCGGTGACCCATTGCTACCTCACACTATCCCAGCGTGTTGTCCACTCAGATGTATTGCACATCCTGCCGTGGTCAACACAGGTTCAACGACTGTGTTCGCAGAGGGTATTCCAGTGGCCAGATTGGGGGACTCGGCAGACTTTGGAGCATTGATAATGGGCTCACAAAACGTATTCGCAGGATAGCACATGACAGTCAACAAAGGATTAGCATCACTGGCAGACAATCAACCAAACTTCTCCAACCAGGCATTGGAGAACGCAGTCAACACGTTGAAAGTTGGATGGGTGACAAAAAGTTTTGAATTGGACTCTGTGATAGCAAGTAATGGAATACTCACAACATCACAGAAGAATGATTTGAAAGATGACATCAACAATGTCACACACTTAAACTTGGGTAGGGTGCTGGGCGATCTGATCAGGCACAGTGCAACCATCATCGACGGCTCAATTATCCCGGGCAATGCAGACATTACATCTGGCCCGAATGGCCAAGGTACATTTCTTGAAATTCTAGGATCCGTGCAAGGACTTCAAATCACGATCCCATCACTTAACGGTGTGCCCGCATCAGACAAAAAGAGGGCCGTGAACGATCACCTTGGCACTCTCAACAACATCTTCCTCGAGACAGAGGACAGTTCGGCGCCTGTGTTCACATCGTTGCTGGAATCTATCAACTTCATAGTGACGGCGGATCTAGCCACAGAGACGGCGCTGGAGACAGCATACGACAACCTAAAAGCATTCATCAATAGCGTGGTGGGGGACTCAACAGACTTCCAACAAACGCTTGACACATTCGCCACAGCAGTTGCCACGGCACACACCAATCTGAACAACGCACTGGCGGCACAGCCTTTGCTTACACACAAGAACAACCTCATCGCACAGAGGGAGAAGATCAACGTGCAGGTGGCGTTGGAGAACAGCAACATCACCGGCCTGAGGACATATGTTGAGTCATTGTCCAACAACTTGGCATTCACATCCATGGCGTCTGATCCAACATTGAGAAGACTGATGACCAAGGTTGCCCAGAACAAGCAATGGCAGACCTACTTCGAGAACTACGAGAACGAGCAGGACAACTTGAATCCCATATACACCACAGACACGGATTCAGACAAGGGCACTCTGGTAGATCAAATTTATGCTAACTCTGGCCTGCCTGATGTTTTGGAGTCATTTGATCTTGTTGATGTGGCCGAGAAGGCACAGAGGGATAGCAGGATTGACACAGCAGGGTTTGACTCCCTGACCGAATCACAGATCATAACCAAGGCCTGCGAGCAGGTGGGCATAGTAACTGCCAACCGAGACATATTTGGCCTGAGTGAATCCTTACTGAATAACATGAACCAACACGATCGTGATGAGATAGCAAGGCGATTAGACCTCAACGAATCAGCAAACACTTTAAGTTAATGTTCAAAGATGTAATAGGCGAGTGGCCCATGCATGAAAGATTCATACTGACCTCGTGTGATGACAACTACTTCGATCAGTACTTCCCTAGATTCTACAACACCTACAAGGAAAATTGGCATCTGCCTATACACGTACACATCATAGATCCATCTGACAACTCTATATCGAGACTGCAGGAATTGGATCTGTCATACACACACTGCACTACTGATCCTGCTGTGTTAAAATGGCCATACTCATACGTGACCTACTGCCAGGCGCAGAGGTTCATACTGCTGGGACACAACCTGCTAGAAGGTCAATCAGTGATCGTTGCAGACGTGGATTCGTATGCCCTAAGGGAGCCAACGGAAACCCAGAAGCATACGTTGGAATCGGACATGGCATTCACAGAATACAACGGAAGACTGATGGCGACGTTCTGCAACTTCCATCACAGTAAAAGAGCACAGGCCCTGGAGTCAGCGATCGAGATGCAACAACTGATCGAGAACACAGACACTATAGGGGTGGATCAATTGGTCATAAAACAGACATTTGGATCATTGTCATACAATAATCTTACACATAACGAATGGATAAGGCACCTTGATGTCAAGACAGCAGATGATCTTAACGAACACAATAAATGTTTAATATACCACGAGAAGGGTACCAGGGGTAAGGGAAAAGGAATTTCGATATCATGGAATCACATCACAGAGTAGAACAAAGGCAAGGTGAGGACGGAAACATGTGGGCATGGCCCACACTCGATAGACGTTGTTGGAAAGCGATGATCAAACATTGGTTCATGGCAGAGAAGGTAATGGAACTCACATCACAATATCACAAGGACATTGACAAGAACGTAATGATACAGGCGGGTGGCAACGTAGGTGTGTATGCATGGCAATACGCACAGATGTTTGATTCTGTGTACACATTTGAACCGGAAGACCTCAACTTCTATTGTTTGGAAAGGAACATCGCAGACCAGAAGAACATCAAAGCAACCAAGGCCTTCTTAGGAAAACAAAGTGGTACAGCAGGTATAAAAAATCATGCAAACGATAAAGCAGTTGCGAGGACAGACAAATACCCTGACGGCAGGCCAACAGAATACAACACTGGTGCATACGAGATTGACGGCATCGGCGAGATACCTGTGATTGACATAGATTCAATGAATCTACCACAATGTGATCTCATACACCTGGACATAGAGGGAAGTGAACTTGATGCTCTAAAGGGTGCGGAGAACACAATCAAACATCATAAACCCATACTGTGCCTCGAATGGTTCTACAACACAGACATCTTGAAGGATGTGCTAGACGATTGGGGATATGAGGAGATAGCGATGGCCGAGGGCAGTGATAAGATCTTTAAACTTAAATAGGAATGTAATGGTAGACAGATACAGAGTTATAGAAAGATTCGCAAAAGAAAACAATTGGACTCAAGGATTGGAACTAGGTGTGTGGGTAGGAGTGACCACATTTTGGTTGATGAAGAACACCGGTGTGAACATGACCTGTGTTGACGCTTGGGAGGCACAGGACGACAATCCAGAATACGACTGGCAATACAACAAGAAACCTATTTTTAAAGGAGGCAAGTTGGTTAGGTTAGAGGAGTTCAAGAACGAGGGCCAGGTTTGGAATCACAATGCCAATGAACAGAGATTCCGTGATGATGCTGAACACTGGGGAAGCAGGATTCGAATCATAAAAGGACGGTCACTTGCCGTCATAGATCAAATACCAGACAACAGCATGGACTTCATATTCCATGATTCAGATCATTCATATCCCTTCGTCAAGAACGAGATACAAGCCTACCTGCCCAAGTTAAAAAGTGGTGGATATTCTATGGGTGATGACTACAACTGGACTCCTGTGAAGAGATCAGTGGAAGAAGCATTTGGGGATATGCATAAGGTAACCGGCAAGGATGTCTGGTACGCTGTAAAGAATTAGTCTTCTATTTCCACACAACCAATCACTATCTTCTCGTAGGGTTGCTGGTATGTTGCGAACACGTCAGTCATCGCATAGAAACGATATTCCGCCATCTCTTCACACTTGGCCAACTCTTGATAGATCACCTGATCGCTGTCATTGTAGTTGGTACACTCAACAGCACCGTTGACTAGGAAACACATGGTTGCAAACAATTTGAACATAGCACTATTTAAGTGGCCCGTTCTGTTGCAAGGTGGGCCATACCCCTGGGATTATTGGTTATTACGCCGCTAATCTCAATTCAGACATACCAACTGTTAAGTCAGCAAATCCTAATGCTTTTTTGTTTGCATTTAAAAAACAGCCTGATTAGGTCAGTGCCATCACCGTAAACTCCCAAGACCTTTACACACCCGTCGAAGCCAAATACACCCCCGGAAGGGATTACATAAGCCACCCGTAATAAATTGGTGGAGGTGGAGGGAGTCGAACCCTCGTCCGAAATGTTTATTTCGTCGTGATCAACATTTACAAATATAATTATACCTGAAGGTTGACGTATTGTCAACTTTGTGCTAAATTAGTTTATATGCCAAAAAATAGAATATTTAAAATCACAGACGGAACAGAGACCAAGGAGGTCGAAGCGATGTCCTACAAGAAGGCCGTGAAATCATTTCAGGGCAATTCTAAGTCCAAGATGATAACTATCGAATGGATGACAAAGGGTGGAGAGCTCTTCGTCAAAGACCAGAAGTTACCACTAGGTAGAAAGAAAAAGATAGGACGTTAGAAGACAAGTGAAAGTGAGCCATAACCCATTAGTGAAAATTTTGGTCAAACTTAGGATGGCCTATGCAGATTTCAGGGGACATCATGGTAAGGTATGGGATTACGAGCCCGGTGAGTACTACATGGGCAGGCACCAAGGACACAAGAAACACGCGAAGAGACACAAGATCAAATGACTAAGACGATGTGGACTATATTGCTGGTTTACACATCAATTTTCTTATACGGGTGCATAACCCTAATATAACCTAAAACTAGCACATTACTTTTCACAATAGGTCAGTAAATATTACTGTGCCAAAAGCAAAAACGAAGACCGCTTATTGGTCTCAGATCCGTAAGAAGGCTCCGAAAGTGCCTGACATCACTTGCCCTGCAATTGATTCAGTGCTGAACAAGTTGGAGAAACAGGTGGATCGAGCTCTAACTATGAGACAATTTAAAATGATAGAACGTAAGTTGGAAAAACTACGTACAGCCAATGAGAAACTGCGAGAGTCTGGTATATACTGGCACGATGCCTGCAAGAACACAGTGAGAGATCTGCTTGGCAAGAAGAAAATGAGATAATTAAGTGTATGTGGAAGGTACTCATCGTGATATGCACACTAGGGAATCCTTGTCTCATGTTCGATGAAGATCCTATAAAATGGTACATGTCCGAAACAGAATGCATGAAGACGGCCGAAACAAAAGCGAGTGAAATGACAAATACATTCGTAACTTTTGGGTATTATGTGGAAAGTGAAGCACATTCCTGCCTGTACGTGGCACAAGAAAACGAAGCCTAGTTGACAAAAATTTAAAGTCTGTTATAATAAAGAGGTAATTTAGGGTTTATCCTATTGTAGGAATTATGCCCTCGGTTGCACTCATTAACTATAGGAGATAATATGAGCAAAGTAAAAATGCTTCTTGACGTTGTAAACGAAGTCAAGAAAGAAGCACCAGATGATGTTCCAAATTGGAACAGTAAATTAGCAGAAGCAAAAGTAAATCTACAGAATCAAATAGCAAAAGGCAGATTATTGCCGAGAGGTGTTGAAGACCATCCATTAGAACACTTCGCATTCAACTATTCCGTACAGAGAGACGTGAGAGCAGGACATGTCATGAACATCATGAAGAAGTTTGATCCAAGGGTTTGTTGTCCTGTGTCGGCGGTCAAACGTTCAGACGGAGAGACACTGTACATATTCGATGGGCAACACAGGGCGGTCGCCCTGGCATTACTGGGTTGGACCAAGATACCAGTGACCATAGTGGAGACAGATGAACCGGCCTTTGACGCAGAGGCGTTCGAGATAGTGAACGACTCAGGTATATTGAGGGCAGGCACGGAAGAGATACACAGATGTCTACTGCACAGATACAAGATGGGAGAAACTGAAACAGAACGGGTAGCAACAGCACACGCAGTACAGAAAGTGTTCGACGAGTGTGAGATAGACCTAGAACCAAAACGTGTCAGGAAGAGTCCAGGCAAGTGTGGACCGAACAAGCACTACTTCTCACATTTTGATTACGCATACAAAGGCATCAAGATGTCAGGCGAGGAAGGATTGCGTAACGCACTCATGGCCATCAAAGAAGTCTATGGTGACGAAGAAGGCGGAGAGATCAACCAGGGACTGTTCATTGGTCTGATGAAGCAGTACCAAATGGGTGCAGAGGCCAAGAGGTTAAGCAGACTGCCTGAGGATTGGATGTTGAAGATACTGGCCACAACTAAAAAGGTTTGTCCGAGTGCCACACTGATACACACAGCCACGAAGAAACAATGGCAACACGCGAACGGTGTTGGGTGGGACGCACCGGTGGCAATGGGCCATATGCTTAAAGAAGTGTATCAGATAGAACAACCAGAAGGCTTCGAACCAAGTTATATGCCCAACGTGACACTGAAATTGGACGAGAGTGACATAGCACCAGATTCAGAGGCACAGACGGCGTTCAACAAGTATGTCAAATAAATTTTGCTATTACATATGCACAGTGACCAAGTCAGTCCCAGACTCCATAAACTTCTTCGAGGAAGAGGAGGAGTACGGTTACGGACTGCCATGGAAGGATGTACTTGCAGAAGTGGAGCAACACTACAAGGACGGAGCACTTGCAGTGGAACTAGAGATGATAACAGAGGAGCAGTTCAATGATAGACTTCCAAAGCCTTATTAATTTACCCGAGATAAACTTTAAGAGCAAGGGAAGACCAGAACTTAAGGAACTTGCGGAATACATTGATCACATGAAAACGGATTTGTTCAATGACCGTTGGAGCCAAGTGACCAAAAAACACATAAAAACATCCTTGGTGCTGTACATAAGATCCATGCAGAAGCAGTTGGCACCCATGGGATACCATTACAAGGCACAGGACATGGAAGGCAAACAACACCTAGAACATGTGATACCACAGAACAAGATCATAACAGCATACCTACATGACAAGATATCATCAGAAGTTGTACTGCAGATGCCGTTGTGTCTGATTGACGATGCAGACAAGCATATATTAGAAGGCGACTGGCAACAGGCCGGCAACTGGGAGTATCCATTTCGCAGATACAAGTTGGCAGGTTACACCAAAGTGATCAAAGATGTGCGTGGCAATGCTGTTGATCTAGACACATACACCATACAAGATCACTTCCGGATGTTGGGTGTGGTTGACTTATCCTAGTATTTGTGTATAATTAAAAACAGCAAATCCACCAGAGCTGGTACGATACCAATTCTCATTTGCAATCTAAAAATTAGAGACACTTTATGTCGATGATGGATAGAATAGCCGGAGGCGGAGCAAAACAATCCTACGCCAAAGGCGAGGTTGGAGTCAATAACGGACTGGTGGAGAGCTAAACATTATGCCAAGCGAGAAAACAAAAAAATTACTGGAAGGACTGGGCAAGATCACAGACTCTGCACCCAGCAGGTTCGAACAACAGAAGTTCCATTCCTACACCAACAGATACTATCCCAACCTGTTAAACAAACTGCCGGCATCCTACGACAAAGCCAAGAGAAAGAAGGACGAAGACGGAGACGAGTACATCATGATAGACAGGGTGTATGGATCACTGTATGAGAATGCACTGCACCAAAAAGACGGCACAATCTACACAGGCAAGCTCTACAGCAAACGTAGACTGGTTACCCAAAAGGATGCAATGACCAATGAGAAGAACAACTTCTACAGTGCCTGCGTGAGCACAGCGGATGGTAGATGGTTTGACAACTGTGGATTTCCAATAGAAGCACCCACCAAACTGGAACCAGAGAAACAGCCAGATCCGGAAGAATTGGAACTGGAGAGACAAAGGAAACTGGAAAACGCAAAGGCCAAAGAGGCAGAGATACTGGCCAACCTCAAATAACCAACAAAGACTATAGACATTCAATCTCAAATATGATATAATTTGTTGTAAAACTCAAATAAAAGGAAAAATAATATGAAAAAGATATTGTCAGTTCTTCTGTCGGCTTTTCTTCTTTTCACGGCAGACGTTCTTGCTGGTGATAAAATAATTGTGTTGAATACAGCCAGTAACAATGGAACAATGTTCTCGCAATCAACAGCATATGCAGAAGATTTTAAAAACATGGGATACGATGTTGAATTCGTGTCTCCGGGTAACGCTTGTAAGGCTTGGGCATACCTACAGAAAGTGCCATCCAACCAACCCGTGTTTATAAACATAGATGCTTACGGACAGGCCAAACCTGCATCTGGACTTTTACAAAACTGTGGTCCAATATTGGCCAGCAAGAAAGATCTTGTTGCCGCTTACTTAGATCATTTCCATGTGTGTACAATAAATGGATCGGCCGATGAATTATTTTCTAAGGGTGCGAGCACAAGGATAGGCACTAACAAGCCTGGTGGATTTTGGCAACCGGTGGTTGATAAAATCAATAAAGAAAATAAATCAAGTCATAAGAGGATACAGTACGGCGGCAGTGGAGACACGAGAAAAGCATTACTTTCAGGCGAAGTGGATTATGTGTTCTTATCAACACGCCACACATACAAACTAGAAAATGCGGGAGCAACTTGTTTTGCCGAGTTCACTGATTCTAAAAAACTCAAATACGAACACACTGTTAACGACCTGTCAGCAGGTAAGGATAAATTTGATTCTAGTTTCGCGACTGGTTGGAGTTTGTTCAATGCTGACAAGAAAATGGTTAAGCAACTGAGAGTGCAGATTAGATCGTTATTTGAAAATGATAGTAACATCATCAAAGCATTAGGCGGTTCAACACCGATCAACTATTACGGTTGGGACAAATCTATTTCTGCTAGGGTGAAATGGGTAAACGGCTCTATAGATAGATGGGCACAGGCTATGAAGCAGGCCGCTCAATAAGGCCAGTGGACTTTCTACTTGCAATCATACTAGGTATATTTGCAGGAACATTTGCAGGTTTACTCCCAGGGGTGGGGGCAACCGTAAGTGTCTTAATTCTATTCCCAGTACTGCTTACATTTGATCCTATAAACATCATTGTTTGTTTCGTCAGTTTGTATTCCATGACGCAGTATGTTGGAAGTGTACCCGCATTATTGCTAGGTGTTCCTGGGGAAGCCAGTTCATTACCTGCAGTCATTGAAGGGCAAAAACTAAAACAACAGAACAAGATTAGTGATGCTATTGCATACACGGCAATCGGATCCCTCGTGGGATCGGTAATCGTCGTGGCACTTACACTTATCAGCGGACCGCTTATTGAGAACCTTGCTAAAATTTATAGGACACCTCTTCAGACTGTTTTGATCTTTTTAGTGCTGACGATGATGTTTTTCTACAAGGAAAATAAGAAATTTACTAATCTTGTGTTAATGATCGCTGGTTACGTACTTGGCATGATAGGCATACACGGAGACCTTAATCGAGAATTTTTAACATTTGGTAACGTTAATCTCTACAGTGGTCTGCCTATGTTTCCAGTGCTACTTTCATTATTTGTATTTCCATTATTCTTAAAGACTGTAGACACTCCTACTAGAAATATTTCACCTTTCAAAATAAGGCTATCGTACTTTGTGACCTTTTTCAAACACAGTACAAGTAGCCTACGCGGAACACTACTAGGATTCATAGGAGGCTTTTGTCCTGGGATGACACACGCCTTCAGTAGTCAACTGGCATACACAACAGAAAAAGCAATCAGTAAAGACAGTCTAAAAAGTGTTATAAGTTCTGAAACGGCCAACAATGCCGGAGCGTTCAGTGCCGTGTTGCCATTGATAATCCTCGGCATTCCTATATCAAGCAGTGAGGCTCTACTGCTGGCTATCCTGGAAACAAAATCTTTTGCATTCAGCCTTAATGAGTTTATTCCTATCTTGCAGAAATCAGCGGTGGCATTATTAATTGTAAACGTCATAGGGATTATCATTGCATGGCCACTTGCTAAACATGTTTGCAAAATATTTCTTATAAATCAAAAAAAATTATACACATTTTTGTTTCTATCCTTGGTCATGCTGAATTACTATATTGGTGGCCTTTACTACAGCGAATATTACTACATGATAGTTTTATTATGTTTTATGCCGGTAGGCTATCTGTTACGCAAAGTAAACACAATGCCGTTGATATTTTGCTTTATAATAGCGAACTACAGTATCGAACTCATGTGGATTTTTTACCAACTATACCTAATGTGATAATAAACAGTCAGCCTGTTGAAAAACTTTAAGTATTATAACTATGTACACTATATATAACGGAGTCAAAAAAACAAAACAAATCTAGCACAATGAATTTCCATTACAAAGTAGGAAGTGAAATATTTTTCAACAAACTACAAGCGATTCAAAAAAACGTAGAAACAACAGACCCAATATACCTGGAAGATCCCTATGAAGATGCTGATTTTTCTGTAGTGCCAGAACAATCTCTGGATGATCTCATCGCCGCTCATCTTCGTCAGTTGAGAGAGAGCCATGAAAAAATTAAGTTGTATTACTCAGGGGGATCTGATAGTCATCTATTATTGGACAGCATTGTCAAGAACAACATTCATGTGGACGAGATAATTTGCCTAAAGAGCGGTATTCCCCCTGCCGATTTTGAAATTGATAAATTTGCCATACCTGCTCTATCAAACTATGCAGGACAGTTGAAAGGGACAAAAATAACCATCAAAACTCCAACAATGCAGGATTATTTTGATTACTACAAAGATGGAATAACCAATGATAAGATCCAATCCGGAATGGCAGGAACACACAACTATTTTAGACTACTTTGGTCCAAGGACATCTTTGTGCAAGAACGCCACACTGGCACCTTACATATACGAGGATTAGAGAAACCTAGAATTGTAAAGCATGGAACAGAATATTATGCGTATATTCTTGACACAGAGATGGAACCCCACGAAAACAACTATCAATTTTACAGTGCCATGGCCACAATACAAATTAAACAGTGTCATATGTATCTGGAAAAAATACAACAACTTGGACAAAACACACACATACCAAATATTTGGGAAGAGACTGTTGGCAAATCTATGACAGACCATGCATTTCCTCCGAAAGAAATATACTTCGGCCAGGTGGATAATTTTATAACTTTCAAAGGATATAAATTTTACTACAGCAACAACAAAGATAGAATTGCCATAAATTGGTGTTGTGAAAATCATCCGAATCTATTGTTTTTATGGCATGAAAGTTTACAAGAACTCAAATCCCTGACTAAAAATCAATGGTGGAATGATGGTAGACCTGAAATGGGCACAACCGGTGTGTTGAGTAAATTCAGGTGTCTAACCAAAAAAGCAATCAAAACAGTCGACGAACTCTATCCCAACGGCTTCAAACCATAATAAAATAGCCATTTTTTCCAGCGGTTGACGGTTATACCATTACCATGTATAATAGTGGTAACAAAGGAGAGAAAGACAATGTATAAATGTTCAGCAAAAGCAAGTTTGGTGGTAGATCAGATTAGATCTAGATGCCAAGAAGACACACAGACCAACAACAAATGGAGAGGCAGATCAGGAAACTACATGTACATCATGGGCAGAGAAAATGCCGATGGCAAGGCTACAGGTGTAGTTCACAAGATCGCAGATGACGGATCTCACAAGTTGTGTGGTTCTTTCAAGATCATGAGTGATGGTATCATAACAAGGTTCACAGGTCTAAGTAAAGCGGACTGGAACAATGCTATGAGAAATGCGGAAGCCGAGTACAAAGTGAAGTACGAAGCGGAAACAACAGAACCAGCAACAGAACAAAAAGTTGCAGTTTAAAATTGATGATGCAGACGACGTGGGCTCGAGTTCCCCTAGTGCTAGAGATAAGCCAATTCAAAAAAATCTCGGCCCACACGCATCTTAGATTATGTTAAAAAAATATCTTAGAAGATTTGTTTATTTCTGCATAGCAGTAGTATTTGTGATCGCAGGTGCATGGGTGGCCGGGACGTTCAATCCAAACGATTACACAGTGCAAAAGATTGAGGACGAGTTCCACAAGAAAGAAATGCGGATAATAGAAGAACTTGGTTTGAAAGAACCAGAATTTGAGTTCTCTGACAAGGTTTCTTTTATTAATGCCACATCCACATGTGTTTCATATCTTAACTGGACCACAGACAAAGACAAGAGGGTGCCAATCAGCATCATAATTGCCATGGCGGGCATAGAGAGTGCATGGGGTACCAGCAGATTTGCCACAGAAGGCAATGCATTATTTGGTGTGAGGACATGGAGTCTTGATACTGTACCACACATGAAAGCCCTGGGTAATCCAGATGCCAGTTGGGGTGTAAAGAAATACAAGACGAAATGTCAATCAATCAAGGACATGATAAGGATATTGAACACACATCCTGCGTATGAAAAATTTAGATCTGCAAGAGAATTACAACTGGAAACAGGCACCTGGAACTATCGTGAACTGCTGTCGGGCATGACTGCTTGGAGCACCAACCCAGACTATGCGGAAATCATACTTCAAACCATAGTTGACAATAAATTACCTCAATAGTATAATAAACTATGGGATTCATACAAATGAAACTGCCTAAAAGAATCAAGCACAAGATCGAGAACTCTCATAGGAACAGACAAGCACAGGCCAATCATGAGGAATGGTTAGCATCACAGGGACTAGACACATACACATTGAAGAAGAACACAAGAAAATTCACAGGCTACGAAATACCCAAGTACGAAGCAGATCCCAACCAACCCAAGTGCGGTGACAAGATACCCGTGAAAGGTGGAAACAAAAGAGAAGAGATGAAGTACTCCGGTGAAAGGAGACTGCTAGGTATTGGTATGATGCACAAAAGCAATCTTGTTCCTGTATGGGACGAAGAAGGTGCAAAAGAGATCACTGCCATGAAAGGCAACAAGTAATGAAGATCAGATATTACCAAAAGATCGACGGATGGAGATGGCTAGGATTTATCCTGGCAATGGTCAGTGCATTCACACTGAGTGGTGGTAATCCTGACGTGCAATGGATTGGATGGGCGGTGGCACTCATATCATGTAGCATATGGATATGGATGGGCATAAAGGACAAGGATACACCCAGGGCATTGATGGAACTGATGTACCTACTATTGGCCATCAGAGGCGTGTTCAATTGGCTATCATAACAAAAAACGTAACAAAGACAACACTTCTAGCAAGATCAACTTGGGTTGACGTATTTGGAAAATATGCTATAATTGTTGTATGATTAAACTAATAATACTATTTGCAATCTTCCTAGCGGTATATCCGATGATAGGTGAAGGTTGGGCGGCATTCAGCAATGACTTCAATGTTGCTGGTGTGTCTGACTTCATATCAGAGCAGATTGCAAAATTTAAACAGTAAGGATAACAATGAAGAACTTAACAAAAGTAATCTTGGTGTTGGTAGGAGGCCTGATGTTGGCACAATGTTCTACCTACAAGATCAAACCAGATATGAACAAGAGTGGAGTTGTGAACAAAACACCTAAATGGTATGTTGATTACAAGCATGAAACTATGTTCAAGTACCAAGAGGCGGCAACGGCAGTGAGTCCAGACATGGAACTGGCCGTAAAGAAAGCGACGCTGTTGGCAAAGGCAAAACTTGTGGACAGGATCAATGGTGAGATGAACAGCAGAACAACTATCACTAAGAACGAAGCCGGCACTAACGAAGATCTAAATGTTACCGCAGGATCTCAAGATGTGATTGTCAATGTGATCGAGGATACCCTTGCAAGAGGTTATGAAGTTACTAAACAGGAGATGTACCTCACTAAAACTAAATCTTACAGAGCTTATATAATGATTGAAGTTAGCAAGAAAGAAGTTGAGGAGATCATCAATCAAGTGAACAAGAAAAAGTTGGCCTCTATTGACACAAGTGCTGTTACAAAACAAGCAGAAGCAATATTGAACTAGGGCTATGAGAAATTTATATTATATTATTGCCCTGGCATTCCTTACACTGGGATTGATAATATTTTCCACAACCGCAAATGCGGGTGGCCCATGGAACGATCAATATTGTGACGTAGAAATCACAAAGATAAAGGTTGTTAACGAAAAAGGTGAAACCATAAAAAATCTCACAGAAGAGAAAGTCACTTGCAATGACGGAGCCTCGGATTTCCTGTACGACTCGGGCATAGCAAAAAAATGTGAGATGTACACATGGGATATGCCTATCGGCAATGTATTAGTTACTCAGAGGCAAGTTGCCTGCGAAAAAATAGATGGGAGTGGATATGAGATTGTTCAAGGTTATCACAGTATTGATTAGCCTGATGCTGTCAAGCACAGCACTAGGTGACACAAAAGGACAAATAGGAAACATGCCAACACCAGAGTATTGGGGAGAACAGCTCAAATACAGTGCACCTTCTTTCAGGTTCACACGAACACAGTTTATTGGATTTTGGCTCAAACGAGAAGAGAAGAAGATGCACCAATCAGCGGTGTATTTCGCACTCGAAAACGCAGAGAACGGCAAGATCGTCAGTTGGTACAGCAAGAAGCGTCTGGCGGCGGGCAAGGTGCGTGTGATACATTCATACCCAATATCAGGCGGATATTGCCGTACGTACCAAGCATACATACAGGTCAAACGCAAATCACGGCACATGACCAACAACGCCTGCAAATATATTAACGACACACCTTGGGTGTTTTATAAATAATCAGTATAAATAAGTTTATAACACAGGAATTTACAAATGGCAACAGTTCAAGCAAGACATGAAAGAAATGACCCAAACGCAGGAATGCAGGGTGCATACTACACAGTAGACATAGCGATGGGTGCCTTCTTAGACACAGAAACAATCAACGGTGGAAGACTTTCTCCGTGTGCGGCGAACGACTTTGCTACGAAGCCAACTACACTTGCACAGTCTTTATTAGTTTCAAGAGGACAATTAAGGTACAAGATGATGTTGAACAATCTTCAGATCAGATCAAACTGCAGGATCATCAACATGGTTACGACTTATTCCAGTGATGCTGGCGATAACCCAATCACAGACATAAACTTTGGTATAGTTTTTGAAAACGACGACTTCGTACCAACAACAGGTACACAAGCGGATGACTCAACTACTACAACGACCAAAGTGTTGTACATCAAAGACAAGATCGCAGAAGCACTTTACGCCTCTCACACAGAGCTTATGACTGTGTTCAATCCAACTTCAGGTGCAGGCCTTATACAAAACACAGAAGTTTCTGTTGGCCCTGTTATGCTTGTGAGTCAAGATGAGATTTTAGACGGTATCACAGTTGCAGAAGTGGCTGGATTCAGATCTAACGTTGACGCAGAAACACCTACAGACAACGCACTAACTTACTCAGCAGAGTAATAATCAATAATTTTTATTTTTAAAAAGTTAGTAAGAAAATTCTGACTTGAAACTACTATTCGTCTGCGTAATCTAAGTTAATTGCAGTAGAGCCATCCACAGAAGTGAACGTGCCGTCGTATGCCGCTGGCAAACTATCGCCTGCCCTGTACTTGGTTTTCCAATCTAATACCCATGCGGCCCAGTCTGCCTTGAATGCCGCCCTCTCCGACTTCACGTCAACCCTTAGGCCGTCTGTGCCTGTGATATCCGCCTGTGAGTGTGCTATACCATTTGGACTACTCGGAGTCGTTGGTTTGTTCAAAGTTGATTGTGTTGAATGAAGTGTAAGGTCCGCCATACGTATATTTACCAAACTATTCAGTAGCATAAATGCAGGCTTTAATTTATAGTAAATACACTTTATAAATGTTTATCGCGATACTCACATTACTATCAGCACTGTCCATATCAGGAGTTGCAATATTCTACTCTGTGATTGGACTTGCGACCATATTCCCAGGTGCTTTCGTGCCTGTTGTGATCATGGGAGGTGTGTTGGAAGTGGGTAAACTTATAACGGCCTCATGGCTGTACAGGAACTGGAAGTTCACTCCGTTCATGTTGAAGACCTATCTGACAACGGCCGTCATAATACTTTCGTTGATAACATCAATGGGTATCTTTGGTTTCCTATCAAAAGCACACCTGGAACAGAATCTGGCCTCGGACACACTGATACAACGTATACAGATACTAGAGGACAAGATTGACAGCGAGAAGAACTCCATAGTGAGGCAGAATGCAGTCATAGACAGGCTGGAGAAATCCATAAACAGAAGCACAGGAACTGCCGACGGAGACATAGAAGTGCAACAACAGATCATCGCAGATGCCAATGAAAAATTAAAAACACTACTTACGGTCGAGACCAACACGGTGCGAGACCTAAACGACAGGCTGAAGGTGTTAGACAAGAACGTCAGTGACATACTGACTTCAAACAAATCATTCTTCAACGAAGAGAAAGCGGCCGCAGACCTAAAAGCAAGTCAGAAAGAGGAACGTGAACTGATAGCAGTAAACGTCAAAGAAGCACAGGACAGGATTTCAGAACTCAAAGCAGATCACAAGGCAGAGACCGCAGAAGCAAAAACTGTGATCGCCAACATGAGATCAGGATCACAGGACAACAAAAGCACGTTCACACAGGAGATAGAAACAGCTGAACAGAAGATATTCGACTCACAGGGCAGGATAGACCTATTCATAGTAGACAAGCAACCACTTGAGAAAAAGATGCTGACACTGGAAGCAGAGATCGGGCCTGTGAAGTACATAGCCGCACTGGCAGTGGATTGGGGTATAACGGACCAGGTCGAGACTAGCAAGGCTGTAAGGTGGGTTATATTGCTGTTAATCGTGGTGTTTGATCCCTTAGCAGTATTACTATTGATCGCGGCCAACCAGAGTTTGATGAGAAGATTCCCACCAGAAGCACCAAAACCGCAGGAAGTTATAGACCTAGAGAAACCAGATGAAGAGGATGTCACACTCAAATGGAACGCAATGATGGACAAGTCAAACGCGGCGGCCAGGATGGAAGAGGCCACAGAACAACTGCAAGAGTGGAAAGACAAACTGGAATCATTCAACACCAAGGTACCAACACCTGAGAGCAGACCTGTTGAAATCGTACAAGAGGACAACAGTACGATTCCACACATAGATCTCGTAGGCCAAAAAAAAACTGAAGACAAAGAAATAGTAGCAGATAACACATTAGATGGATTCGATCCGGACGAAGTCATGTTCGACATGGTTGAAGAACCAGAAGTAGACAAGGACAAACAACTAGAAGAATTCAAGAAACGTGAGCAAGAAGAACTTGCCGCACTCCAAGAGTATTCACGTAAGGCCATGGAAGAAAATGCAACAACAGTAACGGTCGAAGAGGCATTGAAAATGTCTGAAGCAGAAAGTGTTGAGACACCTATACAAGAAGAACGTATCAAACCTGACCTAACAGAAGTCATTGAACCAGAAGCCGAAATAGAAAAACCAAAGAATGTTGTCAAAAATTCAAAACCCAGAGTGATGAGGACAATACGACCAACCGAGGACAGGCCCCCAAAGCCGATTCTGAGTAATTGGCAAAGAGCTGAATTACTCGACAACTTCCACAAAGAACACGGCAACTTCGAAGACGTCCAAGACTACGTGCAAAACGAAGAGCAGGGTGATACAACTACCTGGAAAAAGATAAAAAATAAAACCACAACAGAGGAAGACTATCATCTAAGAATGGAACAGAGGATAGAGGACTTGATGGCAAAAGTTGAAGCAGGAGAAACAAAATTAGAAGACTTGACTGCAGAAGACAGACAAGTTATAATGGATATAAGAAATCAAAACGAGGTTTAATTACATGGGACTGAACTTAAAAATGTTTGACACTCTAGGTATGTTGACTGTGGTGACACCACCGTCCATGATGAATCCGGAAAAGCTCAGTTTCACCATCATAAATTTGAGGGAAAAGGAAAAGAACCACTTTGCAAAAGCATTGAACACATTGTTTCCAAATGATAATATCACAGTGTACATGTATGATCACCCCGGATACCAGGAATGGCTGGAACAGGCCATCACGAAATCTAAATACATAATAATGGAAAAAACCAAAGCGCCGATATGGATCCAAGAAATGGCACCTGAGAAGAAAACTTATTATGTTTCTGAAGAACAAACAATAGAAAAAACATTTGAGATAATCAATAAAAAAGAAAGCGAGGCCTAATGTCAGAAGAAGCGTTGATATGCTCATTCTGTGGCAAGAGTCGTAAGGACGTCACGAAGATGATCGTGGGCGCCAAGAAGACATCTATCTGCAACGAGTGTGTAAAACTATGTGTAGAGATACTGGACGAAGATGTGATCAAAGCACGGAAAGAAAAACTGTACGCAGGAGACAAGCACATCCTAAATCCCGTGGCCATTAAGGAACACTTAGACCAATATGTCATAGGACAAGATCAGGCCAAGACGGTGTTGAGTGTGGCCGTGGCAAACCACTACAAGAGGATAGTTCAACCACCCATTGACTTCGATCTCGATAAATCAAACGTCATGGTGCTAGGAGCCACAGGTGCTGGTAAGACACTGATGGCAAGAACAATAGCAAAGTACCTAGACGTACCATTCGCTATAGCGGACGCCACGACTCTCACAGAGTCAGGATACGTGGGCGATGATGTAGAGAACGTGGTGCAGAAACTTTACGCCAACTCTGAGGGTGACATAGAGAAGACACAGAAAGGCATAATATTCATAGACGAGATCGACAAGATATGCAGGAAAGGTGAGAACACATCACTGACCAGAGATGTATCCGGTGAGGGTGTGCAACAAGGCCTACTTAAAATTGTTGAAGGAACCGAGTGCAGGGTACCGCCACATGGAGGTAGGAAACATCCAGACCAACAGACCATAACAATAGACACCAGTAACATCCTGTTCATAGTGGGTGGTGCATTCACGGAACTGGAGAAACAGATCAGAAGGAAGAAAGCATCAGGGGGTATAGGATTTGGAACCAAACTGCAGGAACAAGACGACAGGAATTACCTGTCAGAAGTTCAACCTGAGGATCTTATCAAATACGGACTGATACCGGAGTTCGTGGGCAGGTTCTCCATGATCACCAACATAGATCCCTTGGACGAGGCGCAGTTGATAAGGATACTGACAGAACCCCGTAATGCCATCCTTAAACAGACCAAGTACCTGTTTGGATTGGACAACATAGAAATTGAGTTTACCAAAGAGGCCAAGCAGAGCATTGCAGGTAAGGCCAAAGCACTAGGTACCAATGCAAGGGGACTGAAAAACGTAGTAGACACAGTGGTTCTACCCTATCAGTTTGACGCAGAGGAAATGAGGAACAGGGGAGTCAGCAAGATACAGATAACTAATGCGGTGGTTGACAAAGGAGCAGACCCTGTGTTAGTATTTAAAAAAACAAATGGAATATCAAAAAAACAAAGTTAGACCCAAGTTCAAGAAAACAGAGAGACCTTTGGGTTTCCAGGGCTACTACGTGGAAGTGCGTGAGGGAGAAGATGCCGTCAGGGCATACAGGAAGATCAAGAGATGGATCAAGGAAGACAAGTTCATTGACCAGATCAGGGCCAACAACACTTACCAAAAACCATCAGAGATCAAAGTAGAGAAAGCCAAGGAACGCAGGAAGGTGCTACGAAAACTGCGTAGGGAACGCGACAGTTTCATATCAATGCGTCCACAAAGAGGCAGATAATTTTACCAACATAGGTCGTAATTTGACATATAGCACATATATGTTATAATAAATAAAGTTGAAGATTGCTTTAGATAGGATCTTCACTATTAATAACTCGCTTAAACTTAAAAGGAGGAAAGCACATGAAAAACAATCTATCTATTTTTAACAACCTAAGACCACTAACCGTAGGGTTTGACAATGTATTCGATCAATTGGAATACATGATGGAAGACCGTTTCTTTGAGAAGTCGGGCAACAATTTCCCACCATACAACATAGTGAAGACCGGTGAGAACACTTACGACGTTGAACTTGCACTTGCAGGTTTTGGGAAGGATGACATAGTAGTAGAGTACAAAGAAAATACACTTACTGTGAAATCAAAACCAAACAAAGACCCAGCAGACGAAGTTGAAAGTTACGACGAGGGAGTGATACACAGAGGCATCTCAAAAAGGATGTTCACTAGATCATTCACTATTGCAAATGACGTGGAGGTCAAAGGTGCAGAACTGAAAGATGGTTTACTTAAAGTGAGCCTGGAGAGAATAATTCCAGAACACAAAAAAGCAAAAACTATTGAAATCAAGTAAAGCAAAGTGGATAGGGTGGTAATTACCACCCTTCCATAATTGACAACTTGTGTAGATATGCTATAATAAAGGTATGGAAATGACAGATATACAAACACTTACAAAAGAAAAAATTAAACTAGACGAGCCGGGACTATATGACGTTTTATTCCTCAACGACAACATCACGACCATGGAGTTCGTTGTCAAGGTTCTCAAACAGATCTATGGCAAGACACCAGAGCAGGCACAGAACATCACAACAAAGATACACCAGGACGGACAGGGCATTGTTGGATCTTACGTGCATGAGGTTGCCGAACAGAAAGGCATAGAGACCACACTGGCCGCGAGACAGGAAAACTTCCCACTACAGGTCAAAGTCAAGAAGCAGTAGGATGGAACTAAAGGACTTCGTTCTAGAGAATCAAAAAATAATTGATTTGGTCAAGGATAGGACCGGAGGCAACACACAAGTGGACATGTACTATGGTACATTGGACTTTGCCACAGCAAGATTCCATTCCATACTGATTAGACTATCTCAAGACAGACTGAAGGAACAACAATATCGAGCAGAGGTAATAGAATGCTTCGAGACCATACAGGCGTTCTATAGGAATGTGCAGAGGTATAGATTTTGGCCATGGATAGCGAAACCATTCATAGGCACAGTGCTACACGGCATGGGTACAAGGCGTATACCAAAGATAAAGTTTCTACTCGAAAAAATTAATAATTAACAGTATGATTAGCAATTGGTTGTTTTGGGCAATACCACATCACTACATCAGAAGATACTTTTTTACATTCTGGCTTGTGATGTTTTTCATACCAGGATACTTCCTGGGATTGCAATTTACTAAATTAGGATTTATAATAAACTGGCTTTGGTTCGATCTCGTTTTTTACGGGTGGTACAGGGCAAAACAAATGATAGGAGACGATGAATGAAAGCAGTAGTATGGAGCAAGCCGGCATGTCCTTATTGTGATAAGGCAAAGAATCTACTCAAAAACAAAGGAATAGAGTACGAAGAAAAGAACATAGCGGAAGGACACAAGATACAGGACCTGTTAGAACTTGTACCCAATGCAAGGACCATGCCCCAGATATGGCTTGATGGAGAACACCTTGGCGGCTATCACGAGTTGGAAAAGAAACTCCAGGACTGATAAGTTTGCAAGGTAAATATTGGTGTAACGCCATTGTCCAAATGACGTCGGAAAAACTGGACGCCTGAGCAACTGCTCTTTACTTGATAAAAGAACGCCCTTCCGTACGCAAAGATCTTGCCAACATTTACAAAAAAAGGTATAATAAGTAAGATGAAAAATATTTGCATAATGCCCTGGATCGCTGTTGACAGGAACAGGAATAATGTCGTGGGCAGAACCACACTCACACCTTGTTGTTTTTATGAACCCGAGGGTGAACATCGTGACATAGAATCTTATTGGAACAGTGACGAAACAATCAAACTTCGTAAAGACCTTCTTGCAGGCAAAAGGCCTAAAGGTTGCAGACTTTGTTGGAAAGCAGAGGACAACGGCATTACTAGCACGAGGCAGAGGATCAACGAAGGCAGACTGGAAGAGTACAAAGAAAGACTCTCGCAAACCAAGATGGAACTCCCACCCACCCAGATCAAATACACTGTTGGGCAAGAGTGTAACCTCGCTTGTAGGATGTGCCTTCCCACTTTCAGTACAAAGGTAAAAAAGGTTTGGGATATTCTTGGCAAAACACAAGACATGGAGTTGGACACGTTAATGAACACTCCGGATTATATTCTCGAGAACAGGAAACATATAAGTTATGTGGATATAACGGGAGGCGAGCCGTTCTACCACAAGAAAGCAAAGAACCTTTTAAGGGAGTTGATAAGGACCGGTGACAACGAACATATCACTTTACACATAACAACCAATGCCACGAGGATAGATTTAGACACAGTGGCATTGATCAAAAAATTCAAAGACGTAGTTTTGACTATCAGCGTAGACGGTGTGGGTGATGTGCAAGAATACATAAGACCTGGTTGCAATTGGAACAAGTTGTCAGAGAACATAAGACTTCTGAAAACGAATGGGATATCGTTACAGGTAGCATCAACAATAAGTGTAATGACAATATTGCGATTGCCGGACCTGGAGGATTGGTGTAATAAGAATGACATATTCTGGTCACACCCGGGATTGATTGATAAGCCGGGAGAACTGTCTCCTCACAATCTACCATATCAACTACACTACCTCGTGCCTGAAAAATACAAAAAGTACGTGGAGCCAGAAGCCACACACGATCCAGTAAATTTCATTAAACAACTTGATCAATACTGGAAGACTGACATAACCAAAGTTATGCCCGAGTGGAAAAGAGTTTTTGACAAACTACACTGGAAACAAAGCGATCATTTAGATAATCTCAACAACGTTGCAGAAAAGTACGTCAATGGATAATTCAGTTAGCAAACACTACGAGCAGATGAAATGGATTATTGCCAAGGCAGAACTAGTAGACAATCACAAAAGAGGATCCTTGTCCTACCAAAAGCCGAAGTCTTCATCAACGTTTGACATGCACGAAAGAGTAAGTGGACTACACCTTGGACTAAGATCCGCAAATTTACCCGATATAGTGAGCTGGCTAAAGTCTATCAAGGTAGACATGTATGAATTCAATCACTCAGAAGACAAGATACAAAGTTCATCACTGCCCGACATTGGTATGCATTGGGACGAATACGAATGCGAACCAATGTCGGCCACAGTACACACGGTGCTTGAATTTATGCAACAGCACAGAGACAGAACACCCGTGGTGCTTAAAAATGAATATTGGTATCATCAAAAACTTGCACAAAGGACAATAGAAAAACTAGATGATCTATCCAAGGATGATCTTTTAATATTAAGTGTGCCTTTCTACAGCAATTTCAAGAACCATGGCTTTGTTAATAAAATTCTGTCAACTTGCACAGAAATAGGAGTACCTGTGCTACTAGACATCATATGGTTGCCCCTGACCAAGGAAGTTATAAAACTTACTCACACCGATTGTGTCGAGGTAGTCACACACAGTATATCCAAAATGTTGCCCATGGCAGGAATGAAGGGTGGTTTTGCATACTGGAAGAAGCCTGTGAGCAAAGAGCAATCATTGTACCCATTGGGCAACAAACTGATCTATCACATATGCAAAAGATACTTGAATGAATTTGGTTATCACTACGTGAGGGATAGATTTGTTCCTTACCAAAATAAATGGTGTAAAATATTCGGAATCGACACACACGATCTTTGTTATGTGGGCAGTATTCCAAAAGGCCATTGGCTAGAGACAGAAAATTTACATGTACATGATTTCAATATTGATAATAAACTTTTCAATCTCGTACCTTACATGGAGAATGATATCGTTTTAACTAGGTTCCTGCAGGACAATTGACAAATACCAAAATATAAAGTATAATTAGAAACACAAGGAGACAAATGATAAAAGAAACACTGAACAAACTGTAATGACATACACTGTCAATGACAAGTGTATAATGTGTAAACACACAGACTGTGTGGAGGTGTGTCCGGTGGACTGCTTCTACGAGGGAGAGAACATGCTGGTAATCAATCCAGACGAGTGCATAGATTGTGGAGTTTGTGAGCCGGAGTGTCCAGAGGACGCCATAAGGCCAGACTCTGACGATGAAGGGAAAGCATGGGTGGACTTCAACACCAAGTGGTCGACCGCGGGTTGGCCAGTACTAGCAACTAAAAAAGATTCGCTCGATCCAGATGGCACACACAAGGACGAGCCAAACAAACTTGAGAAATATTTCAAGGACAAGTAATGAAAGAACAATATGAAAAGAGACAAGAAGAAATCAAAATGGCAGGCCAGACGAGAGAAGGAGGCCAGCGAGAATTCACAGTTCGATCCCAAGATACATCAACTGGGTAGAGAGGGATACGGATTCCAAATGAAACGAGACATCGAGGCAACCGAAGAGGAACTGTCAGGCAAGAACCTGCCATTCAAAACAGAGAAATGATCATAGACAAGATCACAGAGATGGGGGAGAACCTGAAACTGTTGGAAGGACACGACAGGCTACACTATCTCATAGACAAGGCCAAGGAGATAGAACCACTTCCAGAGTCTGCTAAGAACGAAGAGAACAGGATACGTGGTTGTGCAAGTAAACTATGGCTGATAGGTGGTGTACGTGAGGACGGCACAATGATGTACCAGGTGGACGGAGACGCACACCTCAGCAAAGGCACAGCAAAAGTTGTCACCGACATTGTTAACGGTGCCCACAGGAGTGAAGTAGCAAATCTCACAGTTGAAAGTTTCACACCGTTGGGCATAAAAGAATTACTCACAATGCAGAGACAAAACGGATTGGGAGAACTAATAGACAGAATAATAAGGATAGCACATGATTGACATGCCACCAGGATGGGTACCCAACAATGACGCATCAGTTGACCCACATCTAGAATGTGATCTAAAAGAGATAAAAGAACATCCACCAACACAACAGGAGTACATGCCTCGTATAGTTGAGAAACTTAAGGAGTGTTATGATCCAGAGATCAGCGTGGACATATACAATCTGGGCCTGATATACGATGTTAAAGTCACAGAGGACGGTCACGTCCATGTGTTGATGAGCCTGACAAGTGCATTCTGTCCAGCGGCAGACATCATCCCACAAGATGTGAAAATGAAAGTAGAGAGTATACCAAATCTTAAATGCAAGGTCAAGATAACAATGCAACCACAATGGGGGCGAGACATGATCAATCCAGAGATCCGTGAGCTGATGGGACTATGATGAAAGTAGAACTAATAGATAAAATGGGCACAGACCTATCTGTTGTCAATGCGGCACGGGTAAGTTACTCCAAGACCAAAGAAGCATTTGACGTGGTCAAGGATGAGAAGTTAATAAAGTACCTAGCGGAACACGAACACTGGTCACCGTTCGCACATGCATCATTACAGTTCAGGATTAAAGCACCCATATTCGTTGCGAGGCAACTGGTCAAACACCAAGTGGGTCTTGTGTGGAACGAGGTATCAAGACGCTACGTGGACCATGCACCAGAACTGTACAAACCAGACTCATGGAGGGGCAGACCACAGAATTCAAAACAGGGTTCGGATGGAGAAGTAGAACTGGACCAGACAATCAATCACAACATGGAGACCACGATGCAGAACTGCCTCGTGCTGTACAAGTCATTGTTGCAGAAGGGTGTGGCACCGGAACAGGCACGTATGGTTCTACCACAGAGCATGATGACCGAATGGTATTGGTCAGGCACACTGTACGCATTCGCTAGGGTGTGTAACCTGAGATGCAAACCAGACACACAACGAGAAACACAGGAGGTGGCCAACGACATCGATAGACTGACTAATGAGGCGTTTCCAAGAAGTTGGAAGCATTTAAGAAAAATTTAACAAATCTGTAACATAACTTTAACATAACATATATTAAATAGGAACGAAGATGGAACA
>Ga0209602_1000264_pt1 | contig 51460 bp, 71 predicted proteins | sample COGITO_mtgs_1205_3_FD_184810 | JGI IMG/M metagenome (GOLD analysis project Ga0209602, IMG submission 184810) | Pelagic marine microbial communities from North Sea - COGITO_mtgs_120524 (SPAdes) (version 2) | ecosystem: Environmental > Aquatic > Marine > Epipelagic ...
ATACACAAGATTTTTAAGCTGATCTACGCCGTTAAAATCGCGCCATTGTTTTCCGTATACAGGGCCTAATGTTTCATCAGTTCTGCCTGAGCGTTCATAATCTGGTCGCCAGTATTTAACACCGTTATCTTCAAGATATTTTAAATCAGTTCTACCATTTAATATCCAAAGCAATTCAGTGCGTGCTGCATTGAAGCTAATTCGCTTTCCTGTGAGGATTGGAAATCCATCCGACATATCATGGCGTATAGTTCTTCCGAAGACAGACTTTGTCCCTGTCCCTGTTCTATCCGATTTAGATAATCCTCTGTTGAGTATTTCTGAAATAAGTCCTTTGTATTCATTTTCTATGTTTGTCATAATAGTATTTGTAATATTCAAATATTTTTGCCCATATCTCTGTCTTACCATAAGTATCAGGACTAGTATTTGTTTTACCCTTGTTTTTAATAACAACGTACCAAGCTGTATCGTTTTTAGCTGATGGTGCAATTGCTATATCGTTTCTGATACACCAGCGTTGAGCTTCCCAAAGGATTTCTTTGAATGGGCTTTTACCCATATCGCATTTTTTCTTTGCTACTCCCATGGCATTGGTGTTCCGTCTAAAGCAATTGGCTGATGAGGTATAAAGCAACCTGATTTAGGTTCCCATTTGAAATGAGCTTCAGCTCCATTCTCTCCTAAGTTTTGGAATTTAACTTTGAGAACTTTCGCTTTAACAGTTTTCGCTTCATAATCCCTGTGTACCAATATACCGTGATAACTAGCATCATACCACTCACCGCCACCTTTAATATTGTACATAGTCGGTTCTTCAATTTTACCATCTTTATCTTTATACATTTTAGTTGGATGAGCTACTATGAAAACTAATACATCATACTTTTTAGCAAAGATTTCAATCTTAGCAAGATATTCCATGGTGTACCTGTTAACATCATCGGACCCTCCGACGTCTCTAACTTTATTAAATGGATCAATAACCAAACATTTAATACCTTTACGCTTAACTAACTCAGCTGCTTTCTTTAATACAGAATCTAATGTGTAGCGCTCCATATCAATGTGATAGTAATTGCTGTTGCAATGATCTGCTACTTGATTCCAACGCTCGCCTCCAATATCTTCTTTAGTCGGCATACCTTGCCAAGTCTTACGCATTAGTTTATGAGCATGTAGATAAGTTGGTTGATTTTCCGGCGACGCAAACGCTGTTTTCCATCCGTAGTTATTATTATATCCGACAACCATTTGATCGACGAAATCACTCTTACCGGAACTAGGAATACCAGTAACAGTAATGAATTGACCAGTATATGTTGAAAAGATATCATCGAAATTTTGCAACCCGATTTGAAATCCAGGTTTAAAGCCATTACGCACAAAGTCTGTAACCTCATCTTCGATATCTCTGAACGTTGTAACATTTTCGAGTGGGACTGGCTTTGATTTTGAAATACGCTCTGATAACCTTTCTTTTCCATACTTTAGTAAATATTCATTAGCGTCTTTACAATCTTCAAATGTAGTTATGTAACAAACTTCAGATCCTAATCTACGGATTAACTCTGCTTGTAATGCTTGCCCTGCTTCATCTGAATCACATGCTAGTATAATCTTATCTTTGTCTTCAAAGTAATCAATACAGCTGTCTAAATAATCTAAATTGTTAGTATTAAGTGTTGCTCCGTTTGGAACTGATACTGCGTTTGTTATACCAGCTTCGTGTAGTGCAAGCACATCCATTTCGCCTTCAACAATAACACAATACTCAAAACCTACAATGCTGTCAATATTATAAAATACTTTTTCAGCACCTTTGTATAATTTAAAATTCTTTCTTCCATCACGGTATTTAACATTAGTTAATTCACCGCCCATAAAATAATTGAACTTTATTACATTCTCGGTCTTTTGTGTTTGTGGCATCCACTCAGGACCCTCAGTAACTTTTAAGTCGATGAGAGTCTGATGTGAAATACCTCTTGTTTTAAACCACTCTTCAACTTTCATTCCAGGTTCGTTGTGTATAGCAACTTGCTCAGGTTTGATGTATACTTTTTCAGCTTTACCCTTACGCTGATAAGTATGTAATTGAAATGATTTATCACAATTGTGACAAGTACCGAGACCCCGTTCCCAATCATAAGAAGCACACTTTGCTTTCTGATTTTTAGGTTTTCTATCAGCAGAACAAAGAGGGCATATACCCTGCTTATTGCCTTCTTCAAGCTTATGCACATTGAAATCTTCAATTGCAAATCCATTGATCTCTGTATTCATTTAATTAAATTGAATTGTTATTACTCTTCATCTAAGCACTCTGGACATATGTCGCAATAATCAAAGTCACACTTAGTCATAACTTCTTTGCACATTTCACATTGATCCACTAAAATGGTAAATCATCTGGTGGTCCGACTTGTGCTGCTGGCTGCTGAGGTTGATCAGTTCTAGGTGCTGCTGCTACATTTACATCGTTTGTCCACACAACTTTAACATTACCAAGGTATGTTTTAGGAGCTTTACCTTCTCGCTCTTCTTTTGTTTGATCAACAATGACTGGACCTTGATTTCCAAATTGATCTACTTCATCATTGATAGTAATTGTAATAGGTAAATACTTACCCTTCTTGCCGATGATAATCTTATCTTTCGGAATTTCATTCAAGTTGATACTTGCTTTAATAATACTTGCCATAATTTTATTGTTTTAATTTATTATATTATCTATTGTTATTCGTGTTAGTTTTGTAAACATTATAATGTCTGCTGAACTAGGTATTGAGCTGGGTCAAAGTCTTTATCTTTATAGAATAATCTATACTGATCTATCGCTTGCTCCACTTTATCTTTACCTCTTTCTAAAAACTGAGGAGAACAATCGAATATACCTATATTACCAGTTAATTTATCCGCTGTTATGAATATCATATCCATATCAAAGTACGTTGAATAAATGTAGGCCTGGCTGTCATAGTTATACTCTTTTGCACTATAAGCGAATTTATCTAAATTAGATGTTGTTTTAAGATCAACCACTAATTGTTGTGTGTTATTCTTAATATCGCCTTTCAGTTTCCACCATTCACCACCTAGTTCTAATACTCCTGGCACTTCGTATTCAACATCAATATCTTGTATTAATTCTTGACATACTTTGTTAGCCATTAGCTTATCCCTTAAGACGGATAATGCATCCGCTTCTTTCTGTAATAAACACATTTTACCTTCTGATAACTCTTTATATATTTTAGAGTTTCTAGTAGATGCATCTATTATTTTGTATTGTTCCAGTTTGTCTGGTTCAAGTACTAATGTATGAAAATAACCACCTTTTACTAAATTTGGATTACCTTCAATAGGTTTTTTGAAACTAAGTGGATCTCGCATTAAAGACCTTATATCTGAATTGCTTAAGTACTGTTTTCCAAAATCTCCATAATAATCGTCGTCATTCTCTAATCTTTTTAAAATTTCTAGCTTTTCTGTTTCTGTCATAAAGTTTTTAGTATTTCAGCAGGTATTTCATACTTCCCTTTAATAGCTTCTAGACTTCCCCCTGCTTTTAGGAAAGCTTTAGCTTTTGTTAATGCTTGACCTTCTAATTTAGGCTTCACAGATTCTTTCTTACCGTGATCTGCGTCTTGAGTGTCATCAATTAAGAATAGATTCCCTAACGCATATTTTTTACCATAACTAGAAGCACTACCGAATTTCTGCGGCATTTGCATACCCTTCTGAAGTAGATCTACTCCAACAACAGCTGTTGCATGTATAGCATCTACGCCGTCAGTAATAGTAGCTTTAGATTCTAGTATAGGAAAATCAGTGTTAGATATTAATTCTTCGCTGATCGTTACCGATACGCCTAGTCTTAATAAAAAAGGTTTTGTTGCTTCAAGGATGTCTTCGGCGGACCTGAAGTTGTACTTGCCGAAAGAGTTAAATCTACTTTTTTTCGATTTGAACTCGGTTTGGATTGTTGCTAATTTTTCGTTTAATTTCATTCGTTCTTAGTTTAGTAGCTTATATATAATTACATACACTTGCTGTTTATTTACATCTATTTTTCACCTAATTTAAAGATAATCAAGCACTTGCGTTGGGTCTACAGAGTCAATTAGTTTTTCTATAGCCTGCTTTTTAAGCTCTGAAACTCTCACATATCCGCTTGGTCCTTTAAAGTTTAACTCTTCAGCTATAGCTTTACCTGGCATTTTATCGCAGTCTAAACCGTAGCTTAAACGCAATACCTCATACTGAATATCTGTTAGATATTTTTTACATAAGCCAGTCAAGTAAGTATTCATCAACGCTATATTGTAAGGCTCTGACGTGTCAGGTATATTCTCAGACCATTTCTCAGCAGTATCAGAATCTATATCTATACTTTTGAATACGGAATTAAAGAAGATAGCTACTAACGCTTTGTCCTTGCCAAAATCTTTTTGGATCTCGTTTAGCTTGTATTCAGGGATTCTCATATCGCCTCTATTAATGTTTATAGCGCGTCTAATTGTTCCTTTAATACGTTTAGCTAAGAATGATTTAATTGTCTTCTCAGGGTCGTCAGATTCAATCACTCTGTTAATATCTAGCTTATCAACCGCTTTAATTAAACCTATAGATCCTTCTTGTATTAAGTCATTAATACTTAGCACTCCGGATGCTTGATCAGAAGTTGAAAACTTTCTTGCTATATTTTCTACTAAAGGTAAAAACTTAACTATAAGTTCATCTCTAGTATACTCATCCCAAAACTTACCTTCTAAATTATATATAGATTTTTTTACGTCTTCTTTGTATCTTATATAGTTTTGTATATTATACTTCTTCATACTCGTCTATTATTTTAAAGGCTTTCGCCATTCTATTGTCATCAGCATAGTATATATTGCCGATCTTTGCCATCCACTCGTTAAATTCCTGTGTCATAGTTGGTGGTATTGTATCATTATTGTCTTGCCAAGTGTCGGCATAACAATCAAAGTTATTTTCAAATATTTGTCCTATATCCATAATTCTATTTATTTTAATCCGTTAAAAAACTAATCTTACCCAAACCGTTGCACAGATCTACTATCTATTTATTTAATACACAAGCTTTTTTTACTTTATTTCATCACCAACATTAAAACGTTGGTCAACAGTTGATAAGAAGCATTACACGCTTTCTTATCTTGGTGTTAGCCACAATTAATTAATTCTATTAATCTATCTGCAAGCCATTCTTGGTCTTCGTGGTCTTCTATGTATTTAAGGTCAACTTCTTTTAATTCTGTAATTAACAGTTCACGTTGTTGGCTAACATCAAATAAAACCAATAACTCATCTACTGCTTCTTTAGGTTCTAAATGTCCACTTTCAACTTTACCTACTATTTGTTCAAATTTATCTTTCATATCGTTACTTGTTTTATCTGTATTACGTTAGGCAACATATACTTCTGTGTATGTTATTGCAATAAACGGTATTAAGTAAATCTTACTTTTAAATTTGCACTCTCCTTTTACACCTACATTACTTTTAACATATCCAAAGCCTACGTTAAAAATTGGACTAAATGTTATTTGTTTGTCTACTAATTTCATAATTACGTTGCCTAACAATGGCTAAAGTTAATAGCCTCGCAAGGTCTTGTTATAATTTGATGGTTAATATTAAAGGCTACTAACCTTAGCCTCGTCCGATAAAAAACATTAAAACGATTTTTTATACTATACGTTGTAAAACATTAAAACGATTTTACAACAAAGTATATAAATAATGCTACATTCCGTAACTATCATCCATCATCTTTTCAACCGCTTCCATTCCTTTAATAATTTTCTTAAATGGTTCATCTAATAATTTTGGGTCTAAATGAAATATATGACCGTATTCCTCTATCTTGTAATAGAAGTCAATTATTTCACTCATTTCCGCTTTCTTTATTTCTCTTATATCTGACATATCGTTTTATTTAATCCGCACTATTCATATACTAAGCGTTATATGCAATTAAGCAAATCCGTTTCTATTTGGTTTATTTCGTCAAGGGTTCTGTTCAATGGTAAGTACTTTCTATGTGGTTCGTTATTAAGGTTGTCAATTTCAAACCACTTCCATTCATAAATCGCATCTTTAGGGTCTTTATAGTTAGGTGGTACAAATTCATTTTGCTCATCCTTAACACCCCAAAGTCCGTTCTTTTTAAATAATTTCATTTCAAAATTGCTTAAAAGCATATAACACCGTATATAGTTTATATGCCTAGTTAATATTCGTTTTAATTCAAAGTGTAGTTTAATGGCACACAAACCATATACAACACGTTGTAAACAATTACATACCGTTGTATATTTGGTGCATTTTTACTGCTTCATTTCCATAACCATTAATTGCTAACTTATTTGCCAACTTAAATACTTCGGTATGCAACTGCTCGCTATCGCTTTCACAACTATGCGTATAATTAATAGCTTCTAATAGCTCTTTTGCAATGTCAGTTATGTCTTCTTGTCTAAAAAAAGAACAGTTATTCTCATTAAATCCGTGTTCTTCAAATATATTTATTATTTTTTGTAGTTCCATTTTTGTTAATTTTAATTATTATTCAACGCTACTAATCATACACTTTCAAGTTGTAAGTAATTACAAGCGTTCTATTATTTCATCTAATTGGTCAGTGTTGTGTAATTGGCAGTTATTATAAGCGAAATCCTTTAAATCTTCAACCGCTTGTAACTTCCCTTCGGTATTGCTAACAACGGGTAAAATTAATTCTTTAACTACCTTTATAAAAGCCTCCTTAGTCATTGCCATAACAACATCGCCATCTACCATAGTTGTTGGTTTAGTAATTCTTTTTCTTTTTTAAGTTCATTACTCATGTTTCTATATATAGTTCTGCTAGAACACTTTAAAGTTTCAGCTAACTTAACCATAGTTATAATTTCGTTTTCGTGGTTAATAAAAATCATAGCATCGTATATTTCACTGCTGGATATTTTAGATCTACCTACTAGCTTACCTACTATAGAGAGCTTTTGTCGCATATCAAGACCGCTATAATCCTTAAAGATTACTTTACGTAACTTATTAGGAGGAGGTGTTTCGAGATCCATTAAAGACACATCGTATATCATGCTTTGTAGTAGTTGCTCTGAAACTTTAAACGTAACAAATCCTGCTTTCTTATTACATATATACTTAGACATCGCTTCAAAGCCTTCTTGATCCATCTGAGGATTCAAGTACCATAATACATACAAATGCCATTTAAGACTCCTATATGTATTGATTTTAGCTTTAGAATTAAATAGTGTATAGCATTGACGTGTACCCGCTTCGTAGTAATTACCCCAATCAAATACTTCTGTTGGTTTGTCATCTACTGGATCACATCTATAGAATATCCTATGACGATCTAAATATGATGTATCTCTTGTATAATGCGACATTAGCCTCTTACTATTAAATAATTAACAAGCTATCGTCACACTTTCGTTTCGATGCTTCAGTTGTTTGTTTTGGCGGAATCATAATATTTATTGAAAATAAATAATTACCGGTCATTCAATCGTTTTTGCAGCACCTCTATCTGATCATTAATTTGAGGTACTAATTCATACTGCTCTGTTGCTATGTACTCCAATCGTTTAGCTCTAAGTACATTTAACTCCTCTTCTAAAGTTAAATATGCTTTAGGCTTTTTACCAGAATACTTATCCATTTGTATTTCGAAGTCAGCATCCCACTGTTGTTGCTTTTCAACTAACTTCTCCATTACTTTTGTTGAAACTACTTCTGCTAACTTTTCAATTTGTTTATCAGTCATTTTTTATATTTATTATATTATCTATTGCCGCTCGTAGCGGTTCCGTATTACTTTGCTCTTAATATTATGCTTTCGTTAGCATTTCTTACTGTGTGTTTTTCGTTTTCGTAATAATTCCAGTACGCATCTACACTACATTCAGTTTTATATTCGTCAGGCATACACTGTGGAGGTTGCGTAAACGCTTGGTTACTAATACGCTTAGGAAAAGTGTATAGCACATCACGACATTTACTTATTGTTAAATGCTGTTTGCCGTAACGTTTAGTATACTCTTCGCCTAGTGCTAACATATGTTCGTAAGCCCAGAAGTAATTTTCAGCAGAAGCTCGTACCCACACTGCGGACGGATGGTTTTTGTGTGTCGCTTTGTAAGGTACATCTGCTTCTTCTTCATCTAATATAATATGTGCAGTGCATAGTAATTGAGCTGTTTCAAGGATCATCTTTACTACATGCTTATTATATTGTACTTGTGCTGCTTTTTTAGGACAGTGAGATAGATAGAATATATTCATAGTTATCTTGTAAATTTAAAGTCGTTCTTAATATACTTGTTAAAGAATCTACCCTTAGATCTTGCTTCGATTAAACCATTAAAGACATGGTAAGGAACTCCCTCGTAAGTATAAACAGCTGATGGTAAATCAAGTGATAAGTTTTTAGATTCGTAGTTGTATTCTGCGCATTGTACAGCGCTTGAGTCAAATTCAAAATAGCCTTTGGTATTATTGTTCATAAGTTTATTGTTTATTATATTATCGTTACTTGTTCGTGTTTAGTTTGTAAATTATTACTCATAGAATTCGTCTATTGTTTTATGGTGATAGCCCATAGCTTTAACTATTTCTAACCATAGCTCATGAAGTTCTTCAAGTGTTAAGTCTGAACGATCTACTTGAGTAGATATTTCTTTATTATAGTAATTTAATGTTATTTTTAACGGTTCTTTGTGCATAATTTATTATTTTAGTGAAATATTAATCCTACTTTATTTGTTTTATTAAACCATCTAGTAGCCATTAGATCAGTAGATGAAGCATCGGTATAACCAGCAGAAACAAGATCGCTATGACTAGAAAATATTTTGGTGTGTCTATGTTGTCTCTCATCTATTAAATGTTTTTGCTTTCCTGAATCAGAAAATATTATATCATAATTACTTGGCAAAGATGTTTTTAACATCATATCAATCATATTGGTGTAACTGTAAAACCGCACGTTCGGATTGTGTATAGCAATCGCGATCCACTTGTTTAAATAAGCGTTAGAATAGTAATCGCCGCTGTCATGCACTCTTACGTAGTCAGGTTTCTTCTTACGTATTTCAGCATTCATAGCTTCGATAAAGTCATCAGTCTTTGATAACTGGTAACGATTTTCAAACGCTGGTTTTACATTACTCCAGATGTAGGCTCCTTTCTTAGCGTAACAGAATTTAACACAACTGTCAGCCATGGGGCACGTCAGCTTCCCGCTAGCAGATTTGTAGGCAGGAATACCGAAGTTAAAAACCCGAAGCCCTAATGCTTTAGATGTTTTTTTAAGTTTGGAATTTTGGGTTAGTAGATTCATAATTATTCTTCGTTATCTTTTTTTCGCATTCTCCAGTCAAGGTATATTGGACCTATAAAAGATGCAGAAAATATGGTTAATAGTACTAGGTTTGTAGTCGTTATCATACAAATATATTATCGATAAGTGATCGTGTTAGTTTTGTAACTACCAGCTAGATGGTCTTGTTCTACGTATAATAGCGGTATTAGTTTGAGTATCTATTAGTTTATCAGGAGATACAGAGGCTTGTTTACCGTCTTCATACTGTATTATGCATAGGTCATAGCCGTGATGTAATAAATCTACGGCTTGTCCTTCGAATCTATAGCTCATAATTAATCTAATAAAACCATATAGGCTTCAGTGTTGTTTTTACGAAACCACGTTAATGCTTTTTGAAACTCATTAACCTGCTTTTTTGTTACAGTTTTTGGCGCTACTTCGAATATATAGTTGCTACCCATTATATAATCGTAGATAGAGAGCTCGAGAGCGTTAAGTGTATAGCATTCGCCGCTAAAACTGTTAGTAACTTTTTCACCTTTATCATAGATCATACCTTGAAACCATTTAGGCACTTTTTGCTCGTTAGTTTTCATCTTCGTCGCTTATTATGTTAAACAAATTTTCTATACCATCAGATATTTCTTCAGATAATTGATCGGTATCATTAAATTCTATGCTACCTAAAGCTAGTGAATTGTTGTAGTCAATTTCGAAATCAACCTCATAGCTATCTACGTTACTAAGACTGCTTGCGTTTATTGATTGTTCTATTACATCTCTAATGTCATTAACAATATCTCTGGTAATTTTTACTTTGTTAACGGCTTCTAATTGGCCTTCAACGATTTTAAGATCGTCTTTAACTACTTTAGCGTTTAGTTCTAGCGAGTTTAGTGTAATTTCTAACTCGTTTACTTTGTCTTGTAATTCTGCTTTTGTCATATTATTGGGTTTTATTTGATTTTTCTATTAATTCGGCAATATACTGCCATACTTTTAATTCTGTTTTATTACCTTCAGCAACTAATACAAATTGCTCACGTGATATGTCACCACCGTAGAAGCCACACTCGAGGTCAACCACATCTCGACGGATCTGAAAGTTTAGCATTGAGATCTTAGCGAAAGCTTTGTCGCTAGCTCGGTTGTGTATAGCACTCATTAGTCTTTAACGAATAATTGTTCGCCGAATCGATACATAAACACTGAAACATAACAGTTATCAACGTCGCAGAAAGTCATAATAGACTCGACTTCGCCTATAGTAAGATCGCTATAGAACTTGTTATCGATTAAAAGTTTTGTAACTCGAGCTACTGAGTCGGCATATTCTGGGGCGTTACTATTAAGATTAACTAATAGTTTAGGCTGCAAGCGGTCATAAAGTGTTTTCATTATATTATATTTAGTTTATTACAATTATATTATCGAATATAGTTCGTGTTTATTTTGTAATTTTTGTTTGGTTTACTAAGTCATTACCTAACATTTCGTAAGTTTCACCGTCTTCTAATGAACACTCGTTTTTCACGAAATCCCATATTTCTCTGATGTACTGACCTTCACATCCCGGTTTGTTTTGTTTTTTGAAGTACTCTATAGTATCTTCATTCCAATAGTATTTCATATTATTTGAATTTTGCCGCGACTTCGTATATTTCTTGTCGATCGTCTTTATCTAGGTTGTTGATGTTCAAGCTAGCGTATTGTTTCAGTGCATAGTGTATAAATATGCAATCGCTTTCTGTTAATTCTATATTTCTCATATTATTTAGTTTTATAAGGTGTTGTTTTTAAGTATGCTGCTTCAAATTCTTGAGACTTTTTATAGTAAAAATCACCAAAGGTGTTTTCGCCATATAGTTGTTCGTACAAGGTTTTGAATCCAATGTATTGAACTTTTTTGTCGTTTATAAAGAAACCTAATTCTATTTCGCTAATGTCGTGACCATACTTTTTACCTATTCCAGGAACTTCTGATACCATACTGTATACTCTTGCTTCTATTTGAAACATACCCTCATCTTTAGTGAATTTAGTGAACACACTAAGATCCGTAATTTCATCTACTTTTTTAATTTTACTCATTTTACTTGATTTAATTTGTTAGTAACTAGTGAGGAATCGAACCTCATACTCGTCAGTAGTATTTGGTTTGTGGAGTCAAAGCCACAATTATTTTAAGATACCAAACCATACCTAGTTTCCGGCTCATTACGTGATCATTAATCGTATCTTTCGCCAATTGCTCTCATGCCATAACTCACCACCAATAATGCACCACACCGTATCTCCCCCCTGAGTTCCTAGTTATACTTGCACCTGGATTTTATAGTTCATACCTTGTTGAGCTTTGTTATTATTCAATTATATTATCGATACCGCTTCGTGTTAGTTCCGCAAGCATTATTGTCACCGCGCCGATCATAACTTCAGAGTGTATAGCACTGTATTCTTCGCCGTCTTGAGGAAAATCTTCCAATTGCCAATCAACACTATCTTCCATTAGTTCCAGCGTTACACTGGCAATACCCATTGCGATCTCGTCTAAAGCTACTGTTCTATCTGTTATTTCCATGTTGTCTTCCATTTACGTTTTAAATATATATACTTCATTATTGAGGGAATTCTTCTCGCTGAGCGATTGCGGTGTGAAATGTCCACATGCACTTGTTAATAAATGATAGAGTACTTACCGATGCTTTCTCTATAGAAAAAGTGTATAGCATAGAGTTATAGAATTCCGTTAGGCCCGGATCGCTTTTGCACCAGTCTTTCTTAAAGCCCTCATAGAAATCACCTTGCATAAAGTTCATACCTATTATTTTACGTTGCTTGTTATACTCTAAGTATATCCACCGATCGTCATCTTCACACCATACGTGTTCTACTTTGTCTATATCGTAATTCATTAGTTCTGACAGTTTTTGTTGTTAAAGTTCATTAAGTGTTGGATGCGATCAACGTGGTTCGGTATTAATTCTCGCTTGTAGTAATATCCGTGATTACTACTTTCTTTAAGTAATAACTTATTGATTTGGTACACCTGGGTTTTGTTGCTATAGCGATTAGGATTTTTAGTGCTCACTCTAACATAACCGTTAGTGTAGGTTATTCCGATTCTTCCGTCGTTTAATTCAAAATGTAGTGATCCGTTTTTAGTAATTTTAAATAGTTTCATAGGTATAGTATTTAGTTATTATTAATTTTTAGGTACGTAAGTTAAGCCTTTATAGTTAAACCACTCTGTAATTCCGTCTTGTTCGTCGTATTCATTCCAGATAAAAGCGAATCTTTGTGGTAGATCGCCGATCAAGTATGGTTTGAATACTTTACCGTTTAGACTTATTAGTTTTGATTTTAGAAATTTTACTTTGTTCATGATTAGTATTTTAGATTCATATATATTATCGATACCGCATCGTATTAGATTTGTAATTATTATTTGATCGGTTCGTTGTAGTGATTCCATAGATTAGTGTGTGAATGGTTTTTGCCTTTACCGCTTGCACCCTTCGACTCCATCTTCCAAGATTTATATTGTTTGTCGGTCATTTGACCACATTCTCCACCTTGTTTAACAACATTGTTGCGGTGTATAGCATTCGCCTTCTTCTGGTTTTCAACGTATTCGCACGCTTCTTTCATAGTCATCATAGTATTCTTTTTAGTTGTTCCTTAATTAACATTATATCTTCGTCGCTTACTAAAACTTCTTCATCGCCTGGTCGATCGTGTATAGTATCGTACATTGCATCATGAAAGTAGTTACCTACTATCTTATCTAAGCGATTAGCGATCTCTTTAATTTCTTCCCAGGTTAATTTGGTTGTGTTTATATTTCCCATGTTATATCGGTTGGATTATAGTCTCTATCTTCGTAGTCTAATACTGAATGCACTTCGCCTCGGTATTTACTTGCAAATTGTATAGCATCTTCGCGAGTATCGAAGTCGTAGTGATCTTCGCTATAGTCATCACCATCTTCACTGTGTGTTCTTAATTCTACTGAATATCTCATAATATTGGTTTTTAGTTATTAATTATTTATTCTTCATCTTCGTCAAATTCCGCCCACTCTAGGCAATCACCGCATCGATCGGAGTTCAGTAAACTTGGTTCCGCACCGCAACAATTACTCCACATCGGTAGATAGTATTTCACCTAAATGTCTCACATTCGAAGGTAGATTAGTACTTTGACTCCAGTAACCGCGTTTCAACCAATTAGGTAGGATATTTAGTTTAGGTAACATGACCTTTAATACCTCATCGTGATTGTATTTTATGGTTTGACCCTTGTTATTGGTGAAAGTGATTTCTTGATTTCGACCGTACCACGACTTCCGAACTACGAAGTTTTTACGTGTTATTGGTGGAAATACCGCTTTTAGTTGTTCCGGTGTTAACTCTTTTAGTAGTTGTTCTTGAGTTTTAATAGTTTGTTCAGTAGACATGATAATTTGGTTTTATAAGTTAATAATTAAATTCGTATTTTGTTAGTATTCATATATATTATCGAACGGTGTTCGTAACGGTTTTGTAAAGATCGAAGGTGTATATTTATTTTGTAGTATAAATAGTAGAGTAGTTGTAACTCACCTCTTAAGTGCTTAAAACACTCGATTTATTAGGTCAATTACGAACATTTCTTCAGTTTCGTCGTCTTCGAGTATACAATCGATCTCTACGAACTCTGTTATCGCTGCAATTGTTTGTTTTAGGGTTAAATAGTTTGATTCGAACTTAAAATGCGCTATTGTTTGGTCATTCCAGTAAATTGGCTTCTTCATATTCTTTGTTTTGATCTGTTATACTTAATTTGTTATTCATATATATTATCAATACCTCGTCGTGTAGGTTTTGTAAATGCTATACGCGGAAAAAACGGTAATTTTCAATAGAAAATACTAAGATTTAGCTAAATACCTAAAATGCTATACGCTGCCGCGTAGGGCGGAGTCTACTCTTCCGATTCTATTGCAAGATCAGGCCATTAAACCGCTACTTATTAGGTAACGGCTGGGTAATTAAGAGTGTGACATTAGCCTGTTATATATAATAGTAGTAGGCTATCGTCGCACTGCTAGGATGATGATCCGAACTCTTGGATGCATCGTGCAGTCATCTCTTGTTCGTCTGACCATCCTGAAGGATATTCCTCGATGTATGTGCATTGCACGTATTTGGATCCATCTGGTCTGGTAATTGTTTTGCTTGTGTACATATTATTGTTTTATTTGGTGGATAGCTTTAGCGATTAATTTAAGTTCATCAAAGATGGTTAGAAAGAAATTGTTGATAGTTTTCATGTTATAGTTATTTAGATTCGTATATATTATCAGTTGTTATTCGTAATGGTTTTGTAGGGGATCGAAAAGATCCTGTTAAGGAGGAGAGGTTATTTAGACCCCTCCGTTGCATCTGCAATGTCTGCTAGATGTCTAACATTAGTTGGCAGATTAGTTGACTGTGACCAGTATCCGCGCTTGATCCAGCAAGGCATTATGCTTAGTTTCGGCAACATCGCTTCAAGTATCGTATCGTGATTGTATGTTACGACTTGGTCTTTATTGTTCGTAAAGGTAATGATCTGGTTGCGTCCGAGCCATGATTTTCTGACTACAAAGTTCTTGCGATTGATTGGTGGGAAGATTAATGCTTTTTCTTCATTAGACATTTTTGCGATTGCATTGGTAATTAATTCTTGACTGTTCATAATTTACTGTTTTTATTTATTATTATTATTATTTGTTATTCACTTATATTATCAGGTTGCAGTCGTGATGGTTTTGCAACTATTTTTTAAAATGCAGGGGTTGAGGAGGAGAGGTTATGGAATTGGCGTAAAATCCATCAGATCGTTGTACTCTGCGATCAAAGCATCGTACTGAGGTGTCAGATGTTCGAACCCACCGTCTCGGATCAATATCTCAAGAGAGTCGATTATAGATTCAAGGCGCAATTCAGGGTGGGCAATCATTAGAGATTTTTTCATGGTCATTATTATTTAGATTCACTTATATTATCAGTAGCCGGTCGTAGTAGTCTTGTAAATGCTATACGCTTCGCTACGCTCCGCGATCATACATGAACAAGAGAGGTTATCGGTACAGCTTCCATTAGCTGCAGCATAGATCGTACGGCAACACCGCAGACCAGGACCAGAGTCATAGCGCCAACAGACCAGGACCAGGCACCAGCACGTAGCTACATACCACAGGATACCTCAACAATACACAGGAAAACGTATCAAAAGGTCAAAGCATATGATTAAACACCAAAAATAAACGGGGACTGGGTCAAAGCAAATGCGTTTCCTTATCGAACCGGGTCAGTAGAAATTAGTATATAACCCCCAAGCTCTAAGTATCTAATAAAAAATTTTTTTCAAAAAAAAATCTCTTTTGATCCCCAGTGCGACAATAGGTAGTTATATATTATAGTAAGAGGCTAACGTCGCATTTGATGGACCCGTAAGTACTGTCGTATATATGTAAGTATATAAGGTATGGGAAAACAAAAACTAACGGCTAAGGGAGCAGCTACGAAAAAAGCTAGAGATATTGCTTATGCAAAAGGAATAGCCTGGAACGGTAAACCCACATCTCAGCACAGAAGAACAGAAAAGAAAGCGGAGAACCAAAGGATAGGGCAGAATAGTACATCGGACATACATCATATTGATGGTAAAGTCGGTAACACTAGAAGAGTATCTATAAAAAAGAACAGAGACACGTTCGGAAGCGGGGATCGTCAAAAAACAAGAACAACGTAAAAAAATAAAACATGGCTATAATTTATTCATACCCCACGGCAGTACCAAAGTTAATAGACAAAATAATAATCACTCAATCATACGATGTTAATGCCGCAGCTCCTATAGAGGGTAATCCTACTAGAGCAGCATTGATATCTGATATTGGAGATTTATTAGGTGTAACAACAGGTACAGCTAATACCCTTCCAATGTTTTCCAGTGCCGGATTAGTAGACTCTCCCATATACACAGTACCCGGCTCCGAGGGGGTTACTATTGAAAATGAACTAGCCGTTCCGAAAATAAACTTTGGGTTCAACACTTATTACGGTAGAGATATGACTATCTCTGGAATTGCAGACGGAACTTTTGACGGAATACAGGTTACTAACGAACTTGTTATTGGGAAGTTAGCTAATACCACAGGTGATCTTGCTATGTATTTTAAATACGGAGATGAAAGAGTAGGGGGAATTTATTTAGATGACGATGCCTCTCAGCAAGGACTCTCTTTTTACGTGCAGGAATCTGCAACAAATGCAAACATAGTTAAAAAGATATCTCTAAGAGAGGGAACAACTATTGGTAGCGCATTAGCAACTACTCTTCCACCTGCCAACGGATTAGCTGTGCAGGGTGACGTAAAGGCATTAGGTAACGCTACTTTCGGAGAAGATGATTCACAAGAAGTTACCATGGAATCTACTTTAAATATACAAGGACCTGTAAAAGATAGTGGGAGTAATTTAGGGGGTGACCAGCAAGTTTTGGTTTCTAATGCAAGTGGCAATGTAGCTTGGGGAGCTCTTCCTACAGGTACGGTAAAAGGAACCGGTGCAGTAAACTTTGTTCCTAAATGGTCAGCTACCGATACACTACAAAATAGTATTATATTTGACGATGGGACTAATGTTGGTATTGGAACTTCAGGAACAAACCCTGCGGATAAACTGCATGTACAAGGTGCTGTAAGAGCGGTAGTTGCAGGTTCAAGCGGTGCTGCTTTTAATGCAACCAATGCCTTTGGTGTCACTTCGTCCATTCGTTTTGGTGATAACCACGCAGTGCTAGCATTAAAAAATAACTCAAACGTTGTAGCTGCAAGAATAAGTTCTAGTGGTTTTTCTTTTTTTAATGGTGGAAATGTAGGTATCGGAACAGAATCTCCTGCTTCACAACTTACGGTTAACGGGGGAGATATTGAGGTTGAGGATGAAAACAAAGGGTTAATATTACATTCGCCTAATAACACGCGTTATAGAATTACGGTTGCAAATGATGGAACACTATCTACAGCAGCGATATAAAAAGTAAAAACAATAATTAAAACATCGATATGGCAAATATATCAAGTTATCCAAAAGCCACACCTACAGTATCGGACTTGTTGGTAGGTACTTCTACATCATTGAATCAGACAAGAAACTTTTCAATTGCTGATGTAGCCACTTTTGGTTCAGGTACTGATAGTAACTCATTAATGCTTAATAATGTAAAGATGAGGTCTGAATGGTCTAACTCAATAGCGGGGCAATTTGTTATTAGCGCTTTATTTACTAATTTAAGATACCCTTTATTAAAAGTTAATTTTGAAAACCTTCAGTTAAACGTAGGGTCAACATATAAGCTAATAATAGAAAGATTTAAAAGACCTTCCTCAAGAAAAGTTGCTGGAGGAATTCTAGAATATAGAGATGCAGGATACAAAAGACAAAAACCGTTTGACTCTGGGGCTCCTTATAACGGTAGAGTTATAGAAATACCTATAACAGCTACTAGTGGGCAATTATTTGACTTTAAATTAGATTTATACTATCCATGCGCAGGAACCGTTGTATTTAATGACACTGTTTTTCCAAAAGTAGCTGGTACTAGATCAACATTTCCTATTTCTGAATCAAAGCAATATGTAGCTTTTAGAATATCACAAACAACAAATGGTGTTACTAAAACTTCTCCAGTGCTACAAGAGTTAACTATGCTAGGCACGTTAGATGGAGGGAATAGAAGAGTAACTTTTATACCAAGATAAAAAATATAGAGCCTTCCTTTGAGTCCTCCACGTGAGGGTTCTGTTGGGTCCTCCACGTGAGGGCCCTGTTGAGGGCTTATTTTTTAAAAGTAAACGTAAAATAAAACACAGCGCACTATTTACAGCAGCTTTATAAGAAGTAAAGTTTACTTAAATCACGTAATAATAAACTTAAGGAAGTTAAAATATAATAAATAATAAAATTTAATCAAATTAATTAAACATGTCAAACCAAATTGTAAAAAATCTCACCTTCGGTGAGAAGGCAAAGACCAATGTATTTAAAGGTATCGAAAAGCTTACAAAAGCTGTTAGTTCTACCTTAGGAGCCAGTGGAAAATGCGTATTACTAGAAAACGAATTAGGTAAACCTGTTATTACCAAAGATGGTGTAACGGTTGCAAATTCAATAACACTTAGAGATCCTATTGAAAATATGGGTGCAACGCTTCTAAAGGAAGCAGCTAGGCAAACTGTTAAAGAAGCTGGAGATGGAACCACAACAGCTACAGTCTTAGCTCACTCAATATTATTAGAAGCATACGCTGCTAAAAACAGTGGATCAAGGGAAATGAAGGAAGGTGTCGAATCGGCTACTAAAAAAGTAATTGAGTATCTAGAAAAGCTAGCGGTACCTGTTGAAGGAGATATGGTAAACCATGTTGCAACAATTTCTTCTAACAACGATAAAGAACTTGGTAATGTTATTGCTGAGGCTTTTAAACAAGTGGGTAAGAATGGAGTTGTTACTATGGAGGTTTCAAATGATAGCGAAACAAGTTACGAAGTAATAAATGGAGCTGCAATAGATAAACCTTTAAAGAACTTCCACTTTATCACAGACGAAAGTAAAAAAGAAGCTGTACTTGAAAATCCATTAGTATTACTAGTGGAAAACAAAATAGAAAACATACGTAAGATACAAAGTGTTTTAGAGTATGTTATAAAAAACAATGAGCCTTTATTAATTATTGGCGAAGCAGATGAGCAAGTAGTATCCGCTTTAGCTATGAATAAAAAGAAAGGTAATATCAAAGTCAATATTATTGACACTCCTGACTTTGGAATATACAGAAAAGAAAAGCTTCAGGATATAGCTCTCTTAACAGGTGCTACGGTCGTGAATGAAGACCTTGGTGATGACTTAGATATGATAGAGGTAGAAATGCTAGGAAAGTGTTTAAAGTCCATTACAAACGACCAGGAGACCATTATACAAGTAGGAGATACATCTATTAAAGTTCAAGAAGTTATCGATTCGATACAAGATGACATTAAAAAAGAAACTTTACCAGGTAAGCTTAATAGATTAGAAAAAAGATTAGGTTTATTATCTTGTAAAGTAGCTGTTATAAAAGTAGGTGCAAGCTCAGAGGTTGAGCTTAAAGAAAAGCAAGATAGAGTTGAAGATGCGATGTGTGCTACAAAAGCTGCTATTAAAGAAGGTATTGTACCAGGTGGTGGTATTGCTTTATTAAATGCTTCTACTTATGTTAAACCAAGCAACGATAATGAAAAAGTTTTACTAGAAGCTATTAAAGCGCCTTATTTAACTATACTAAAAAACGCTGGTTTAGAAGAAGTATATCCGAAAGGAAAAGGCAAAGGAATTAATGTAGTTACCGGTAAAGACGTTAATATGATTAAGTCTGGTATTATTGATCCTTTATTAGTTACTAAAAGCGCATTAAAGAACGCAGCATCAGTAGCTACAACTATATTGTCAACAGATTGTGTAATCAACAACTTAAGAGTAGAAGATGAAAGCAATAGGTAGAAACTTGATAATAAAGATCATTAAAGAAGCAACTACTAAAACAAAAGGTGGTTTAATACTTAATGAAAAAAGTAGAGAAGATATAAGATATCGTAAAGCTACTATTGTATCCGTTGGAACAGATGTTGAAGGTGTAACGAAAGACGATACAATCTATTTTGACAGAAACGCTGGACACGGAATAGAAATAGACAACGAGAAACTACACGTTATAAAGAATCAAGATGTAGTAGTCGTATTATGAAACGATTAGAAGCAAGGGATATTAAAGATATGAACTTGCTAAAGCACTATCGTGTTATACGTAAATGGGCATGTAGGAATAACGGTTTAAACGATGCAGATCTTGAACTACTTATTTATTTCGATTGCATGGAGTTTTTTACTAAACACGATTTTAAAATAGGTACATACGCTTATAGCTGGGATAATAGACGATGGAATAGGTTACTGAAAGAAGGGTGGATTGTAGTGTGGAGAACACGTAATAGAACCACTCAAAAATATAACATATATAAAGTATCCTTTAAGTGTAAACAGCTAATAAGCAAAATGTATCGAATAATGTTAGGAGAAGAAGATATACCTTCTAGCGAAAAAAGAAACAGTATTATGCGTGGTAAAACGTATACAGATAAGGTTTTACAAACAGCAATACATAACGTTAACAAAGATAAAAATAGATAATCATGGCGCCTAAGAAAAAGAAAAAGAATAAATTAGGATACGAGCAAGATCCAGGGCGTGGTGAATTGAACAAAACGGGTAGAGATATACCTTCTAATTTATTGCAAGTTACAGGAGACACTCCTGAATACTATAAAGCTGCGGAAGAGGGTACTTTTGCTAATATTCCAAATGTTTTAGACGAAGTAGTTATTGTTGCTGGTAATGATTATAATAAACAGCCTAACTTTAATAGCTTAACTAAATCAGAAAGAAAACTTTCTAAAGGAAAAGGAGTTATTGGTAGAGCTTTAAGGCAAAAAGCTAGAGGAGAGAAACCTTCACAAATGACAACCGCCTCGTTTTTAGGCGGTATTGCAGAAGGTGTTGGAAGCTTAATTCAAGCACCTCAGTCATTAGCAGTTGAGGGAATTGAAAAAATGAGAGGCAACCCTTCTTCTTTTACAAATGCAGTAACACCCGGCAAACAAAGAACGCCTTCTCAAACAATGGGTTTAGAGGATAAACCAGGGTGGGATGTAGGTGGATCTTTGAATACAGCTATGGATCTACTAGGAGACCCTTCAAATTTATTTGGAATAGGTGCAGCAAGTAAGATTATGAAAGGTGCAAAAAATGTACCTAAAGTATTAAAAAACGCGCCTAAACTTGGCGATGATGTATCTAGCTCTATTAAAAACTTTTTTAGTCCTGGGCAAAATCTAGAAGGTGTTAGTGATATAGGAGCAAGGCTTTCTACGCCAAATCCTAAGAACGCTGACAAGATGGGGTTTTTAAGTAATATAACAGGAAAAAACAAGAAAGCTGTTGCAGAAATAGAACCGTTAGTTAGAGAGCTAGCTAAAGAAGGAAAAAACTATAAGGAAGTTATAAGTGAAACTGTAACTAATATGAGTAGCCCTCAAGGCCAACAAAGACTAAAGGATGAAGCTATTGCATATGCTAAACTTACGGGTAAAAAAATGGATGCAAAATCTATTAAAGAAGATGTTAAACAAACTATTTCAACCATAAAAAACTCGGGTAGTGCTAATATTGATGCAAGTAAAGCTATAAGGAAAGATGGCTCGTTGAATAGGAGTAAAGCTATGCAAGCTATATATGGTACAGAACAAACAGCTCGTGGCAGCAGCGTAAAGCTGAACAAAGCTGGGGGGAGTTTAATAAATAGTGGACAAGCTCAGGAGATGTCTTCTCATATAGGGGCAAACATATCAGGCAAAGCGCCTATTAAGCATGAGATAGGTCATATGATTAAAGGGAACAAGTATAACGCAACTGGAAAAGGAAGCCCTATAGATATAGAGTTAAGAGCTCTTAAGCAGATTCCAGATGAATCATTAACTGCAACTCAAAAAGCAAGCAAAGGTTATTTTAATAAAGTAACACCATATCAAAAGTCAGAGAAACTTTATTCGGGTGGACGCTCAATGCGTCGCGCAGCGTTAGACCCGGAGCCGTCTTCATTCGCGCAAGAGCTAAGACAGCAAATGTTAACCGACAAGTTTATATCAAATAAAAAAGGTACTTGGTCTGACATAACACAAAATGACTTAACTAAAGCTAGCGAGTTTTACAAGAAAAATCCTAGAGGAAGTATTACAACACGTAAAGATGGTTCTAAAGGAGGATTTATAAGTTCGACTAGAATGTTTGATTTTGTTGATAAATCTTCTTTTTCTGATTTAGCAAAAAGTATGAATAAGCTAACGGGGGCGGTTGCGCCAGTCGGAATAGGTGGAGCTAGTCTTAGCAGTATGTTTGGAAAAAAGAAAAAATAGATTAACTTAAAAAAAAAATAAAATTATGTTTGGAGCAGCAATAGGAGGAGCTTTCGGGGGAGGCGGTGGTGGAAATGACGGCCCTTTAAATTTAGAAGGGTACGAAGGTACACGTAAAGGAATGGCTGGAATGGTGGACAAGGCTAGGTATTCAGCTGACCGTCAAGCGGGAATATTGGACAGTTATACGAACCCTGCAACAGCAGTAGCCGGAGGACCAGTGGGCTTAGAAGGAGGAGGAGCTACATCAGCGCCTGTTATTCCTATGTCTGATTCATATAATGCAGCAGCTTCGTCACCTGTTTTCCCTCCAGCAGCTCAAGATCAAGCAGCGGCTGTATTTGGCAGCAACAATGAAAGGCAAGGTTCTACGTCTGGATTTAAACAAGAAGTTAAAGAAAGAATTATGACAGACTTAAATTCATTATAACAACATGAGGGAGATAAACAAAGTAATAGTACATTGCACTGCTACTCCTGAAAACAGAGTTGTTACCGTAGAAGACGTACGTCAATGGCACAAAGCTAGAGGATGGAGTGATATTGGTTATCATATAATGATTTACTTAGATGGAACTGTTCACGAAGGAAGACCAATAGAAAGGAGTGGTGCTCATTGTAAAGGTCAGAACAAAAACTCTATAGGTATCGCTTATGTCGGAGGAGTTGATAAAGATATGAACCCTAAAGATACGCGTACGGAATGTCAAAAAGAAGCTTTGTGTAATATACTAGAACATTATAAAACTAAATATCCAAAGGTAGAAATATTTGGTCATAGAGATTTTTCTTCGAAAGCATGCCCTAGTTTTGATGCTACCAAAGAATACGAAAATATAACTAATATGTGGTAATATGAAAAAGAAAAAGAAAACACCCTGTTGGGATTCTCACAAAATGGTAGGATTAAAAATGAAGTCAGGTAGAAAGGTACCTAATTGTGTACCTAAAAAGAAAACACGTAAAAAATAAATATTATGCCAGCAGGAAAAGGAACATACGGTTCAAAAAGAGGAAGACCACCAGCGAAAAAGAAAGCTAAAGTGATTAAAAAGAAAGTAATAAAAAAAAAGCCTTGCGGTTGTAAACATTAATAACCATGGCGGATAAAGCAAAAATGGCTTGTAATAAGCCGGTGAAATCAGATCGAGCTGGTAAAAAGAAAATGGTTAAAGGCTGCGAAGGTGGTAAAGAAAAACTAATTCATTTTGGAGCTTCTGGATATGGACATAACTACAGCGCTGCGGCTCGTAAGTCATTTAAAGCTCGCCACAAATGTAGTACTGCAAAAAGTAAGTTAACTGCTAGATATTGGTCTTGTAAGAAATTATGGGGCGGAAGCGGCGGTTCTACAAAGTCTAACCCCAAAGGAGTTCAAGGTAAATTTTAATATATGAGTTGGTTAAGTAAATTATTAGGTAGTGGTACAAAAGGTTTAGGTGATCTAGCTAAAGATATTAGAGAGGCTCTTAAAGGTAAAGAACTAGATCCTAATAAGCAGCTTGACATTGCGGCTAAGTTAGCTGAAGTACAAACTAAAATTAATGTAGCAGAAGCTACTCACAGATCTGTATTTGTTGCAGGCTGGAGACCTTTTGTAGGGTGGGTTTGTGGATTTGGATTATTATACGCAGTATTATTAGAACCTTTACTTAGGTTCATATTTACAGTAAACGGGTGGGAGTCAACTTTCCCTATTATAGATACAACTATTACACTGCAAGTGCTATTCGGAATGTTAGGATTAGCAGGTTTTAGATCATACGAAAAGAAAAACAATTTAACAAAATAATAAATAAAAGAAATGGGAAGGTATTATAACTTAGAACAAGAAACAAAGGCGATCTCAAGAGACGCTAAGGCAATAACTAAAAGTGACACAAATTTTACAGAAGCATTTGTACCTAGAGGAGAAGCTGCTTTATACGTAGGTACTGGTGGAGATTTATCAGTTAGAATGGCTGGTGACAATAGTGATGCTACTATAGTTATTAAAAACGTAGCAGATGGTTCTTTTTTACCTATTGTAGTGAAAGCTGTATTGGTTGCAACAACAGCGAGTGATATTTTAGCTATAAACTAGTAGGGTATGCTGAGTCTACTTAACACGTCTTTTACTATTTTAAATAAAAAAGGATTAGTATCTCCTCTTTTAGCTAAATTAGAAGCAAGATCGACATACTTCGAAAACAAAATTTGCACTACTGCAATTTTAAAGAAACTAGAAAACATTAAATCATAATGAGCAACCTACTTAAAGACGCATCAATACTTCTTACACCCACCGGATATGATAATGGCAGCATGAATGCTATTAAACCTGAAAACGGAGATGGTGATTTCACTTTCTCACGTAATTCAGCAGCTACAAGGGTTAATGCACAAGGTTTAGTTGAGAATGTACAAATACTTTCAAGTAATTTACTATCAAATGGAGACTTTTCACAAGAGGGTAGCGAGTTAGTAACTAATGGAGATTTTAGTAATGGATTAACTAATTGGATTTATCAAGGAGATAGTGTTACTATTGTAGATGGTGCGGCAAGAATAAATAGGGTTACAAATACAACTTTTATACAACAGAATATTTTAACATCTAATAAAACTTATTTAGTAGAGTTTGATGTTTTAAACGAGGCAGATAATAATGGAACTTTTATAGTAAGATTAGGTAGTAATAATGTTTATGACGTTGTAACTTATGAAGGTACAAGGTTTTCTAAATATATTGTTTCTAATGGTTCTGATTTTAGATTATATTCATCTTCGGATAATGGCGTAGTTTATGTAGACAACATCTCGGTTAAAGAAGTTGGGCAAGATTGGACATTGGGAAGTGGTTGGAGTATTGGAGATAGTGAGGCAACAATAGACAATACAGTAAACGCTAATTTAGACCAAACAGCTTTGGTAAGTGGTAAAAAATATAGAGTATCTTTTGAAATTAGTGATTTGCAAGTAGGTGGAAATATTACTATTGGAGATATCGTTACGCCAAGTGCCTATACAGCCACAAGCAACGGAATTCAAACCTTTAATTATAGTGCAACTAACTCAACATTAAGGGTTAGAGGTAAAGGGTATCCTTGCTCTATAACAAACATAACAATTTTAGAAATAACAGACGATACTAACCTACCACGAATCAACTACGAAGGGTTTAGTTACCAAGATTCTTTAGGGAGTGAGGAAGTTGTAAATGGAGATTTTTCTAATGGAACAAATAATTGGACACCTAACCCAAATGCAACTTTAACGATAGATAATAATAAGTTAAAAATTACTATTAATGGAGGAAGTGGTTATCCAAGTCAATTTGTTACAACAGAAATAGGGAAAACATATAAAGTTACTGCTGATGCCTTTATCGGAACATCAAGTAGATTGGCTTTATATAATGATGCAGATGGTCAATTTAGAAATTTATATGCAGATGGTAGTTTTGATTTTACTATTACTGCTACATCTACATCAACACAATTAAGGTTATATGTTTATGACGATGGTTCTTATGGTTTATGGGACAACGTATCTGTAAAAGAGTATTTAGGTCAAGAAGTAGTACCTAATAGTGGTTGCGGAAGTTGGTTATTAGAACCGCAGAGTACGAATTTAATACCTTACAGCGAGTCCTTAACTCAATGGGCAAATATATTGTATACTTTAGTTGAATCAAATTCTACAATATCCCCAGACGGAAGTGTAAATGCTGATAAGTTAGTCGCTGGTGCAACTAATGGACTTCAATTAAGAATAGCACCTTTATCTTTAACATCTGGAAACACCTACACATTTTCAACTTATGTTAAAAATTCTGGAGGTAATTATGTTATTTTATATATGAATGACTCTAGCTCGCAAGGAATTAAAGTAGACCTTGTTAATGAGACCTTTGTTATAATGGGTTCAAGTACAAATCACTTTATTAAAAATTTTGGTAATGGATGGTATCAAATTGGCTTTACAAGAACTATTGATGCGAATGTTAGTGGCTTAAATGCAGTTCCTTCTTTAGATGGAAATAATGTTTCCTTTTTAGGTGATGGTGTTAATGGCATTTATATTTGGGGGGCACAAGTAGAACAAGGAAGCTACGCTACATCGTATATAAAAACCGTAGGTACTACACAGACAAGGGTTGCCGATACTGCTACAGGTTCAGGAAATTCTACTGTAATAAATAGTTCGGAAGGGGTATTGTATGCGGAAATAAGTGCGTTGGCTAATGATGGAACAGAAAGAAATTTATCTTTATCTGACGGAACAAATTCAAATAGAATTAGTTGGTGGTTTACAGCAACAAACACATTAGCAGTCGTTTTGTATCGTGAAGGAGTTGTACAGTATTTTTCCAATCTTTCAATTGGTACTGCTACAGATTACAATAAAATAGCTTTTAAATATAAAGAAAATGATTTTGCTTTATGGGTAAATGGGGTAGAATTGGCAACAGATACAAATGGAAGTACTTATTCAGCTAATACATTAAGTACAATTAATTTCAATAGAGCAACTGGTGCTTTACCTTTCTACGGTAAAGTAAAATCTGTACAAGTTTATACAACCGCTTTATCAGATGCAGAATTAACAACTTTAACAACAATATAATGAACATAGCTAAATACGAATTTACAAGTAAAGAACAAGCAAATTTAAAGATAGATACTTTAAATGAAGAGCCAAATAACCATACTATTGTAACTCTAGGGCATATCGTCTTAGAGCCAGCAGTAATTGATGAAGATGGCGAAATAATAACAGAGGCGGTACTATCTGAGGGTTGGCATTTAGATGTCCTTTGGATAGGATTAGATGACCATCCTTACGGTTGGAAGTCTTACGATGTGGATTTACCTAATGAAGGCTTACACGGATTCGCAGGTTTATCTTACTTAGCAAATAAATTTTAATGAAAAGATTAGCTGACTTTATAAGCAGTATAAGAACAGACCATAAAGCACACTTAATTATAGGTGTGCTAAGTGGTTTCCCTATGGTTTTATTATTTGGTAATATCGGCGGATTAATTGCCATTATTATTTACGCGCTTAAAGAGGTGGTTTATGATAAATTATTAGGTAAAGGTAATATGGAGTTTTTAGATTGGTTATACAGTTCAATACCAGTTTTTCAATTACTAGTAATACACAACATTTAACCAAAAAATAAAAATTGCAGAAAAAAATACCTAATATATTATGACTACAGAAGATTTAAAAATTTACAGTATTAACGGTTTAACATTCGGATTATCAATGACTAGCTTAGATACTTTTTTAAAAATAGCTTTATTAATAGTTACTTTAGGGTATACTATAAACAAGTGGTATTTATTGAACAAAGAAAATAAGAACTCTAAAAACTAAAATTCCTGCAATACAGGTAACTATAACTTAAGGAACAATCAAATTAAACTAAATTATGAGTAAAATTAAACAAGAAGAATTAGACAACATTATTGCGCAGCAAAATAGCGCTGACAAGCTTATCAACAATTTAGGTTTGCTAGAAGTTAAAAAGCATGAATTATTACACACTTTTGCTCAAGTCAATGCTCAAATAGAAGATACTAAAAAAGACTTAGAAAGCGCATACGGCAAGGTTAATATTAATTTAGAAACCGGTGAATATACAGAAATAGAAGATGAGCAAGATAGTTAGAAAAATAAGTATAGGATCAGATTACAAAAGTGATGCAATGCATTATTCTGTAGGTCAAACCGTATACGGAGGGCACGAGATAAAAGCTATATTGCTTGACGAAAATGATATGTCTTATAATATCTACATAAGTAAAAACAACGAAACTATGCCATGGAAGAAATTCAATTCCAACATGGCTATATCCGTTGAATACGATCTAGAGTATTAATGAATAGTCTTGGTCAATTTATTGTTAAGCCTTTAAATGATCGGTATAATAATAAAGTAAAAGTAGGTGATAAAGATTTAATTACTAATACTCAAGTAGAGGATTGGAGATCTGTTAGCAAAGAAGCTATTGTTGTTTCAGTACCTTTAGCTTTAAAAACGGATATAAAACCTGGAGATAAAGTAGTAATACATCACAATATATTTAGAAGGTGGTACGACATTAAAGGGCTTGAAAGAAACGGTTCTACGTTTTTTAAAGACAATTTGTTTTTTGCCAACTCGGATCAAATATATATGTATAAAAGGAATGATACTTGGATTGCTAATATGCAATATTGCTTTGTATCACCTATTGCAGAAACAGACGTTTTAAAGAACCAAAAAGAAAAAGAACTTATTGGTATACTAAAATACGGAAACAAGTCCTTAGAAGACGCTGAAATACTACCTGGTGATTTAATTGGGTTTCTTCCTAACTCTGAGTTTGAGTTTGTTTTTGAAGACAAGCGTTTATATTGTATGAAATCAAATGATATCGTAATTAAATATGAATACAAAGGAGACGAAAAAGAATATAATCCAAGCTGGGCACATAGCCGTTGAGGAATTAATAAAAGTAGCTAAAGAAGCTATCGTTGATTCAGAGGAGGATTTGTCAGCAGACAAACTTAAAAATGCAGCAGCTACTAAAAAGTTAGCTATATTCGATGCTTTTGAAATACTAGCTAGATTAGAAGAGGAAGAGGAGAGGTTAGAAGAGAAACCTAAAGAGGAAAAGAAACAAGCTTTCAAAGGCTTCGCTGAAGGAAGATCTAAATAATGTACAAGCAATCTTTATATAAAGTAAATACTGATCATATAAAACCGCAAATTATAAAGCGGATGAATAGGTATAAAAAATGGAAGTATGGTTATAATGCTGAGCATGACGTTGTGGTTATTAGCAAAACTGGAGAAATTGGAGAAATATATACTATCCAGGATCTTAACATCGCTCTACCTAAAGAACCAAAAGATATACAAAAGCGTTCAGCTAAGAAAGAAGAACAATATTGGAGCAAGCTAGAATACCCTAAAGAGCTAGCAAAAATAAAAAGTGTTTTTGATTGGGAAAAATACCCAAATGATTTTAAAGAAAAGTGGTACGAATATATAGACAAAGAATTTGAAAAGAGAGAACAGGGTTTTTGGTTTTTTAACAAGGGTAATCCTACTTATATCACTGGCACTCATTACATGTACTTGCAGTGGTCCAAAATTGATGTTGGGGCAGCAGACTTTAGGGAATCGAACAGACTATTCTTTATATTCTGGGAAGCTTGCAAATCAGACAAAAGATGTTATGGTATGTCATATCTCAAGAACAGGCGTTCAGGATTTTCATTCATGGCGTCAGGGGAGACAGTTAACATGGCCACTATATCAACTGATTCACGGTTTGGAATATTGTCCAAATCTGGAGCCGATGCGAAGAAAATGTTCACAGATAAGGTTGTACCCATATCAAGTAACTACCCATTTTTCTTTAAACCAATCCAGGACGGGATGGACAGGCCAAAAACGGAACTTGCCTATAGAATCCCCGCCTCGAGGCTTACCAGACGAAAGCTTAACGAAGGCGAAACTGAAGAGGAACTAGAGGGCTTAGATACAACTATTGATTGGAAAAACACAGGAGATAACTCCTATGATGGAGAAAAATTAAAACTACTAGTACATGATGAAAGTGGAAAGTGGGAAAGACCTGACAATATATTAAACAACTGGAGGGTTACAAAAACGTGTTTAAGATTAGGTAGTAAAATAGTAGGTAAGTGTATGATGGGTTCAACATCAAATGCTTTAGAAAAAGGAGGTAACAATTTTAAACAACTATACTATAATTCAAATGTTAATAAAAGAAACCGCAACGGACAGACTAGTTCAGGACTCTATTCTTTGTTCATACCTATGGAATGGAACTACGAAGGATACATTGACGCTTTTGGATTACCTGTATTTGACACGCCAAAAAACCCTGTAAAAGGTGTTGATGGAGAATTAATTGATTTAGGTGTTATAGAACACTGGAACAATGAAGTTGAGGGATTAAAAGAAGATCAAGATGGTTTAAATGAATACTATCGCCAGTTTCCAAGAACAGAGAAACATGCGTTTAGAGACGAAGCCAAAGAGTCTATTTTTAATCTTACTAAAATATATGAGCAAGTAGATTATAATGAGGATTTAAAAAATACTTCCGTAGTGACAACAGGTAGTTTTGCCTGGGCTAACGGAATGAAAGATACTAAAGTTGTATTTCACCCCAATAAGGACGGTAGATTTAAAGTGTCTTGGGTTCCTCAGTTTGATTTGCAAAATAAGATTATAGTAAAAAATGGTACTAAATACCCAGGTAATGATCACATGGGAGCATTTGGATGTGACAGTTACGATATATCAGGTACTGTTGATAAAAGAGGATCTAACGGTGCTTTGCATGGTTTAACCAAGTTTAGTATGGAAGACGCTCCTCCAAATTGTTTTTTCTTAGAGTATATAGCACGACCTCAAACTGCTGAAATGTTTTTTGAAGATGTATTAATGGCATGTATATTTTATGGTATGCCCTTATTGTGTGAAAACAACAAGCCTAGATTACTATATCATTTTAAAAGAAGAGGGTATAGAGGGTTCAGTATGAACAGACCAGATAAAGTTTGGAACAAGTTATCAGTAACTGAAAGAGAAATAGGTGGAATTCCTAACTCTAGTGAAGATATAAAACAAGCGCACGCTGCAGCAATCGAATCTTATATAGAAACATACGTTGGTTACAACGGAGAAACATATGGCAATATGTATATGCAAAGAACATTAGAAGATTGGGCTAAGTTTAATATAAACAATAGAACAAAACACGATGCTTCCATTAGTTCCGGTTTAGCAATTATGGCATGCAATAAAAATAGGTATACGCCTGTAGCTATTAGAGAAAGAAAAGCTATAAGTTTACCTTTTAAGAAATATGATAATAAAGGATTTACTTCGCAAATAATAAAATAAATGATAGAAACTAATTACAATAGTTCTTTTCCTAGTCAAGCTGTTACCGATGAAGAAAAAGCAGGTGGAAAATATGGATTAGCAGTTGCTAGAGCTATAGAACACGAATGGTTTGGAGGTTCCAGAACGTCGGCAAATCGGTTTTCATCTAATTACGGCGCTTTTCACCAGCTTAGACTATACGCTAGAGGAGAGCAATCAATTCAAAAATACAAAGACGAGTTATCTATAAATGGTGATTTATCTTACCTTAATTTAGATTGGAAGCCAGTACCTATTATTCCTAAGTTTGTAGATATTGTTGTAAACGGTATGTCTCAAAAATCTTATGACATAAAAGCTTACGCTCAAGATCCTGAATCTAGTAAGAAAAGAACAGAGTATGTTTCAGCTATTGTAGCGGATATGCAAACTAGAGAGTTTAACGAGCAAATGATGTCTCAACTTGGTATTGATACTTACAATGTTGAGGATCCCTCTATGCTTCCTGAAAACGAAAACCAGCTTTCGCTTCACATGCAACTTGACTACAAGCAGAATATTGAAATAGCTCAAGAAGAAATAATAAACAATGTTTTAGACAATAATAAGTATACCTTGACTAAGCGTAGATTAGACTACGATTTAACTGTCTTAGGTATTGCTGCTACTAAAACTAGTTTTAACAAAGCTGAAGGAATAAAAATTGATTATGTAGATCCTGCAACTATAGTTTACTCTTACACAGAAGATCCTAATTATGAGGATTTATATTATGTAGGTGAGGTAAAAGAAGTAACTGTAGCTGAAGTAGCAAAAGAATTTCCTTTACTATCTACCGAACAGTTAAAAGATATCGAAAAAATGTCAAGTTCACGTAACTATACAAATGGGTATGGTACAGCCGACGATGATAAGGTTTCTTTATTATACTTTGAATACAAGACTTATATGCACCAGGTCTTTAAAATTAAAGTAACTGATCAGGGTCTTGAAAAAGCAATTGAAAAAACAGATGAGTTTAACCCACCCGAAAACGATACGTTTAAGAAGGTGTCTAGAACTATAGAGGTTTTATATACAGGCGTAAAGCTCTTAGGGCACAATACAATGCTGAAGTGGGAAATGTCAGAAAATATGACAAGACCTTTTGCAGATACCACTAAAGTGTCTATGAATTATTCTATTTGTGCTCCTAGAGTATATAAGGGTAAGATAGAATCTTTAGTTAGTCGTATAACAGGGTTTGCCGATATGATTCAATTGACTCATTTAAAGTTACAGCAAGTTATGTCTAGAATAGTGCCGGATGGTGTATTTTTAGATATGGACGGTTTAGCGGAAGTTGATTTAGGTAATGGAACGACTTACAATCCAGCAGAGGCTTTAAATATGTACTTTCAAACAGGTAGTGTTGTTGGTAGATCTTTAACACAAGACGGTGAAATGAACAGGGGTAAAATACCTGTACAAGAATTAGCGTCATCATCTGGTCAAGGAAAGATATCATCTCTTATAAATACTTATCAGTATTATTTGCAAATGATTAGGGATGTAACCGGATTAAACGAAGCAAGAGACGGTAGCCAACCTGATAAAAACTCATTAGTAGGGCTTCAAAAGATGGCTGCTAACGCGTCTAATGTAGCTACTAGACATATAACACAGGCTGGTTTATATTTGACACTTAAAACGTGTGAAAACATTTCATTAAAAATAGCAGATTTATTAGAGTTTCCTTTAACTCGTAATTCTATGAATAACAGTGTGTCAATATACAATGCTGAAATCTTAGCTGAGATAAGTACATTAAATCTGCATGACTTTGGAATTTACTTAGAGTTAGAACCGGATGATGAAGCTAAGCAGCTATTAGAACAAAACATACAAGTAGCATTGCAATCAGGTGGTATTAACTTAGAAGATGCTATTGATATTCGTGAGATTAAAAATATTAAATTAGCTAACGAATCTATTAAGTTTAAAAGACAGAAAAAAGAAGAAAAAGACCAAGCGGCTCAGCAAGCAAATATACAGGCTCAAGCTCAAGCAAATGCTAAAGCATCAGAAGCAGCGGCTATGGCTGAAGTACAAAAGCAACAAGCATTATCGCAAACTAAAATACAAGTAGAGCAATCGAAATCTCAGTTTGACATACAAAAAATGCAAATGGAAGCAGAGATTAAAAAGCAATTGATGGAAGTTGAATTTCAGTACAATATGCAACTAGCTCAAGCTCAATCAGGTGTAAAGCAGGGTAATGAAAAGTACAAAGAAGACCGTAAAGACGATAGAACAAAAATACAAGCAACTCAACAAAGCGAGTTAATTGATCAAAGAAAAAACGATTCTTTACCAAAGAATTTTGAATCTGCGGGGTTTGACAACCTCGGTGGATTTGGCTTAGAGCAATTTGAACCTAGGTGATAACTATTTACTAATTTTATAATATCATATCATGTCAGAAACAATTAAAGTGGATCTTAAAAACGGTCCTAAAGCAAACACAGACAATGTCACAAAAGTTGACTTGTCAAAACCAGTTGAAGTAGCAACAGAAGAAGTATCAACAGACGAAGTTGCCGCGGTAGTTGAAGAAATAGTTGCGGAAGCAACTGCAGACTCAGAGGAAGTAATTACTATAAACGAAGTTGTAGAACCTGCTGTTATAGCAGAAGTAGAAAAGATTATTGAGTCTACACCAAAAGCAGATTTACCTGAAAACGTAGAAAAGCTAGTAGATTTTATGCAAGAAACAGGCGGAACCGTACAGGATTATGTTAGGTTAAACGCAGATTATGACAAAGTAGATTCAGATACGTTGTTAAGAGAATATTACAAAAACACAAAATCACATTTAGATGACGCTGAGATTGATTTCTTAATGGAAGATAAGTTTGATTTTGATGAGGATATTGAAGAGGAGCGAGACATCCGAAAAAAGAAACTCGCAAAAAAAGAAGAGGTTGCAGAAGCAAAAAGCTTTTTAGAAGGTCTGAAAGACAAATACTATTCGGAAATCAAGTTGAGACCCGGAGTGTCGCCAGAACAAAATGAAGCTTCAGAGTTTTTCAACCGTTATAATGAGAATCAAAAAATAGCAGAGCAACAACACTCAACATTTAAAGAAAGCACTAAACAAATGTTTAACCAAGATTTCAAAGGTTTTGATTTCAAATTAGGTGATAAGACATTTAGATACGGCGTTCAGAATGTAGAAAAAGTTGCAGAAAACCAATCTAACATTAATAACCTTATCGGGAAGTTCCTGAATGAAAAAGGTGAAGTAACGGATACGAAAGGTTATCACAAAGCTATTTATGCTGCAAGTAATGCGGATACCATTGCAAAACACTTTTATGAGCAAGGCAAGGCTGATGCAGTGAAAGACGTAGTAGCAAAATCTAAAAACATTAGCGAAGGAGTGCGGTCGACTGCACCATCCGAGGTTAGTATTGGAGGGTTCAAGGTAAAAGCAATTAGCGGTGTTGATTCTTCAAAATTAAGGATTAAAAAAACATTTAACAATTAACATTTAAAACATTTAATTATGGCATTAACAGGTGGAACGGGTTTAGTACCCTTCGCAAAAAAATCGGTATTATCAACAAACTATATCGACTTTACAAGTGCAGATGCGGATAGCGCAAACTGGGCACAACAGTACATTCCAGAAGTTTATGAAGCTGAGGTTGAAAGATTCGGTAACAGAACTATTGGAGGATTTTTAAAAATGGTAGGAGCTGAAATTCCTATGACGTCTGATCAAGTAGTTTGGTCTGAACAAAATAGATTGCATGTTTCTTACACTGCGCTTACTCTTAGTAATGCAGGTGTTTTAGCAGCATTGCCAACTACAAACGTAATCGGTATAGGTCAAACTATATTAGTTATTAAATCAGACGGTTCTGCATCTGCAAAAGCTTATGTTTCTGGAGTAACAAATAACACTACTGTAACTATTAAAGGATACTCTAAGAGTGTTGCTGAAATACACGCTTTAGTAGGAGCAACAGGAGTAAAAATATTTGTTTATGGTTCTGAATATGCAAAAGGTACTGATACAACAGCTGTATCTATCGAGCCTTCTTTCACTCAGTTTTCTAACAAGCCAATTATCATTAAGGATAAATACGAAGTAAGTGGTTCTGATGCATCTCAAATTGGATGGGTTGAAGTAACTACTGAAGGTGGAGATTCTGGATATTTATGGTATTTAAAAGGTGAAGGAGAAACTAGATTACGTTTCGAAGATTACTTAGAAATGGCTGTAGTTGAAGGTGAGAAGAAATCTGGTAACGGAGATGTTCCAACTGGAATTGAAGGTACTGAAGGTTTATTCGCTGCTGTAACTGGTAGAGGACAAGTTGATAATGCATTTGCAGGAAGCTTAGCATCTTTTGATCTTATTCTTAAAGGATTAGACAAAGAAGGAGCTATTGAAGAAAACATGTTATTCTTAAACAGAACAACTGCTTTAGCTTTTGACGATATGTTAGCTGGAATTAACGGTGGAAACGCTGGAGCTGGATCTGCTTATGGTATATTCAACAATGATCAGCAAATGGCATTGAACTTAGGTTTTTCTGGTTTCAGACGTGGATCTTATGATTTCTACAAAACTGACTGGAAATACTTAAACGATGCTTCAACTAGGGGTATCGCTACAGATGCTTCAGTAAATGGTATCTTAATTCCTGCAGGAACTTCAACTGTTTATGACCAATCACTTGGGAAAAACATCAGAAGACCTTTCTTACACGTAAGATATAGAGCTTCAGAAGCTGATGACAGAAGAATGAAGTCTTGGTTAACTGGTTCAGTTGGCGGAGCTGCTACATCTTCTTTAGATGCAATGGAAGTTCACTTCTTATCTGAAAGATGTTTATGTGTACAAGGTGCAAACAACTTTGTATTATTCACATAGTCAAGAGTATATTATTGTAATTTTTACCCTCGTTGAATTTACGGGGGTAATTATTACCTTTTAAAAATTATTTAATTATATCATATTATGGCAAAACAAAATACAGCTGCAAAAGCAGCACCAGTAAAGCCTGTTGCAACAAAAGAGATTGCAGTAGAGCAAACAATCACATTTTCAAAGCCTTCGTGGCCAATTAAAGATAGAAGTTATTATTTAGCAGGAGGTAGCGAGCCTTTATCATTTAGATTAAACTCTAGGCACTCTGCTTTAAAACCTTTACTTTATTTTGATGAAGAAAATGGAGTTCAAAAAGAATTAAGATATGCCACTAATCAAAACTCTCCGTTTGTAAACGAACAAAAAGGAGAAGCTACATTAGGGCAAATACTTTTTGAAAACGGTATATTATCCGTTCCAAAACAAAACCAAAACTTACAAAAATTATTATCTTTATATCACCCAGACTTAAACAAAAGGTACTACGAATTTGATGCTCAAGAAGAAGCTATTGACGAATTAGAAGACTTAGAAGTAGAGTTTGAAGCTTTAACAGCGGCAAGATCAATGGATATCGACCAAGCAGAAGCTATTCTTAGAGTAGAAAGAGGATCTGAGGTTGCTAACATGAGTTCTAAGGAGATTAAAAGAGATTTATATATATTTGCTAAAGGTAATCCACCTTTGTTCTTAGAATTGGCTAATGACGAAAACGTTCATTTGAGAAACGTTGCAATTAAAGCTACTGAAGCAGGGATTATATCTTTAAGCGGCGACAATAGAACATTTAATTGGGCTAGCAATAACAGAAAGTTAATGACTGTTCCTTTTGATGAAAACCCATATTCAGCTATGGCAGCTTTCTTTAAGACAGATGAAGGCATGGAAGTCTTCAGCTCTATAGAGAAAAAATTAATTTAACACGTAATATATTTATAGGGGGTAGTTACTTTATCCCCTTATATTACATTAAACAAAAATAAATGATAAACGTAAATACTGTTTACCAAACAGTTTTGTTAATACTCAATAAAGAACAAAGAGGGTATATGACTCCTGACGAGTTTAACAAAATGGGAGAACAAGTACAGCTTGAGATATTTGAGAAATACTTTGAAGACTTAAACCAGTTGATTAGAAGTCCTCAAACGGACTCTGACTACGCTGATCGTGTCACTTATTTAGAAGAAAAAATATCTGAATTCGAAACTGTCAATGCCGCTCAATTTGTTTCTGGAGGCACACTTACTCTTCCGAGCAATTTGCATAGGCTTAACACTGTTGCTTATAGCGGAATAGAATTACAGTCATTAGGTAGGAAAGAGTTTTACAATATTGTAAGGTCTCCTTTAACAGCACCTACAGAAACATACCCGGTATATACACAAGACAATGGGTATTTAAGAATATTACCTACTACAATAAAAGGAGGTGTAATAGAACTTGCTTTTTTAAGAACGCCTGTAGCTCCTAAATGGGGTTTTGAAGTAAATCAAAATTTGCAATTTTATGTGTATAAAAGCACAGAGTCCACTAACTTTGAGTTACATGCTTCAGAGCAAACAGAAGTAATACTTAGAATATTGGCTTATGCAGGTATAATTATAAGGGATCCGCAAATAGTGCAAGCAGCTTCTGCTCAAGTACAACAACAAAACATAAACGAAAAAAGGTAATAAATGGGTCTACTAACAGAAAACAACGCACATTACTATTCAGGTCAACAGATATACATAGAACTAGAAGATAATCCAAATGCTGAATCAAAAAGTATACTTTGGACAGGAAACGTCACTTTAATAGGCGGAACTATTCCTAATTTTAGAGTTACTAGAAACGGGGTGGTAGTTAATTCCGCAAATTACCAGTTAGTAGGAAGTACTGTTAATATTGACACTACCAGTAAAGGTGATGTTATAATTATTGAACTTTATACTTATGCTATAGAATCTAATTATGGAAGCTATGCGTATATTACGGTCAAGGACATTATAAACAACTTTCAAGTTGCATACGTAGGGGAGGACAAGTTGATCGCTAAAGTAAAAAGATCAGACGTTATATTTCATGCAAAAAGAGGATTGCAAGAATTTTCTTATGATACTTTAAATAGTATTAAATCCCAAGAATTATCAGTGCCTTTAAACTTAAGTGTGCCGTTACCTCAAGACTACGTCAACCTTGTAAGTATCAATGTTATTGATGAAAATGGTATAAAGCAACCTATTTACCCTAATTTATTAAGTAAGTCTCCAGGTAGTTTACCTATACAAGATTCTTCAGGAATACCTGTGCAGGATCAAAATGGTAACAATATAAACGCTTCTAGTTCTATAACAGAAGATAGTTTTGGAGATTTTAATTTAGAAAAAATATCGGGTGCAAATTCTCAAAGAGGAAAAAGATATGGCTTAGATCCGGTTACTTCTCACACTAACGGATTATACTTGCTTAATAAGCGTGAAGGTAAAATTTCTTTTAGCAGTGGCTTGGTAGATAGACCTATAGTTCTTGAATACTTATCAGATGGATTAGCTTATGATGAAGATACTAAAGTGCCAAAAATGGCGGAAGAAGCAATGTACGCTCATATTCTATATTCTATTTTAGCTAATAGATCTAGACAGCCAGAGTATATTGTAAGCAGATTAAAACGAGAAAGATCTGCTAAATTAAGAAATGCAAAAATAAGACTATCAAACATAAAACTTAGCGAAATCATTCAGGTAATGAGAGGAAAGTCTAAGCAAATAAAACACTAATTAAATGGCTGAAGTAAAAAATAGTTTTTTAGCGTCTAAAATGAACAAAGATTTAGACGATAGGCTTATACCTGGTAATGAATATAAAGATGCCTTAAATATAGCTGTTTCAAATTCAGAAGATAGTGATGTAGGTGCTGTAGAAAACATACTTCAAAACACCAATATATACCCTATATCTTCAGAAACAAATATAGGGGAGGATAATGGTAAAATTATTGGGCAAATTGTAAATCCTGCTACTGACGATATATATTTGTTTTACACAAACTATAAAGATCAAACTGAGGCGCACCAAGCAAGCAGCGTTGGAGTCAACACTATATCTACTATAGTAAGATACAATCCTGATTTGGAAGCAGGAGCGTCCTCTCAATTAGTTATAGGTAGGTTTTTAAACTTTAATGAGAATAGCCCTATTTATGGAATAAACATAATTGAAGACTTCCTTTTTTGGACTGACGACAGAAATCAACCAAGAAAAATAAATATAAGAAAAGCTTCAGCTAATCGCTTTCATTACACAAGTGAAGATGATATATCTGTTGCAAAATATGCTCCGTATACGCCTATAGATTTATACAAAAGTTCCAATGGCGGTTTTAAAACGACTATGAAAGATGTTTCTAGTGAAAAATTACCTGACGGAACTACTAATAACCCAGATTACAATCCTAACTATGCTGGTGATTCTAATTTTCTTGAAGATAAGTTTGCTAGGTTTAGTTATAGATTTAAGTACGAAGATGCAGAGTATTCTATTATGGCTCCCTTCACTCAAATAGCTTTTATACCTAAACAAGATGGTAGCTTTTTAGCTGGAGATGAAGATAAAGCTTTTCAAAGTACAGTTGTTTCTTTTATGGAAAACAAGGTAGATCAAATATCTTTAGTTATAAATTTACCAGAAATTGGAACCAATTTAGAGTCGGCTTATAAATTAAAAGAAATAGACATACTATATAAAGAATCTGACCAGATTGCTATTAGCGTATTAGATACTGTTACGGTAGAAGAAGTAGTAGCACAAGCTGGTTCTACAAATGTTTACGAATATAATTATCAATCTAGAAAACCGGTTAGAACATTACCGCAAACTCAAAGCACGAGAGTTTATGACAAAACACCAGTAAGAGCATTAGCTCAAGAAGTAAGTGGTAACAGGGTTATTTATGGTAACTATATAAATAAACATACAGCTCCTGATCATTTAAATTATCAAGTTTCAGTTACTCAAAAGTTTACTTCTGGATTTGGCACAAGTTATTCTTATATAGAATACCCTGAACACACTTTAAAAAGAAATAGAAATTATCAAGTTGGATTTGTTTTAAGTGATAGATACGGAAGACAATCCGACGTTATTTTATCTCAAGTTGTTGACAACATTGCTGCAGATGGAATTTTTGGATCATCTACTTTTTACTTTCCTTATAGAAAAAACGCTACTACTCCTACTACTTTTTTAGCAGACGTAGGTAATTCTATAAAAATACAATTAAACGAGCAAATACAAAGCGATAGAAGTCCTTTAACAGCCGATAATTTAGCTTCCACAGGTGAACCTGGTCTGTATGATTTAAGCACTAACCCTACGGGATGGTACTCGTATAAGATTGTTGTAAAACAAACTCAGCAAGAATATTACAATGTTTATTTACCTGGATTTTTAAAAGGAGACTTAAGTACCGGCGGTCCAATTACAGCAACTCATTCTGTTTTAATAAGTGACAATATAAATAAAGTCCCTAGAGATTTACAGGAAGTAGGGCCTGTACAAAATAAATATAGTAGTGATGAGGTTCTTTTTCCTGTAGTAGAAAACGTTGTACCTAGCAGCGCTGGAGTAAATTATAATCAACCTTTTTTCCCTGAAAATAAAAAATACGAAGTAACAACCATTGCTTCTTTTAACGATTTAAACGACTTAGGAGGTGGCGCTGCTGGGGTTGATGAATTGTTTGAAAGTAATGAAGATCCTTTAATAATGAGGATAGGGGATAATAAAGGGGGATTAGGCGGAACGCTCCAACACATGGTGCCTACGCTGTCTATAGCTGAAACTACTCCTTTTGTTTCTAACATTGATATATATTATGAAACGTCTACATCTGGTTTAATTTCTGATTTAAACACCAGCGTAATAGCTGATATAGGTACACCTATTTTTGGGTTTAGCATATTTGATTATACCCACAGAGAAAACCAAGACCCAGGAGGAAGTGGTGGCGTAACAGGGGCTATTGATTCAGCTTTTGTTACAAGTGACATGTTTCCGGTAAACAACTTAAATTCTCCTATACTCACTACCTCCAACGCTAGCTTAACTGTTACTGATAACTTAAGCCAGTCTAGGACTAATGAATTTGAACTTGTTCCTGGAACCGCAGCGGGTAGTTATAGAATAAAAATAAAAAATAGTTTTTACTTTGGAGCAGACGCAAATTCTAGAGAAAGTTATAATTTTACTATTTCCTTAAGGAACAGTGCGGACAACGCTACGGCTAATTCAAATGGTACTTTTAGTAACGTTACTTCCATAACAGTGCAAAATGTAGTAAACACTATATTTGTTGGACAAACGTTAGGTATTGCCGGGACCCCGTTTACGGGAGCTAAGGTAACCGGAGTAAATGGGTTAGTAATAACATTTGATACATCTATTAGTATACCAACAACTAATACTGCTTTGACATTTTTAGCACCTATTAATACTTTCACTAAACAAGGAGCTTTAAGTAATAACTCTCCTCTTGTTGCACCTCCTATTGCTTATGTTACACCGGCTTTTTCTACTATGGCCGGATTATACGCTACTATAACAGCTTATAACGGAGCGTTTAGCACGGCTGATAGAACTAAAGGATTGCAGTACAGATGGTCAACACTACAGCCGCTAATTAACGGAGCGTTCACTGATTTTACCATCAATACCGCAGGAAATAGTAGCTTGATAACTATTGGTAATAATCAAATTACTTTAGCTGTTGATCAAGATGGAAAAGTTAGTATTGTTTCTGGCTTTTTTAATTTTTCGGTTGCGTTTAGCCTTAAAATAACAATAACAGATGTAGGTGGACTTTCCACTGAAGCAACAATAGTTTTTGACGATGTAACCGCTGGAGCTTTTACCAATGCTTTTTCAACAGCTTTTGATATATAAAAAATAAAAAATAACAAATAAATAAATAAAAATGGCAACAGGAACATTATCAACCCAATTCGAGCTTCTTTCAGGGCTAGAAGACAATAATGCTAAATTAATAACAGCTGCGGATGTTTCAAACATCGTAAAAAGCAACTTCCAACCAGTAATGATATGGTCAGGTATTTTTATTAGAGACACCTCCACTCCAGCAGGTGGCTTATGGTATCCAAGAACAAATTACTATAATCCAGATTTTTTTTACCCACGAGGAACTGCAGCTGGCCTTGGGTACGCTCAACAAGTATGGCAGCTAACAAACAGAGGGAACTTAGCCGCAAACACTACTTATACAAACGTTCAGATTTTCCCAAACGCTTTTCTTGGCACTCAGCAGCTATATGAAAATCAATATCCAACTAAACCAGCTGTGTTCAATCTTTATACTGATGGAAGCGGAGCGGTGAGTTCTTATGACGTAGTAACCAGTGGTCAAGGTTGGTTTGGGCCAGCAGGTACTTTTTCAGGCACAACAAACAACGGGGTGTGGTCTAAACCTGGGCAAACCGGTTACTCTAACATAGCAGGTGTTTCTCAGAACGTGGAGGTTACATTTAATGGCCCTCTTCTTCCGCTTGATACTTCAACGACTTCCCCAGCTTGGGCTATGTCTAAAAATACAAACTCACCAACTGCTAGTATACCAGGGCAGGGAAGTTCCGCCAACGCTAATCATACTTTGCTTAATACAATAGTTCAACATTCTCAAGTGCAATTTAAAAATAACAGTACTGGCACGCCGGGTTGGTGGGTTGGTCCATCATCTGGGCAATCTTACAACCCTACAGGTTACGCAAATCAATTGTCATCTCATGGCATAGAAAGCGCAGGTAATGAGGTTGCAAATACAGTAACGTTGTGGAGGGTGCCTAATTAATACCTAAATAATATTATAAACAAGTAATTATAGATATATGGCAGCTATCATTGAAGTAAAATATTTTAATTCTTTTATGTTACGTAAAACAGTTAATTCTAGCGGTGTACCCGTATGGAAAGGAGCTGCTGATGCAACAAGCAATGGCGCAAAAAATTGGATTATAGAAGAGTCTAGAATTAGAGGAGGTTACAATAATACTTCGGTTGATTTTGGAGTAAAAGCTTACTTAGTAGCTGACACTAATAAAGCGTCAATTGTTAAATCAGGATTAATATATTCAGGTATACTAAACTCTAGAACAGGAGTTAATAACACAAATCAATTTCCAACAGGTGAAGAGATTACTAGAAGCCTGGACCCTTCTAATGGTAGTATACAAAAATTATACGCTGAAAACACAAACTTAACAATACTACAAGAAAATAAAGTAAGCAAAGCTCTTATAGATAAAGATGCTATCTATTCAGCGGAAGGAGGAGCTATAACAACCTCAGGCTCTATGGTAATTGGTCAAGTTGTTCCTTATGGAGGTACTTATGGTATATCTAAAGATCCTGGTAGTTTTGCTGTGTACGGTTATAGAAAATACTTTACAGATAAAAATAGAAACGCAGTACTAAGATTGTCTTCAGATGGAATAACTGAAATATCAGGTTACGGTATGAAAGATTTCTTTAGAGATAAATTTAGTGAAATAGACTTAAATTCATTTACACCAGGGAAAGTTGTTGGAGGGTTTGATGTTCACACTAAAACATATGTTGTCTCTTTACAAAGTAGCAATAACATAGATTATGAAACTTTAGCTTTTGACGAAAGCGTTAAAGGATGGGTTTCTAGGTACAGCTATAAGCCTGATCAAATATTTAGCTTAAAAAACAACTTTTACACTACTTTTAGTGGTGGAGCAGAAAACTTTAACGGTTTATACAAGCATTACTTTGGAGCTGAATATGGCAAACTTTATGGAGTGAGTGTTGATTCAGCTGTCACGACTGTGTTTAATCCTAAGGTTTCTGTATCCAAAAACTTTTTAACAATAGGTTATGAAGGAAGTAATGGATGGGAAACGTCAGTTTTTAGATCAGACAATACAGGTGTTGATAACGGTTCAAACTTTAACGATGTTACTTTACCTGTTAAAAGTTACAACGAAGGGGAATTTATAATAAACCCTGCAGGAGGACAACCAGTTCAACCAGCTAATTATCAATCCGTATTTGGTACACCTTTCCCACCATACACTAAAATGAGGGCGGGTTTTAATAGGAAAGAAAACAAATATGTATCTAATTTAAAAAACATTAGTGCGCCAAGACCTGGAGAGGTGGTGTTTGCTGCATCTTTATCGGGCATAAAAGGTATGTTTGCTACAGTTACATTTTCTACAGATTCAACAACTAATCCAACAGGTAAAAAAGAATTATTTGCAGTGTCTTCTACCTACGTAGAGTCATCATATTAAATTAAATCAATTAAATGGAATTAAAAGCAAGAAAATTAATATACGAAGATTACGAAACTATAGTTGAATGGTGGAAGTCTTGGCCGGATTGGGCTCCTTTAGGTAGAGATTTATTACCTGAAAACGGAACTGGGGGTATAATGATTGAAAGAGAAGGCAAACCTTTAATAGCCGGGTTTCTATATATAACCAACTCTGGTATATGTTGGATGGAATGGATTGTTTCAGATCCTGACCAAAGAAACAAGTCAGAAGCTATATCCTTATTAATATCTTCTTTAGAAAAATGGGGTAAAGACGCAGGATTTAAAGTTGTGTTAAGCATTGGAAGAAGTAGTAGCCTTATAAACGAACATAAAAAACTAGGATATTCGGTGGATGACAATCCATCTTACGAGATAATTAAAAATATATAAAAATGGCAGGTATTACAGCATTAGTAGGAGCCGGTATAGGGCTTATTGGATCAACCGTATCAGCAATTAGCGCAAATCAAAGAGCTCAGGGAGCTAAAGGAAAGGTGCATAGAGCTAAAGGTAGATTAAAAGAGCTTGAAGATTCAAGGCAAGATATTATAAACCCATATGAGAACATGAAAAACTTATCGGGTATGGCTTCAGATACTTCTGGTAACTTGAAAAATAGATATGCAAACATAGGTGTCGCAACTCAAGCCGCTGAAATGCAAATAGAAGAAGCTAATATTTCATTAGCAAATACTTTAGACACTTTAGCCGCTACAGGCGCAAGTGCGGGTGGTGCAACTGCATTAGCTCAAGCCGCTTTACAAAGCAAAAAAGGTGTATCTGCATCTATTGAACAACAAGAAGTTGCTAATCAACAAAATGCAGCCGCAGCTCAAGGTCAAATTGATCAAGCTAAAATGGGTGAACAACAAAGATTACAGAACATAAACATGAGTGAAGCTCAAAGAATGCAAATAGCAGAAGCTCAAGGAGCAGACTATGTGTTTAAGGCAACAGAAATAAGAGAAAGCGAAGGCTTAGATAGAGCCCAAACTCAAATTGAAAATGCTCAAGGAGTTGTAGCGGGGCATCAAGCGGCTAGAGACGGAGCTATTGGTAGTGCCATTGGGCAAATTGGCGGAGTAGCTAGTGCAATTGGTGGGGCATTTCCCAGAGCAGCGGTACCCTAAAACGGCTTCGTACAATACGCAGGTACGAAACGCAAATAAAAATGCGCCAATTAATCCATTAACTGGATCATCAGCACAATTAATGACAAGAAGAGGAGGTAATTAAAAACAATATATGAGTTATAGAAATCCCAAAGCAGCACCAATCAATACAGGGGCTGCAGTATATAAAGGTATACAAAAACTTTCTAGCGATGTTGTTACATTCGCAAACAATGAAAGAGCCCGTAAAGCTGCTTTAATAACAGAAGGCTTAGCTGCTTCTCAAGCTGTTGACGACAATGTTAACAAAATGGGGCTCAACCTTAAAGAAGGTAGCAGTAATTTTCAAACCCAAGTATTTGAAAAAAGTAAAGGAATCAAAAATGCAATAAGTGGCCAATTTGCTATACTAAACCAAACCTTTTCTTCACCAGAAGATAGAGCTAAAGCTAAAGCTGAAATTGCTAGATTACAAAAATACCCTGAGCAGCTCGTAGGAGAAATGGCTACAGGTAAATACATTGTTGATCAGCTTAGTGAATCCATGCAACTAAAAGCGGGTACAACAGGGTCTGTAAGTTTTTCAAACGATATTAACTTAATGGGAGTTAGTATGGATTTAAAGAAAGGCGGCGAAAATACTAAGATTGAAGACGTAGATGGTGGTAGAGTTTTAGTAACTACAAATGATAAAGGCGAAACCTTTAGACTTAATATATCCAATATTACACAAAGCTTAGCGGCTAATCCAGATCAATCACTGTTTAAAACGGTTCAAGACGATACGGCTGATATAGACATGTACTCCACAGCATTGGGGTTTGGAAAAGATGTAACTAAAGAATTATTAATATCTAAAAACCATTTAATTGAAACAGGTAAAGAACTGATTGCTGGAGTAGAGACCGTAACATATGGCGTAAATATGTCTGCTCTTGAAAACGCAGCTAAAGACTTAAGTAAAGATTTACTCGACAATAATGCAAATTATGGTTACGCTAGTAGTATTTGGCAAGATCGTTTAGGAAAAAGCACTACTCTTAAAGAAGCTATAAAAGCAACGTCAAGAGAAGAAGTGTTAGGTGATATTCAAGATTATTATATTAGTAAGGCTTTAGATAAAGCTCAACTTAATCTTGGTTTTACATTGAAACAAGCACAACCAAAAACTAAAAGCGAACCTTATTTTGCGTCTAGTAATGCTTTAGATCAGCTAGTTAAAGGAAAAGATGATGGTGGACTGGATGAGGTTGATTTCAACGGCATGAAGTTTAGTAGAACGGGGACGTCTAAAAAAGATTATATGATTTCAAAAAAGACGACAGTTTTAGGAGACTATATAACAAAAGAGGTAGACGGACAAACAGTAATACAGACAGATAACAATGGTGTTAAGAGGAGAGAGACGCCTAGTATTAAAAATGACCCTAAGTCACAAATAAAAATGTATTTATACAATGCTAAAACTAAACAGTACGATTTAAACGAAAACGCATGGAGAGCTTTAGTCGGCGACAGTGTTATGAGAAAAGTACCTAACTAAATAACTATTACAATAAAAAAACAATTATGAGCGATTACCGTCAGGAAGGAACAGGGAAAGTAATAACTGAAAATGAAATTAGAGAAGTAGCAGAATCAAGTGGATACACTTTTGAAGAATACTTAGTAGAGGCTAAGCTAACGCTTATAACCGAGGAAATTGAAGAAATTAAAGATCCGGGAAATACAACAGGCAGCGCAGCGGGTGTAAATGCTCTGCCAAACAACCAAACAACACCAATAGGTACGGTATTAGACTTGGACGATACTTCTTCGGAATTATCAAAAACTGATCCTAAATACTATGTTACCGCAGAAGAATTAAGCAAAGGAAGTGAGGAAGATATAGCTCCTTTCTTAAACAAAAAGCTTTCCAGGTTAGGAATAACTGTTGAGCAAGCTACTGCTTTAGGTAGTCTTGATGCAGTATCATTGTCTAGAGTAGATAAAGCTGATCCGGAATTAGGTGTTTTAGTAGATCTTCTTTCAGCTATTAAAGTTGGTAAAAATCAAAGCAAAGAGGATTTAGCGAAATCTGCAGAGCTAATCAATAGATATATAGAAAAAAACGGTGATTCAAATTACGTAAGTCAAAACGCTAGTAAGGAATCTTCAACGTATGAAAACTATGTTGAACAAATAACAGCTCCAGACTTAACTAGAGACGAACTGAATGCTAGCATAAAAGCTGACAGGTTAAAGAAATTTCAAGAAGAAGATGCTAGAACGGCTACAATGACGTTTAAAGAGTATCGAGCGTCTGGATTAATGAAACCAGAAGACGCTGGCCTTTATCACGGAGGCGGAATTAAAAGAATAAAAAAACCATCTGTAGCAGAAGACTTTAGCAGCGCTGAAGAATTTAAAGCGTATAAAGACTGGAGAAAAAACGGATTCGTAGGAGATGTTGCTGATTTTGAAATATCTTTGTATGACAACGAACGCAAAAAGCAATATGCTTTAGATAAATCTTCTGAGTACGTTAGTGGCTTAAACCCCTCTGATAGAACAGCTATATTAGCATTAGCTTCCGAAGATGAAGAAAAAATATCTAACTTTAAAGATAACGCTGCAACTCTATTTAAAACAAGAGACGAACTAGAAGTAGCTATAACTAATTACGATACAACTAAAAGTAAAGAAAACTATTTACAAGCATTTGAATTACAGTCATCATATTTGAAGCAGCAGAATGAATTGCAAATAGCTCAAGCTACATTGGAAGCTTCTGGGGTAGCAGATAGAGAGAAGGCTGTTCCTTATGCTATTGATGATTTTAATAGGAACTACGATAGACTAGAACAACTTTCATCGGCCACTAAGTCAATGGGAACAGATGTTGCGTATAGCATTGCGCAATTAGCCTTACTTAGAGATCCTTATGCTCTAGCAAAAATGTCAAGTGGAGTTAAATTATCTACTCAAATAGAACAGAACTTTGGTTTAGTTTCATTAGGCGGTGATATGCAAAAGGAAATGGAAAATTTTCAAAGAGCAATAACTGTTGACAACATAGGTAGCATTAGTGATGCGGGTAGATGGGTTGCTGGATCCTTACCTAATTTATTACCTTCTTTAGGTATGGCGATGACAGGACCTGCAGCTATGCCTTTGTTCTTTTTATCTGGTGCTGGTGGATCTGGTATGGGAATGGCTATTAAGCAGAAAGATGCTGCTGAAAGAATGGCTAACAATAATAAGCTGTTAGCAGATAATCCTGAAATGGATCAATTAGAACGCGCTTCTATTGAGACTCAAATGGGTAAAGACGCGGAACTTCTTAATATACCAGACTGGAAAATATTGAGTAATCAAGCAATAGCGGGTATAGCTGAAGTAGCTTTTGAGAAAATAGGTACAATGAGACTTTTGAAAGGTTTGAAAGACGGTATTAAAATACTACCTCCTCAGACAGTAAAAGAAGGATTTGAGTTTGTCGGTAAGACTTTAGTAAACGGCTTTAGAGTAGAAGGTGGTTCTGAATTTGCTACTACATTAGTTACAAACTTCGGTGATATTCATATTTTAGGAGAAGATAAAAGCTATTTCGAAGGCGGTCTTGAGAGTCTTGCTCAAGGAACTTTAATGGGGGGTGGTATTGCAGCAGCTATGGCATTTAAAGGTGTTAAGCAAGCTATAGTAAGTGAATTAGCAAATAAAGCAGAAGTTGATGAGCTATTTAGTATAACTAATAAATTACGAGAATTAACAAAATTAAAAATAGAAGGGCCATCTGATCCGGCTCTAGCGAACTTAAATTTACCTACAGAAGCACAACAAACTGTAGATGATTTAATAACACAAGGACAAGCTCTAGAGGACGGGGTTCTATTTAAAGTAGGTGCGGATTTATCTCCAGAGGCTTTAAAAGCAGTAGGTGAGGTAAACAGAAAAATACGTAAGATAAACAAAAGATTAATTGATGCCTATGCTAATCCTAATATTAAAGCTAGTCAGTTAGCTGGTATAGAAAAAGTACTAAGAGGTGAGTTTAATAAGCTAGCGGGTGAAAGAGAACAAATCTTAACCAACGAGACAGACATGGAAGCTGCTAGAAAAAACGCAGCCGTGCAAGGTGTTTCTTTGGATAGCTCAACGGGTTATGAACTTTACAGAGGCAAAATGCTTGCTGAAAGCACTCAATATGTAGTAAACAATTTTGTTAATTTATCGCCCGAAGCAAAACAAGCCGAAGTTGACGACGCTATCAAATTGTTAAAAGAAAATAAAAAGGAAGGTGCAAAAGAACCTACTGCAAAAGAAATAAACGATAGGGCTTTAAGTAATTACATTGATAAAACTTATAAAGCAAGAATACAAAAAGGGCAAACAAACGCTCAAAAGTTTGCAGACGATATAGGGTTAAACGTTGAATTTGTTGTTGCAGAAACTAAAGAAGATATTATTGCTTTTTTTGAAAAGAATGACCCAGGGAAATTAGACAAGCCTGCTCAAAGTGGCGGAACAACAACGCTTAAAGAGGCTATAAATAATGGATCTTACGAAGGAGGAGCGATATCGGGAAGTAATCAAATTGTAATTAATATGGAATCTTCTATTAAAAATAGGAGAACAGGGATTTTTGCACATGAAGTTTTACATAAATACGCTAGAGAAAACTTTGGTAAGAATCAAGACAATATAAATGCAGCAGGCGAAAGCTTGTTATCATACTTACAAAAAAATCAACCTGATTTATATGCTAAAGTTAAGTTTAGAATTGACGAAAGCTATACTAATAAAAACATTGAGGGAGAACTTGTAAAGGAAAAAGACTACTACGAAGAGGCGATGAACGCTATGTCTGATGTATTGGCTGACGGTCAAAAAGTAACAGAAAGCACAGTAGATAGAATTAAGTTTTTTGCTAATAAGTTTTTACCAGCTAAAGCCCAGTTACAGACTGGAGATAGTGCGTACCGCTTTGTAAAAGACTACAATAAAGCTAGTCACTTCGGGGGAAAAACAGTACAAGATCCTATAGTTAAAACTGCTGTTAATAACGAAGATGATAAATTAACAAAAGATAGCTTAAGTATTACTAAGTTTAACCAACAGTTAGAACAACTTGAAAATGAATACGATGATGGTGAAATTGATTTTGATGTTTACGAACAGCAAAAAGCTAACATAGAAGGTAAACTTGCAAGAGCTCAAAAAGAAGCAACGGTTATATCTAAAGATCCTGAGAAGGAGATTGAAGTATTTCACGGAGGAGCAGTTAAAACCGTTAATGATATAGATGGTGCCGTTTACTTTTCAGAAAGCAAAGAGCAAGCCGAGGAGTATGCTAAAGGCAACAATGGAAAAGTACAAAGCTTTAAAATAAACGAATCTGAAATAGCTACTGAAGCTGAAGTATTCGAGGTGATAAGGGAGCTTAACATACAACCAACAGTAAAAGGTTGGACGGTAGACGATTCTCGTTTATATGAATTAATAGATGCTAGATTTGACAATGCTTTTTCTAAGGAAGATTTAAGTAAACTAAACGAAGCTCTTGCTGAAAGAGGTATTAAAGCAACTAGATTTACAGACACCGATCTAAGGTCTGGTAGAGACACTGAAAACATTGTATTATTTGATAAGTCTGCGATAAATCAAAAAGCAAAACCAGTAGCTAAGTCAAAACCAAAGCCTACTAGAAAAAGTAACCAAGAACTAAAAGAAGTTACAGCTAAATCTAAAAAAGAACTTGACGATATAGGTAATAACCCAGACG
>Ga0209602_1000283_pt1 | contig 49744 bp, 37 predicted proteins | sample COGITO_mtgs_1205_3_FD_184810 | JGI IMG/M metagenome (GOLD analysis project Ga0209602, IMG submission 184810) | Pelagic marine microbial communities from North Sea - COGITO_mtgs_120524 (SPAdes) (version 2) | ecosystem: Environmental > Aquatic > Marine > Epipelagic ...
CAGTAATAGTCTCATCTGCAAAACCTGAATTAAAATAGGTGCTGGTTCTAATTACATTTTCAAAATCTGTTAGACTTCTAATTTGGTCTATGTTTTTTGAATAGGCAATACGAGCAAACACGTTGGTGTAATTAAATAAATTGAAGCTTCTGTAAAACAAACTTAAATTGTGCGATAGTGCATTTTGAAGTTCTGGATTTCCGTATTGAATGTTATTAAAACTGTTTAAGATAATACCCTCTGCTAGTTTGGTTACGTCTGTAAACTGGTTTTTCATGTTGTAGTTAAAGGTCAAGCTTTCACTTTTCTTGAGCTGTATGCGGGTTTCAAAATCTGGGAGTATTCTAAAGAAATCTTCACTGTACTGCTCTCCAAACTGTATGTTTTTATTTGAGTAAGCATGCACAGAAAACCCAGGTGTGATCGTGAACATACCAGCTTTAAAGCGGTAATGCACCCCTAGATACATGTCGCTAAAATCATACTGCGTATCGTTGGTTGCCCTTGCTTGATTAAAGGTTGGTGTTGGCTCAAAAAACGCTCCGTCTTCTAAAAACTGGAAAATGTTTGAGTTAAAATCTTGTCTGCTAACAATACTTCCAAGGGTAAGGTTTATGTTACTCTTGTTGTTTATAATGTTGTAATAATCTAGCTTGGCGTCTAGCTGGTTTGATTTTATACGCCTGTCTTGATTTAGATTGTAATTGTTTAATCCTTGGTTGAGCCCTAGAGCGGCAGCGGTGCTATCATAAGCGTCTTGCTCTTCTGGGGCTAGATCATTGTTGGTAGGGTCATTACCTAGTAAAACATTGTAAAAAGGATCTTCGTCCTTATTTAAATATTGGGCCTCTAGGGCAAAAATATTATTCTCATTAAGGGTGTAGTAATACTTTAAACTCTGGGTAATACTGTAAGGGTTTACCTGGTCTACTTGCTGTGTTGGTCCAACAACAGAAGACACCTCTGTTTGTCTTTGCTCATCTTTAGAGATACGCCCTAAAACGTCATACTCTAATTGGTTTTCAAAATTTGGCTGAAATGACGCGCTTAGTTTTAAAAGCCCTTGGTCAGAGCGTTGTGTACTGGTTTGCTGTGTGGTCTCATCAGGGATTCCTAGATCGCTGTCTGTATATTGTACAACACTAATCTCTCTTGAGGTAACGCGGTTGCTGTTTAAAATTGCAAACCCAGTTATATCTAGCGCTTGGCTAGGAGAGTAACTAAAGTTGGTGGCTCCTAGTTGATTTTTTACCTCTAGTGCATCCTTCTGGTTTGTTAAAAAGTTTAAGGAGTTGTCTCCCAAATTAATACTTGTACCACTAGTGTTACTTGGGGCTCTAAAGCCTCCTCCAAAGCCTCTAATATCTCTTCTAGATAATGCTGTTTCTCCTGTATTGTTGAGATCACCAATAAAATTAAGACTAAACTTTGGGCTGTAATAAAAGAGTTTAGGTTGTGCAAGATAAAGCGGCTCATCTTCGCTAACACCTCCACCAGCGGTAACCGTACCAAACCAAAAATTTTCTTTTCCTTCTTTTAATTTGATGTTGATTGCTACGTTATCTTGATTGTTTGTCACGCCACTTAATTGTCCAACCTCAGAGTAATTACGTAGTACTTGTATTTTGTCTACGGCCTTGGATGGGATGTTTTTGGAGGCTAACTTGGTGTCTCCATCAAAAAAATCTTTCCCATTAACCATTAATTTATTGACAACTTTTCCTTCTACTTCTATCTGTCCGTCTTCGTTTATTTCTACACCAGGTAAGTTTTTTAGAACATCTTCTAGTTTTCTTTCAGATCCATTTGTAAAGGAATCTGCATTGTATATTAGTGTATCTCCTCTTACGGTAACAGGCATTTCATAGCTAAGTTCTACGGCATCTAGATTGTTATCTAAACTAAGGTTAAAATCTTTTATGATGTCTTGTTCTTTGGTAGAAATTTCCTGCTCAAAAGTTTTCATCCCTATGTAGCTCACCTGCATGTTATAGGTTTGATTTTTGGACAATGAAAGCATAAATTTTCCATCTTCAGAAGTTACAGAAAAAGACTCAAGAGCGCTACTTTGTTTGTTAATGGCAATAACATTTGCAAGCTCTAGTGGGCTTCCTAAACTATCACGAACCACGCCTTGAAGTTTTACTTGTGAAAGGCAAATACTTGATGCCAATAATAGCCCTAGGGTGAAATATATTCTCATACGTTGTTACAAAAAAGGTTAGTGTGTAGTTTTTATGATTCTTAGAGTCCTCTAGATCTTCCTCCGCTTCCACGGCCTCTATTGTCTCTCATTTCCTGCATTTTGCCGGTAATGATTTCATTGTACTCTTTTTTAGTAACCACCTCTCCTTTGGTAGGACGTTTGATTTCAATTTTTTCTTCAGGATTCATTACAATTTTACTGCAAAGCATGGTTGTGTTTCCGGCGCTAAGTTCTAAGATTAATCCAGGTAAGCCCCAGTATTCAGTTGGGCCTTGACTTACAGGTATCATTGGAGAGTACCATGCAACAACTTCAACCATCTCCTCTTTTTTTTCTATTTCTTCTTTTTTAACTGCCGCTACAGCAACATTTACATCGCTAATCACACTAGTTGAATCTTTTTTCTTTTCCTCTTTTTTCTTTTCTCTATCACGTCTATTTGTGGAGGTGAAATTTAATTCAGATGAGGGTCTTGTGGTTGTGGCTTTGTAACATACGTATTGCCCAATTTTTTTGGTTTCTGAGCCCATCTTCCAAGCATAAGGAGTCATCTGTTCTGTGATTAAAAACTGTTTTCCGAAAAACTCCTGATCTTGTAGAAATATTTTTTCTTTTATGTTTTTATATTGTAGTCCTGCAGAGAAGCTGCTTCCCCACATACTTGGTGCTCTTCCTCCGGGGCCCCCTTCTAGTTTTTCATCTTCTTTAAAGATAGACTCTTCTTTATTAAAGGTAAGGATATATGTTTTTTCGAGCCATGGTTTCATTCTGGCCTCCATTTGTTTTTTTTGTGCTTCACTCATTTTTCCGCCTCTATCCCAACGGCTCATGTCCATGGTGGTTTTAGAAAAATAATAGGCTTGGCCTTGGAAGTCTTGTGCCTTGATATTGGTGGCAAATAAAAGTGTAAAAAGTAATAGAATAACTTTATTAGAAAATGAAAACATAATTATAATTGATTGGTTATGGACAAACTTAACAATAGAGAGCTTACTACCTCCTTGTTTTGCATAAGATTAACATTAGACATCAAAAAACATTTAGTGAATTTTTACAAGCTTTTTTTAGGTAGTACATGATTCAAAAAGGCTCTTTGACTTTTAATGCTCAATGAAATAACGAACCACAGTAAATTTTGTAACAGCAATACCTACATTATTTTCTTCTAATCAAAAAAAACTAAGAAAACAAAATACTTCTGGGCTTTGACTTCATTGACTAGCAATAGTTTAACCAGGCATTGTTTTTTTTTTGCATAATTCTAGACAACAAACAATCCAAAAAGACCTGGCTTTTAAAAAACTAAAAAGCCTCTAGATTTAACTAGAAGCTTTTTATTGTGTTGTCCCACTAGGACTCGAACCTAGAATGACGATACCAAAAACCGGAGTGTTACCATTACACCATGGGACATTACCAAGAGTATAGACCTTCGTCTTATAAAGCATTAAAATTCATTGATGCTTTAGAGGATGCAAATTTAAAACAAATTGTATACCCTACAAGCAATTTTTGTAAAAAAATATTCTTGTATTATTTTAGCCACAAAATAAGTCTCTTAGGTGTTACGTTAACAATGATAATGTACCATCAGTGTTTAAAAAAAACGAGAAATAGTAGTACATTCGCTACAACCAAAAAAGTATAATTGTATGGGGTCTTTTACATTCAAAAAATGGAATACAATCTTAGGCTGGTTTGTCTTTTCAATAGCCCTAGTGACCTACTGGAGCACAGTAGAACCTACCGCTAGTTTCTGGGATGCCGGAGAGTATATTACCACTGCAAGTAACCTTGAAGTAGGACATCCTCCAGGAGCTCCATTATATCAATTAATGGGAGCTTTCTTCTCAATTTTTGCGATGGAGGCAACAAATATTGCCTTGACTATTAATTTAATGTCGGTCTTTGCCAGTGCTTTTACCATTTTATTTATGTTTTGGTCTGTAACTATTTTGCTGTCCAATTTGGTGAAAAAAAATGACACCTTCACTAAAAATAATCAAATAGCCATTTTAGGTAGCGCTGTAGTTGCCTCATTAACTTTTGCATTTACCGACAGTTTTTGGTACAGTGCTGTAGAGGCAGAGGTGTATGCAATGGCGGCTTTTATAATGTCTGTATTATTTTATGCTGGTCTTCGCTGGGAGGGGGAAATGTTTACCCCCAGAGGTGATAAATGGGTGGTATTAATTGCCTTTGTTATAGGACTTTCTTTTGGGGTTCACTTTATGGGATTACTAACTATTCCTGCCATTGGATTTTTATATTTCTTTAAAAACTATAACAAAGTAACAGTCAAAAATTTCTTGATTGCCAATGTGGTCACCGTTGCCATATTGTTATTTATTTTCAAACTATTACTACCCATGACCTTGCGCTTTTTTAGTGCTGCCGAAATTTTCTTTGTCAATCAAATAAACATGCCATTTAATTCTGGAACCATCATAGCTGGGCTTTTGTTTTTGGCAGTATTTTATTTTGGTTTGCGCTACACAAGAAGCAAAAGTTTTGTAAAACTCAACACACTTCTACTTTGTGTGCTGTTTATTTTTATTGGTTTTTCTAGTTGGCTTATGCTGCCAATAAGGGCCAATGCAGGTACTGTTATTAATGAAAACAACCCAAACAACGCCCGAGAGTTGTTAGCCTATTACAACCGTGAACAATATCCAGAAACACACCTGTTTTATGGACCGCTTTTTACAGAGGCTTATGTAGGGCTAGATAAAGACAATCCATTTTTGGATGATAAGCCTAAATATGAAAAAGATCTTAATGCAAAAAAATATGTTATTGTAAATGACATTCAAAATGCAAAACAAAACTTTGAAGACAATCAAAAGGCATTCTTGCCAAGAATGTGGAGTTTGGAGCACAACGCCAATTACATGGAGATTACGGGCGCTGTAGATTTTGAAATTAAAAATGAATACCGCTCAGAGCAGTTGCTTGTAGATGAGGTAGCAAAGTTTAGGCAGGCCTATGATAAAGGCCTTGTAGATAGTGAAGATTATGACAAATTCTTAAAGAATTTTGGAGACTATCTAGACATAGAAAAACCTGGGTTTTTAACCAATATGCGCTTTATGTTTGAGTATCAGTTTGGATATATGTACTGGCGTTATTTTATGTGGAATTTTGCAGGTAGACAAGATGATATTCAAGGAAGGTATGATAAGCTGCACGGAAACTGGATTAGTGGTATTCCATTTGTGGATCAAATGCTAATAGGACCTCAAAATAATATCCCTACAGACGCACTAGAAAATAAAGCTAGAAACACCTATTATTTTATACCGCTGCTCATAGGGCTTTTAGGAATCTTATTTTTGGCCAAGTATGACAAGAAAACCTTTTGGGTGCTGCTGGTGTTTTTCCTCTTTACAGGTCTGGCTTTAAAAGTATATTTAAATGAGAGACCTTTCGAGCCTAGAGAGCGAGATTATGCCCTTGTTGGTAGTTTTTATGTCTTTGCCATATGGATTGGATATGGAGTGTATGCGCTGTATGAAATCTTAAAAGAGTACATAAACCCTAAGGTAGCACTTCCCATTGTTTTGAGTGCAACTATGCTAGGTGCTCCAGTGCTAATGGTGTCTCAAAACTGGGATGATCATGACCGGTCAAACAGATATACCGCCCAATCTATGGCGCGCATGTATCTGGATAGTATAGAACAAAATGGTATTATTTTCACCATCGGAGACAATGATACCTTTGCCCTTTGGTACCTTCAAAACATTGAAGGATATAGGCGTGATGTACGTGTAGTAAATACCGCTTTGTTTGCTACAGATTGGTACATAGATGACATGAAAAAGAAGGCCTTTGATAGTGATCCCATCCCTTCTCAACTCACTCACAAGGATTATAAATACGGCTCAAGAGATTATATTATTTTCAATGAAATTGACACAGATAGTATAAATATTAATGTATGGATGGATTGGATAGCCTCTGATGATCCTAGAACAATGTATCAAATCCCTAGTAGTGGGCAAGTAGTTAACACCTTTCCAACAAAAACTTTTAGACTGCCTGTAGATAAGCAGGCTGTTCTTAAAAGTGGTGTTGTTGCCTTAAAAGACCAGGCCAAGATAGTACCCTATATAGATGTTACTATAAAGGATGAAGTTATTTATAAAAACAGACTTTTAATGCTGGATATTATTGCCAATAATAATTGGCAGCGCCCCATCTATTTTAGTGGTGGAAGCTTTGGAGATGACGATTATCTTTGGATGAAAGATTACCTGCAAATGGATGGAGTGGTATATAAATTAGTGCCTATTAAAACGCCAGTAGATAAGGATAACCCTTTTGATATGGGGCGTGTAGATGCAGACAAATCATATGAAATTGTCAAAAATTGGGACTGGGGTAATAGCGGAGATCCAGCTGTTTATCACGATATAGAAACCCGCAGAAATGGGTTAACCTATAGAAGTAACCTAGCCCGTATTGCAGAAGCGCTATTAAAAGAGAATAAACTAGACAAAGCTCGTGAGATACTAGATTTGGCTATGGAGAAAATGCCGGTTGATACCTTTGCATTCTACTCTTTGCTGGAGCCCTACATGCAAATGTATTACAGTGTAAACCAGCCAGAAAAAGCCCGTGATATTTATGCGCAGTTAGCGGTGGTATATCAAGAAAAACTACTCTATTTCAGTAGTTTTAAGACCAATGAGCAGATAGATATGCGTAGAGAAATCTATACAGATATGGAGCGCTACAGAGCTGTCGTTACTGTGTTGTTGGCTGAAGATACAAAAGAATATGCTCTTGCAGAGGCTATAAAATTTAATGAGTACATAAAGCTGTTTCCCTACCTTTATAATCCAGATGAGGGTATAGAATTAGGAGATCAATCTGCCTTAGGCTCAGATACAGAAATACCCGCAGAGGCTTCATTACAAGAATTATTTCAAAGCCAAACTAACTAATTGTATTTCTAAAAACCTAACACATGATACAAACACCCAAATTTGTGACTCGGTTATTCCCGAAACAAATTTGGGAATACCCAAACACTAAAAACACCATTTACCTCACTTTTGATGATGGTCCAATACCAGAGGTGATCCCATGGGTGTTAGACCAATTAAATGCTCATAATGCCAAAGCAACTTTTTTTTGTATTGGGGATAATGTAACCAAATATCCTGCTATTTTCAATAAAGTAATTGCCGCTTCTCATGGTATTGGCAATCATACCTTTAGTCATTACAATGGTTGGAAAACTTCTGTAAAAAACTATACAAAAGATATTGAAAAATGTGCAGCAGTCATGGAGGGTCATTTGTCTGGCTTTGTGCCACTTTTTAGACCTCCTTATGGCAGGATTACTCCCAAACAAGCCAGGGTTCTGCAAGATCAAGGCTACAGCATTGTAATGTGGAGTGTTTTAAGTAAAGATTATGATTACAATATCTCTAGGCAGCAGTGTTTAAAAAATGTATTAACACATATAAAACCCGGTAGTATTGTTGTCTTTCATGATAGTTTGAAGGCTTTTAAAAACCTTCAATACGTTTTGCCAAAAGTCCTGGCACACTGCACTAAAATGGGATGGCAGTGTAAGGCGCTGCCCGTGTCAAAATAACACAAGTATTAAAGTTAAAATGTAACTGTAAGGATGTTATACGTATTCTTGCACCAAACCAATTAGGGTATTGGCATCTTGTTCTCCGCTTTGTCTCCATTTCATCTCACCTTGCATATAAATCATAAGTGTTGGCAAGCCTTTTACGCGGAGGGCTTCTGCAAGTTCACTGTTTTTTTCTACATCTATTTTAATCACCCGGGCTTTATCACCAAGGGCTGCCGCTACATCTCTAAGTACGGGATGCATCGATTTACAAGCCTCATCCCACTCGGTATAAAAGTCGAGCAAGACAGGAATGTTTGTTTCAATAATTTCTCCAAATTTTGACATGAGGTTTCTCTTTTTGGGACCAATTGTAATACAAATATAACATTTATACCCAAACAACAAGTATTACGCGGTTTTGCTCTTCTTTTTAAGGGTAATTACAGTGACCTCAGGCCAAATACCAACACGCCCTGGATAGCCTAAATACCCAAAGCCACGGTTCACATTTATGTAACGTCCAAACTCCTTGTAAATCCCTGCCCAGTTTTGGTATCTGTACTTTACGGGACTCCATTTAAACCATCCTGGTATTTCAATTCCAAATTGCATGCCATGGGTATGGCCACTAAGGGTTAGTTGTATGTTTTTTGGATGCTCTTTTACCCTAGATTGCCAGTGTGATGGGTCATGACTCATTAAAATTGTGAAATCTTGGGCGCTAACATCTGCACAGGCCTTCTCCAAATCACCGGCTTTTTTAAAACCTCCTTCTCCCCAGTTTTCTACTCCCACAAGTTTTATAGCCTGTTGGTTTTTTTGGATGGTTCTACTTTCGTTTAATAGTACATCCCAGCCCATGTCTTTTTGAAGGGCTATTAGTGCCTGTAGATTTTCCTGTTTTTTTTCTGCAGACTCCCAAGACACATAATCTCCATAGTCATGATTTCCTAATACTGAGTACACTCCATCTGTTGCTTTTAATGTGGCAAAGGTATCTTTCCAGGCATCCATTTCTTGGGCAACATTGTTTACTAAATCTCCAGTAAATAAAATAAGATCGCTTTGTTGTTTGTTTACCAAATCTACAGCATACTTCACCTTTTCTGGATTATCAAAACTCCCGCTATGTATATCACTTATTTGAGTAAGGGTATACCCGTCAAAGCTGCTAGGTAAATCTTCAAATTCTAGGGTGTACTTTAAAACCTTATAGTTGTATTTTCCTTTAATCATGCCGTATAATAGAGCAGCAAAAGGTATGGCAGCAACCCCAAGGGCTACTGTGCTAACAAATTTACGGCGTGAGGGCATAAAAGAAGCTTCACTGCCTCCTCCAATTTTGTAGAAAACCCCAACAAATACCCTAATAACATCTTCACCAAACATAGCAATAACCGCAATAATCTTAGGCACAAATAAAGCTAAGAAAAGCCCATAGATGTACATCATTTTTGGATTTGTTCTAGCATCAGGGGAGGTGATGGCATATATAAAAAATACCAATATAGCTACCGAGCTTAACACATAAACCCCGTGTATAAAGTGGTTTTTACTTATTGTTTTTATGGCCTGAAAGGCATAAATATCTATAAGTATGTAAAAAACAATAGGAATAATCCAACGCAGCATAGTCTTGGTTTTCTTTGTGGTTAAAGATAATTACATTTTTTAGCTCTTGTGTGAATATGGTCTTAAAATTGCTTGTTTGTGTGTCTTTGAAATTATAATGATTGTTGTATCTTTTGCTCTTTAAAAAAGAACATGAAGAATATTATTTTTGCACTATTTGTGACATTTGTACTAGCGAGTTGCTCACATACAAAAATCAACCCTGCCTCCACACAAAATATTCCTTTAACAAGTTATGTAAATCCCTTTATAGGAACCGGTGGTCACGGGCATACCTACCCGGGCGCAACCATGGCTTTTGGAATGGTTCAATTAAGCCCAGATACCCGTTTAGACGGCTGGGACGGCTGTAGTGGTTATCATTACAGTGATGATTATATATACGGCTTTAGCCACACCCACCTTAGCGGAACGGGCGTTAGCGACTACGGCGATGTGTTGTTAATGCCAACTAATGCTATTAATTTCAATAATGGCGCTAATGGCCAAAAAGGCTATGGCTCTTCCTTTTCTCACCAAAAAGAAGAAGCTTCTCCGGGGTATTATAAAGTACATTTAGAAGACACTAATATTGATGTTGAGTTAACTACAACAACCAGAGCAGCGATGCATTTATATACCTATCCAAGCTCAGAGAATCAGGTGTTAATCTTAGATTTGTTGCATCGTGATAAAGTATTAGATGCTTCTATTGAAATTATTTCAGACACAGAAATTCAAGGGTTTAGATTTTCAGAGGCATGGGCAACAGACCAACGTTTGTTTTTTAGTATAAAAACATCTCATCCATTTAAAGATATGTTGCAATCCCCTCCCAAAAATGGAATGCCAGGGGCTAGAAAATGCGCTCTAGAGTTTGTCAACCCAAACAATGAACCTGTGTATATTTCAGTAGGTATATCTGCAGTAGATCAGGCAGGTGCCAAACAAAATAGAGAAGTAGAAATTGGCTCCAAAACTTTTGAAACCCTCAAAAAACAGGCGGCACAATCTTGGGAGCAACAGTTAGAGAAAATTATTGTTGAAGACGCAAATAAAGACAACCTTTCCACTTTTTATACGGCCCTTTATCACACCATGATTGCCCCTAATATATATCAAGATGTAGATGGTCGTTACAGAGGTATGGATCTAGAAATACACCAAACAAAAGACTTTGACTACTACACTGTTTTCTCTCTCTGGGATACCTACAGAGCAGCCCATCCTTTGTATACTATTATAGAGCGGCAGCGCACCAACGATTTTATAAACACCTTTTTAGCAAAATATGACGAAGGTGGTATCATGCCAATTTGGGATTTGAGCGCCAATTATACGGGGTGTATGATTGGGTATCACGCAGTACCAGTCATTGCAGATGCATACCTTAAGGGGATTTCTGGGTATGACAGTAAAAAAGCCCTGGAGGCCATGACCCATAGTGCTATGCAAGACAAGCTAGGTTTAGCTTCTTACAAAGATGTAGGTTTTGTTCCTGTTGAAATGGAAAGCGAAAGTGTTTCTAAAACCCTTGAATACGCATATGATGACTGGACCATTGCTCAAATGGCAAAAAAAATGGGTAATACCCAAGTGTTTAAACAATTTACTGAGCGGGCACAGTATTATAAAAACATGTACAATCCAAGCACAGGTTTTATGCAGGGAAGGTTTAATAACACTTGGTTTGGTCCTTTCGATCCTTATGAGGTGAACTTTAATTACACAGAGGCCAACGCATGGCAATACAGCTTGTATGCACCACAAGATATTTCTGGCTTGATGCAATTAATGGGTGGTAAAGAGAAATTAGCACAGCATTTAGATAATTTGTTTACCGCAAAACAAGAGACCTCTGGGCGCAAACAACCAGATATTACAGGACTTATAGGGCAGTATGTACACGGTAATGAACCAAGCCACCACATGGCTTATTTGTATAATTTTGTTAATCAGCCAAGTGATACCCAGCGCATCGTTAGAGAGATTTTAACCACATTGTACTCAAGCGCTCCAGATGGGGTTAGTGGTAATGAAGACTGTGGCCAAATGAGCGCATGGTATGTCTTTAGCTCTCTTGGATTTTACCCTGTAACTCCTGGGAGTAATCAGTACATCATAGGATCTCCTTTGTTTGAAAAAGCAACCATTAACCTAGAAAACTCAAAACAATTTACCGTGCAAGCCAATGGCATTTCTAAGGAAAATTTCTACATAAAGTCTGCAAAGTTAAACGGTAAGGTTTTGGATAGAAGCTATCTGTACCATCAAGAAATTATCTCTGGTGGAACCTTGGTATTTGAAATGACAAACACGCCAAGCCCATGGGGCACACAGGAGCATCAAATTCCAAGCACCCAAATACAAGAACATCAAATATTGCTAACTCCTTTTATTGCCTCCGGTACCGTTAGTTTTAAAAATAGCACCAGTATTACACTTGGAGTTGCAGATCCCGGCGCAGACATTTATTATAGTATAGACCAAGGAGAATTTATTAAATACGATGCTGCCATTGCTGTTTCAGAATCTGTATTAATTAAAACATATGCCCAAAAACAAGGTAAGAAAAGTGGAGTATTGAGTACCCAGTTTTTTAAGATAGATCCAAATGTGAGTATTACATTAAACACCCAATATGCCAATGAGTATAGCGCTAGTGGAGAAAACGCCTTGATTGATGGTATTAAAGGGGCTTTAGATTTTAGAACAGGTGCCTGGCAGGGCTACAGTGATAAGGATCTTGATGCTGAGGTAAATCTGGGATCGGTGCAAAATATTTCAGAAATTAAAACAAACTTTTTACAAGAACAGCGCAGTTGGATTTTTTACCCCACCCAGGTAACGTGTTTGATTTCCATAGATGGTAAAAACTACACCTCTATTGGGGTGCAAAAAATAGATGCAGCCATACCAAGCCAAGATGCTTCAATAAAATCTGTAGTATTTAAAACAAATCAAAAAGCACAATTTATAAAGCTAAAGGCTACAAATTTAGGAGATGTACCCCCTTGGCACCTTGGGCACCCTTTTGATGGTAAAGCTTGGATTTTTACAGATGAAATAGAAATAAAATAACAGCATGAAAAGACGCAATTTTTTACAAAAAGCAGCCCTAGGCTCTGTTGGAATAACGGCCCTAGGCTCAAGTCTTGCAGCTACTGCTGCCACTCCAAAGGGAGCTAAAGACACACAAGATGTGCAAGTTTCAAATTCTTTACTACCGGTTGTAATTGCTACTTGGAGTGTAAAGCAGGCAACCCAAAAGGCATGGCAATCCTTGGAGCAAGGGAGTTCTGCCTTAGATGCAGTTATTGCTGGTTGCGCCATAGAAGAGGCCAATGCACTGGGGCAATCTGTGGGTATTGGAGGGCTTCCAGATAGAGATGGTCGTGTTACCTTGGACGCCTGTGTTATGAACGAAAAAGGCGATTATGGCGCAGTGTTGTGTATGCAAAATATAAAGCATCCTATTGCTGTAGCTAAAAAGGTAATGGAGGATACTCCTCATGTTATTTTAGCGGGGGTTGGCGCTGAAGAATTTGCTGTTTCTCAAGGTTTTAAAAGAGAAAATTTATTGACAGAACAATCAAAAAAAGATTGGGAAATCTGGAAGAAAACCTCCAAATACAAGCCTATTATTAATATCGAAAATCATGACACCATTGGCATGTTGGCCATTGATAAAAACGGTACAATATCTGGCGGATGCACCACAAGTGGCCTGGCATATAAAATGCCTGGACGCGTGGGAGACTCTGCTATTGTTGGATCGGGCTTATTTGTAGACAATGAAATAGGCGCTGCAACTGCAACAGGTCTGGGAGAAGAAGTGCTAAAAACAGTGGGAAGTTATTTAATTGTGGAACTCATGAGACAAGGAAAATCTCCACAAGAAGCTTGTGAGCAAGCAATCCTTAGAATTATAGAAAAAACACCCAACTTTGAAGACTTCCAGGTGGGGTATATTGCTGTCAATAAAAAAGGAGAGACCGGAGCCTATTCTATACATGAGGGCTTTACAGCCACCACCTATCAAGATCAAAAAAACACAACTTTTAACCCAAATTTTTACAATAAAAAATAAAAAACCCGCACAAGTTAAATTCTGCGGGATTGGTGAATTTATAATTTTATTTTAGCTCCCATTACTTTTCCGCTAATGGTAGTTTTGGATGTCCAAAAACCATTTTTTGTATTGATTTTGTATTTTGGATTTAGGAATACATCAATATCTTCATTATCTTCAACCAGTTTTCTGTTGAATTTTTGGAATGCTCTAGATGTCGAAGCTAAAGGCCATATTGCGTTATTTATTGCTCCTGATATGGGTGTTGCTAATATGAATGCAACAACAGAACTCATTCTGTATTCAGGCTCTGTGTAATTAAAATTTTCATCAAACTCTCCATCTTTTTGTCCAACTAATTGTCGTAAACCCTGAGAAACGGCAATGTTTGTTACTAACATTGTAAGTATTGGAAGAAATCTTTTAGTACCACCAAGTTCAACCCCATTAAATCGTACAACTGTCCCATAATCATTACCAACATTTTTGTCAATAGGAATACCCCAAAAAGATTCTCCTTCTGTATTAATTTCATTTAGACGTTTAATGTCATATTGGTCAGCAGTTCTTGTTAGGCTAATGTCACTATAAGCTCCGTTAGAAACAATTTGATTGGTTTTACAACTCTGTAAAGACATTGACAAAATAAATACTACGGCCAATGATTTAAGTAAATTAAGTTTCATGTTTTTAGTTTTTAAGTTTATTTATTTAATAAATCTAATACTTAAATTGTTTTACACCAATTTTTTTTAGTTTAATAGGATAACAAACACCTACATACACTTACCTATTTTAAACTTTGGATATGTAAAATCTAAGAAAATAGTGCTAGTAGCAAGCTGATAAACAAAAAGTTGCGTGAAATGAGATGTATATTTTCTCATTTTTATGTAATTTCGAAATTATAAGTAGGTTGATACCTTAAGGTGTTAATCAAATTTGGGGCGAAAAGCCATCACGCAAGTGATGGCTTTTCAATTTTTTAGCAATCCAGGAAAGCTTAGGTTTTAAAACAATTCGGCTACACTATGGTAATGAATCTGAGAAAATGAGCTTACTACTTTATCGGCCTTGCTATAATCTTGATCTGTAGAGTGAGTGCTATCATACCCAACAACAAATATGCCTGCGTCATTGGCTGCTTTAATACCATTGCTTGAGTCTTCTATTACCATACAGTGCTTTTTGGGCTGTCCTGATGCTTGTGCAGCTTTAATGAAAATTTCTGGATGTGGTTTACTTTCTTTTAAGTCTGCGCCGCTTAATTTAGCGACAAAGTATTGGTCTAAATCAAAGCGCTCAAAAATGCGATTAATATTAGGCATCGAAGCCGACGAGGCTAAAACCAAGGTAAGACCATTGTTGTAATAGTTTTTTATAAGGGCTAATACACCGTCTAGGAGTTGAAGAGATGTGTCATTTTCAAACAAATATTTAAAATGTTTTCTTTTAATTGCCACAAGTGTTTGCGGAGCTGCATCTAGATTAAAACGCTCCACCAATTGCTTGCAAATATTTATGGTAGACTGGCCTGTGTAACCTGTATACATTGCCTCTGTAACAGCTATATCCATGTCTTTAAACATTAAAAAATAGGCCTTTCGGTGTAAAGGTTCTGTGTCCACAATTACACCATCCATATCAAAAAGTACTGCTTTTAACATACCATATCTAGTTACAAAATTGAAAAAACAAATGTATCTTTTTTTGCTAAAAGTAGCACCCTCAAAGTATATTTAGTCTTCCACAAAGTAGTGGTTTATTAGGGGTGTTTAAGGTTCAAAAAATTACTTTTACCACGGCTTTTGTTTCTGGCACTAGAAATCTCAATATTATTATAGATATTTGCACTAAGAAAATAGCTTATTTCTTTAGAGCTATTGACCTAAAAACGACACATTATGGCAGCTGAGATTAAAAATTTAAAAGACTTACAAAACACAGAGTATTCCTTGCGTAAACGCTTTGATGAAGCAGAAGATTTTCTACCCTTGCTGGGAACAGATCATGTAGAGCTGTATGTTGGAAACGCAAAACAGGCTGCTTATTTTTATAAAACAGCCTTTGGCTTTCAAAGTGAAGCCTATGCCGGTTTAGAAACAGGAAGAAAAGACAGCGTGTCTTATGTTTTAAAGCAAGATAAAATTAGATTGGTGCTCACCACACCACTAACAAAAGACGGCCCTATTAATAAGCACATTAACCTTCATGGTGACGCAGCCAAAGTAATCGCCTTATGGGTAGATGATGCTACCAAATCTTTTGAGGAAACTACAAAACGAGGCGCAAAACCTTTTATGGAGCCAACTCGCCAAGAGGATGCAGACGGATATGTTATTAAATCTGGAGTGTATACCTATGGAGAAACCGTTCACCTTTTTATAGAACGTAAAAACTACAATGGAGTATTTCTGCCAGGCTACTCTAAGTGGGAATCACACTATAACCCCGCATCAGTTGGCTTAAAATTTATTGATCATATAGTAGGTAATGTAGGTTGGGGAGAAATGAACAAATGGTGTGAGTTTTATGCCAAAACGATGGGATTTGCTCAAATTATCTCTTTTGCAGATGATGACATTGCCACAGATTATACAGCCCTAATGAGTAAGGTAATGAGTAATGGTAATGGCCGTATTAAGTTTCCTATAAATGAGCCAGCAAAAGGGAAAAAGAAATCACAAATTGAGGAGTATCTTGACTTTTACAACGGGCCGGGGGTTCAGCATTTAGCCCTAGCCACCGATGATATAGTTGCAACAGTCTCTGCTATGCGTGAAAGAGGGGTAGAGTTTTTATATGTTCCGCAGACCTATTATGATGATGTTTTGGAGCGCGTAGGAGAGATTGATGAAGACATTGAGGTGCTTAAAAAACATGGTATATTAATAGACCGTGATGAGGAAGGGTACCTGTTGCAAATCTTCACAAATACTATTGTAGATAGACCCACTATGTTTATTGAAATCATTCAGCGAAAAGGAGCACAATCTTTTGGTGTTGGAAATTTTAAAGCTTTGTTTGAAGCCATAGAGAGACAACAGGCCAAGCGAGGAACTCTTTAAACTACAATTAGTAAAACCAAAAACAAAGGCCGCCTTTTTAAGAGCGGCTTTTGTATAATAATTATGCCCTGGGTAAGATAAATTAAACAACACATAAGGGGATCGCCACAAAATGTGTATTTTTCAAGTTCAGAAATATAATTTCAAAATCATGAAATATGCATTTTATGTTTTAGTGTTATTTGTATTGGCTTCTTGCCAGTATTTTGAGACAGATAAAATATCTTCAGAGACATTTTACCAACAAGAGATTAAAACTATTTCTTGGAATGACGTAGATCAATTTCCAAGTTTTAGTTCTTGTCAGCATATTTCAGAAAAACAGGCAAGTAAGATTTGTTTTGAAAACACATTGGTTTCAAAAATATACGCAGGGTTTTCCTCAAAGCATTTTGTTAGTACTAGAGCCATAAAAGACACCCTTTGGGCGGCTATTGCTGTTTCAGAGAAAGGCAATATTAGCCTAAACACATTACAAATGGATAGCCTCACCAGTGCAAGTTTCCCAGAGTTATCTACCTGGGTTAGGCAAAGCATAGACAGCATACCTTCTTTGGAACCAGCCCATAAAAGAGGTGTTCCTGTTGCGGTAGCTTTTAGCTTGCCAATTGTATTGCAAACAAAGTAGTCTTGTTTGTGGTGCTTTTGTTTAGATTTGTAACAAGGAAATAGTGTCTGGTTTAAATAGCTACCAAAGACATTATCATAAACAAAAAACAAGTCATTGAGCACAACATCCAACATCATACTAGGTATTGATCCAGGAACCACTATTATGGGTTTTGGGCTTATTAAAGTAGTTGGAAAAAAAATGGAATTCCTACAACTCAATGAATTGCAACTCTCCAAGTATGACAATCACTACAAACGCCTTAAACTAATTTTTGAGCGTACCATAGAGCTTATAGATACCTATCATCCAGACCAGATTGCTATTGAAGCTCCTTTTTTTGGTAAAAATGTACAGTCTATGCTCAAATTAGGACGCGCCCAAGGAGTTGCCATGGCTGCAGGATTGTCTAGAGATATACCCATTACAGAGTATGCGCCAAAGAAAATAAAAATGGCCATTACCGGTAATGGTAACGCCTCTAAAGAACAGGTAGCAAAAATGCTTCAGAGCATTTTAGGGCTCAAAGAATTACCAAAAAATTTAGACAGCACAGATGGCCTTGCGGCTGCAGTTTGTCATTTTTATAATAGCGGAAAAGACCTAAGCACAGGCAAGAGTTACTCTGGATGGTCCAGTTTTGTGAGTCAAAATGAAAAACGAGTAAAAAAGTAACGCTGTATTTTAATGGCTGGCATCTATATTCATATTCCCTTTTGTAAACAAGCGTGTCATTATTGTGACTTCCATTTTTCAACATCTTTAAACAAAAGAGATGCCATGCTTGGCGCAATTTCCAAAGAACTCATTCTCCGTAAAAAAGAGCTTACCCAGCCCATAGAAACCATTTACTTTGGGGGAGGTACTCCAAGTTTGTTAACCCCTCAAGAAATTGATCTTGTTTTACAAACGGTGTATGATAATTTTACTGTGGTAGATACCCCAGAGATTACCCTAGAGGCAAACCCCGATGATTTAACAGATGCTAAAATTAGTGCCCTTGCGAGTTCTAAAATAAATAGACTTTCTATAGGGATACAATCTTTTTTTGAAGAAGATTTAAAACTCATGAACAGAGCTCACAACCAAACAGAAGCTCTTGATTGTATAGTAAAGGCCAAACAGTATTTCAAAAATATTAGTATAGATTTAATGTATGGTATTCCTCAAATGTCACCTCAAAGATGGCAAGAAAACATAGAAAAAGCATTGTCTTTAGAGGTTCCGCATATTTCTTGTTACGTATTAACGGTAGAGCCTAAAACAGCCCTAGAACGTTTTATTAAAAATGGAATTATACGCCCTGTTGATGACGCGGTTGCTGCGCAGCATCACGCGGTTTTAGTTGAAAAAACAGCAGCTGTTGGATATCATAATTATGAGTTTTCTAATTTTTGTATTCCTGGCTGGGAGTCTCAAAGCAATTCATCCTACTGGATGAGAAAACCGTATTTGGGTGTTGGTCCATCTGCCCATAGTTATGATGTGGTTTCTAGAAGTTGGAATGTATCAAACAATCCCCGCTACATAAAAAGTATTGAAAAGGGAGTACTACCCCTAACTGCAGAGATACTTACCACAGAAAACCAATACAATGAATATATAATGACGCGCCTGAGAACTGCCGGCGGTATTTCTATAGATGAAATAGGCGCCTTTTTTGGACTAAAATTTCAGGAGTATTTGAAACAAAACATGCAGCAACACATTGCTTTAGGTTTGTTAATTTGTGAGGGAGACCTTATAAAAGCCACTAAAAAAGGGAAGTTTTTAACAGATGGTATTGCCGCAGATTTATTTATGATTTAAGCCAGGAGAGTTGTATATTGAATCTGTAAAACCACCGCTATGTTAGCAACCATTAACACTAATAACTCAAAAGTTACTATAGACCTTTCAAAGCCTTTAGACATCTCTATTGTGATGTCAGACAGCCCACAAAACCCTTTGGCTTGGTATCTTGAAAAACCAGAGATTTCTGCAGTACAACTCGGAGACTGGGTTGGTAAAGTAAGCAAAGGAGCTGCCGTGAATTTCAATAACATTTTCTTTAATCCTCACGCTCATGGTACCCATACAGAATGTCTAGGACACATCACAGATACATTTTACTCTGTAAATGATGCCTTGAAGAGTTTCTTTTTTACGGCAGAGGTAATTACCATTTCTCCTGTGTTAATACAGGAAGATTATGTGCTAACATTGGATGCTGTAAAAGCCAAATTAAAAAACAAAACCCCTAAGGCGGTTGTAATAAGAACAACGCCTAATACAATTTCAAAAACTTCACGGAAATACTCCAACACCAATTGGCCTTATCTAGATCACAAGGCAGCTGCCTTTTTGAGAGACTTAGGGGTGCAGCATTTACTTATAGATTTGCCTTCTGTAGATAAAGAAAAAGATAATGGCGCTTTACTGGCGCACAAAGCATTTTGGAATATCCCACAAGGTCCAAGAAAAAACGCTACAATAACAGAGTTTGTTTACGTAAATGACACTATTAAAGATGGGCCTTATGTATTAAATTTACAAGTAGCACCCTTTGAAAATGATGCAGCTCCTAGTAGGCCTGTGTTATATGAAATAGCATAATTTTATGATAGACCCAAAGACCTTCTACACAGAAAAAATCACTTCTTTTTCTGCGCAAGTTTCTAGATTACAAAATCAATTAATACGCTCCAGTATGTTGCGTCTAGGGGTTTTTATAGCCTTAGTTTTTGGCGTGTATTTTTTCTTTGAAAACACAAAAGCAATTGGTGTGGTATTACTTTTTGGCATTGCACTATTCCTTTTTTTAATAACACGCCATCAAGACATAAAATACAAACGGGACCTTTTACTGCAGCTTATTGCTATTAATAAAAAAGAGCTGAAAATTCTAAATAGAGATTTTCATGAATTTGAAACAGGAAATCAGTATCAAGATCCAACACATAGCTATAGTCATGACATAGATTTGTTTGGAGTGGGCAGTTTTTTTCAATACGCCAATAGAACTACTCTACAAAGCGGAACAGATACCTTTGCTAGCCTACTTACCAGTAATGATATTACAGGCATACCTCAAAAACAAGAAGCTGTAAAAGAACTAGCTTCTCTGCCAGATTGGAGGCAGCAATTTGCAGCAGTGGCCTGCTTGGTGCAAACCAAAACCAAGACCAAAACAGTAACTTCTTGGCTTAAAGCGTATGAGGCTTTTGTTCCAAAACAAATTCCACTACTGAGCACGCTTTTTTCTGTTATCTCTGGTGTGTGTGTTGTGTCCTATTTTTTTGGATTAATAAGTGGTTACATGCTCTTTGGATGGTTTTTAATAGGGCTTATTATTTCAGGAGTTTTTATAAAAAAAGTTAATAAACTTGCCACACATACTACTGAAATACACAGCACATTTCAGCAGTATTATAAGTTAATCATTCAAATAGAAACACAAGATTTTAAAGCCGCCTTACTTCAAGATCAAAAGAAAAGAATAGAGCCGTCAGGTCAAAAAGCATCTGTGGTATTGCAAAAATTTTCAAGGTATCTTAGTAGTTTAGACCAGCGTAACAATATTTTAATTGGCGTGTTAACCAATGGGTTTATGCTACGAGATATACGTGTAAGCCATCATATAGAAAAGTGGATCATGGCCCATAAAAAAGAGGTATCAACTTGGTTTGAAGTACTTCATTTTTTTGACGGGTATACTAGCTTGGGTGCCTATGCTTTCAATCATCCATTGCAAACATATCCAAGCATCACAGATGGGGCATCTGTTTTAAATATGCAAGGGGCAGCACATCCATTATTAGATCCTCAGCGCGCTGTTTCAAACACCATGCAAATAGATGCAGGGCAATTTTTTATTATAACAGGAGCCAATATGGCTGGAAAAAGCACCTTCTTAAGGACAGTGGCTTTGCAAATTGTAATGGCCAATATGGGCCTACCAACTCCAGCTGTACAATCTCAATATTCGCCCATCAAGCTCATTACAAGCATGCGTACCACAGATAACTTGACCCAAGAGGCGTCTTATTTTTTTAGCGAGCTACAACGCCTAAAGTATATAGTACAGGCGATAGAAAAAGACACCTATTTTATTATCCTAGATGAAATTTTAAAAGGCACCAACAGCCAAGATAAAGCCAGTGGATCCAAAAAGTTTATTGAAAAACTTGTACAAAGTAAGGCAACAGGTATTATTGCAACTCATGACTTGAGCTTATGTGAAACTGCCAACACTTACTCTGAGGTAGAAAATTATTACTTTGATGCAAGCATAGAGAATGACGAGCTGTATTTTGATTACATCTTTAAAAAAGGAATATGTCAAAACATGAACGCTTCGTTTTTATTAAAAAAAATGGGAATTGTAAACTAGTATGGATTCTGTAACACAAATTGTATTAGGAGCTGCTGTTGGCCAGGCAGTGTTGGGAAGCAAAGTAGGGAATAAAGCTTTGCTATATGGAGCTATTGCAGGTACCATTCCAGATTTAGATGTTGTTTCTAGGTTTTTTGTAGATACAGTTACTGCCCTAGAATTCCACAGGGGGTTTACACACTCCATTTTGTTCTCGGTACTCTTTGCACCCCTTTTTGGTTGGCTAGTTTCAAAGAGAGAAAAAGAGGCAACTTGGCGGGAGTGGTCCTGGTTGTTTTTCTTTGGTTTTTTAACTCATCCACTGCTAGATGCCCACACTACCTGGGGGACACAATTATTTTGGCCTTTTGATTTGCGACTTGCTTTCAAAAATATTTTTGTGGTAGATCCATTATATACACTGCCTTTTTTACTGTGTTGTATTTTGGTTTTGTTTAAAAAACGAGGAACTCCAGCTCGTAGAAGGCTTAATAATATTGGCCTTTTATTAAGCAGTAGTTATTTGTTGTTGACTCTTGTTATCAAAGGAATCACTTTTTTGAAATTTGAAAAGGCTTTAAAAGACCAGCAAATACCATACACAGAAATTCAGACCAAACCAGCCCCATTAAATGCCGTTTTGTGGTTGGCGAATGTAGCTACAAAAGACGCCTTTTTAATTGGTGACTACTCTTTGTTTGACTCCAAGGCTATCTCCTTTGGAAAACACCCAAAAAACCATCATTTGCTCGGAGATTTAGCCAATAATGACAAGGTAAAAAGACTTATTAAGCTAACCAATGGTTGGTATACTGTAAGCCAAATAGAAGGAAAACTTTATTTTAATGACCTGCGCTTTGGACTCCTTAGCACAGATGTTACAAAACAGGCCTATGTGTTTAGTTTCTTGCTAGATCAAACAGGGGAGGAGCTTTTTATTACAGAAAATAAAAAACGTCCTGCAGATGCAGCAGGTTTGCTCGGAGATTTATGGCAACGCATCCAAGGAAATTAATGATGTATTAGATGTGTTATTAGCCACAGCTCATATCTGCAACAATTTTCCAGCTGCCTTGTATGTTCTTGAAAATAATCATAAAAACACCATTAGCATCTCCTACCTCTCTAGATAGAAAGTATTCGCCCATTACCCAATAACTATCATTTTCAATTTTTGAGATATCATTTACGGTAAACGTTAACGTGCCACTGTGCTGTTTGGTGGGATAGCCTTTTTTGTAATTATCTAGGGTTTGCTGCCACCCTTTGGTGAGACCGCTTTTGCCATAAAATTTTAAAGAGTCGCTTTTAATGTAGCCCTTCATAAAGCCCTCCAGATCATTATTGCTCCAGGCAATTTCTTGATCCTTCATTACTTTTAAGATGGCTGCCTTGTCTTGGGTTTCTGTGTTTTGAGTTTGTACTTTTTCTTGTGGCGCCAGGTTTGTCTGGTTGCTTTTGTCAGTGCAGCTCCAGAGGCTAAAAATAACAATAAGGGTATATACTATTTTCATCGGTAAGTGTTTTTAATAATGAGTCATAAAGTCTTCTTGGAAGACTCCATGGAGTCTAAAGATAAGCTCTTTTGCGTTGTCTATACTAAAGACCATTGGAGGTTTTATTTTAAGCACATTATGATCTGGCCCGTCTGTGCTCATTAAAATTTTAAAATCCTTCATTCTATTTGCCAAATAGCTTGCCTGTTCTGGCAATGGGGTTTTTTCTGCATCATTTAATTCTATGCCAAGAAATAAACCGGCACCTCTCACATCACCAATGATGGTAAATTTTTCTTGTAGTTTATGGAGTTCATTTTTAAGAAAGTTGCCCACTAGTTTTGCGTTTTTTTGTAATTGCTCTTCTTCTATTACATCAAGAACTGCCTTGCCTATGCTGCAACTCACTGGGTTTCCGCCAAAGGTGTTAAAGAATTCCAGCCCATTCGCAAAACCTTTGGCGACCTCTTGAGTACAGGCTACAATTGCCAAAGGGTGCCCATTACCGGCTGGTTTTCCCATCGTTACAATATCTGGAGTAACACCATGCATCTCAAAGCCCCAAAAATGATCGCCCATGCGCCCAAAACCCGTTTGTACTTCGTCTGCAATACATAGCCCGCCTGCTGCTCGTACTGTTTTATATATTGCTTTAAAGTATCCCTTGGGCGGTACTATTTGCCCACCGCAACTTATAATAGATTCTCCTATAAAACCAGCAATACCTCTATCAACAAGGGCAAGACGGTCTATATGTTGTTGCGCGTAATTTCCGTAGATACTTCCCAAGTTATTTTCCTTAGTATGTAGTCCTCTATAGGGGTCTGGTAGCGGTAAAATATGGGTATGTTCTGGTTTTCCGCTGCCGCCATTGCTATCAAACTTATAAGAGCTTACCTGCATAGCAGTTGTTGTATTTCCGTGGTATCCAACCTCAATGGCAAGCATGTCTTTTTGCCCAGTTACGGTTTTGGCCATACGCAGTGCAAGTTCTGAAGCTTCGCTTCCAGAGTTTACAAAATGTAGCACAGAGAGCGCTGGAGGCAGTTTTTCAAGCAGTGCCTTGGCATATGCAATGATGTTCTGGTTTAGGTACCGTGTGTTTGTGTTAAGAAGCGCTATTTGCTCTTGTGCAGCTTTAACTACCCCAGGATGTTCATGTCCAACATGCGCTACATTATTTACGGTATCAAGGTATTTCTCTCCCCAGGTGTCTATTAAATAAGCGCCATCTCCACGCACTATATTTAGAGGTTCTTGATAAGATATACTTAAGCTTTTTCCTAGATGTTTTTTTCTGAAATCTAAGATTTCTGAACTCGGAGCATCATACTGCGTATTAAGTTTGGGGTTTTTAAACAACAGGTTAGGGTCTGGGCAAATACTTTTCCAAACTTGCATTTGTTTTGGAAAGGCTACTCCAGGAAAATCTTGGGTATTGTCAAGCATAGATAGCATGATTTGAAAATGTAAATGGGGCGCCCATTGGCCATTTTGTAGAGGGTTACCTAATGCCCCAATTCTGTCTCCTTTTTTTAGCAGATCACCAACCCTCTGAGCTGCTACACTTGCCTTACAAAGGTGTCCATAAAGGGTGTAAAAAATAAGCCCATCCTCATTGTGTTTTAAAATCACAAGCCCGCCGTACTGCTTGCTCTCTGGGTTATAAGAGGCCACAACAACTTCTGCCTTAAGGGGAGTATGCACTGGGGTTTGCGAGGGTAACCAAAAATCTATCCCTAGGTGTAGTGTCCTGTTTTGAGCGGCTTGATTTGCTTGTTTTTCATAGCTTTTTGAGGTGTATATCGGCCGCGGTTCTAGATAGCCTCCAGCAATTAGTTTGGTAGGATGCTGTTTTTGAATTTGATTTATTTTAAATGCAAACAAATCCAAATCATTAAACGACTCTTTAGAGCCAATCCATGGGCTAGATATTTTTAAATCTAGCAGATGTAAGTCTGTTTTTAAAACCTGTGAAGGGAAAATATCTGTTAGGGTAAAGCTATTGTTTTTAGCCCATGTTTTAAATACAATTTCATCTGGGTGCGCCTTAAAACCACAAACACTTCTAAAGCTATAGCTTGCAAATTCTGGATTAATGTCTTGCCATTTTTCAAGCAATTGCCAAGCGGGTTGCTCACTAATGCTATGATAGGTGTTGGTAGCGTCTTGTTGTTTTCTTAGGGCTGCTTTTGTTACTGTTGTAACAAGGCGCATGGCCACCAGGGCATACAAGCAGTGTAGTTCATTTTCTGTAAAACGATAGTGCGCCCCATAGCCCTGTAATATCTCTAGTGCAGCCTCTAGTGGATCTGGCACCTGCATTGCGCCATAGGCTATTGTAATGGCAACATCGTTAATGGTTTGGGAGTAGGTGGTATCTCCAAAATCTATAATGCCTGCAACCTCAAGATTCTTAAGATCATTAGATATTAAAATATTATAATCATTCACATCTGCGTGGATGGTGCTTTTTGGAAGTGTTTTGTGACAGGATTCTATGGCTTTAAATAGCGATTGAAATCTTTTTATAAGCGCACGTTTTTCTCCCTTAAAAAGCATGGTGTGCTTACAACTCCAAGATGCATTTGCTAGATCCCAATTAGAATCACTTTGCCTTGGATTTGGCGCAAAGTCTAGCAAGGCTTTTGTGAGGGCTCCTGCTTTGTGTCCTAAATCATGCCTTAACACGCTGGTTTTAGGGTTTGCTTTGGCCCAAAGTCTTCCTTGCACATAGGTAATTAAACGAATGTGATATTGGGCGCCGTGCAGTGTTATTGTTGTGCATAGATCTCCTTTTTTATTTGGAAGTATCTGTGGCAAGGCAAGGGGTAGTTCTTTTTGAGATAAAAAATGAAGTACTTTATTTTGGGTCTCGAGTCTTTGGAGGTTTGCTGATGATATTTTTAACACATAACTGGTACTTGCCGTTGTTATTTTAAAATTAAAATCTTCATCTCCATCAAGCACACTGACATCACCCGTAATTAAGAAGTGGGTTTTGGCTATAGTTACTGCTTGTGAAATAGAAATACCATGCATATCTTGAAATCTTATCCTCACAAATCTAGTGAAATATACTATTTAACAGCCCTAGAAATAAATTTTTAATAGCTTGCAACTACACAATATTGTTACATTTGTTAGTGTAAAAAAAATCATCAAATGAGCGTAGAGAGAGAAGTAAGAAAGAGAGCCCAAGACACCTGTGAACTTTGTGGGCATTCAGAACCAGAAAACTTAGAGGTATATCTAGTGCCAAAAACTCCGGAGTATATTGACCCCTTAAACACCTCCATCTTGGCCTGTGTAAACTGCTCTAGTGAGTTTGAGGTAGAAGAGCGAAATGAAAATCACTGGCGGTGTTTAAATGACAGCATGTGGAGCACAGTGGCGCCAGTGCAGGTAATGGCATGGCGCATGTTGCATCGTTTAAAATCTTTTGGTTGGTCACAAGATCTGCTAGATATGATGTATATGGAGCCCCAAAATCTAGAGTGGGCTGCAGCCCAGGATGATGCCCAGGATAAAGCAGATGCCTTAGTGCATAGAGACGCAAATGGTGTTGTTTTAAAAACGGGAGACTCTGTAGTACTTATTAAAGATTTGAAAGTAAAAGGATCTAGTATGGTTGCCAAACAAGGAACCGCGGTGCGGCGTATTTCATTAGATCACGAGAATGACACCTTTATAGAAGGAAAAGTAGACGGAGTACAAATTGTACTTATTACCGAATATGTAAAAAAATTGTAAGTATTTTAAATATCATAAAAGCCCTGCTAGTTTTAAAACCAGCAGGGCTTTTTATTGCTTTAAGATTTGAGTTTTATTTACTCATTTGAGTAAAGTAATGGTAAAACTGAGGTATGGTTTCTATTCCTTTTAGGTAATTCCAGACACCAAAATGCTCATTGGGAGAGTGTATGGCGTCACTATCTAGACCAAAGCCCATTAAGATAGTTTTACTTTTTAGTTCTTTTTCAAACAAAGCTACAATAGGAATACTTCCTCCACTGCGCTGCGGAATTGGTGTTTTTCCAAAGGTGCTCTCGTAGGCCTTACTCGCTGCTTTATATCCAAGACTATCTATAGGAGTAACATAGGCTTGACCCCCATGATGTGGGTGAACCTTAACGGTAACTCCCTTTGGAGCAATACTCTCAAAATGATTTTTAAATAGCGTTGTGATTTCTTTCCAATCCTGATCTGGAACAAGGCGCATCGATATTTTTGCAAAAGCTTGGCTTGCAATTACTGTCTTGGCACCTTCTCCAGTGTAGCCTCCCCAGATGCCGTTTACATCTAAGGTAGGACGAATGCTATTTCGCTCATTGGTGGTGTAGGTTGCTTCTCCATAGGTGTCTTCAATCCCTATTGATTTACAATAGGCTTCTTTGCTAAAAGGAGCCTGGGCCATTTTGGCTCTTTCTGCCTGAGAAAGCTCCTCTACATCATCATAGAATCCAGGAATTGTAATGTGGTTGTTCTCATCGGTTAAAGATGCAATCATCTTGGTTAATACATTGATAGGGTTTGCAACAGCGCCTCCATACAAACCGCTGTGCAGATCTCTATTTGGCCCTGTAATCTCTACCTCCACATAACTTAAACCACGAAGCCCTGTTGTGATACTTGGTATATCGTTGGCAATCATGCCTGTGTCACTAATTAAGATCACATCATTAGACAATTTTTCTTGGTTTCTTTCTACAAACCAACCAAGGCTCTCACTACCTACCTCTTCTTCTCCCTCAATCATAAATTTAACGTTACAGGGTAGTTGACCGGTTGTTGTCATGTATTCCATGGCTTTTACATGCATGTACATTTGCCCCTTATCGTCACAACTACCGCGTGCAAAAATGGCTCCTTGAGGATGTAACTCCGTTTTTTTGATCACCGGCTCAAAAGGTGGGCTGTCCCACAACTCTATTGGGTCTGGGGGTTGTACATCATAATGACCATACACTAATATCGTTGGAAGTGTTGGGTCTATTATTTTTTCTCCGTACACAATAGGGTACCCTGGAGTCTCACATATTTCTACATGGTCACAGCCGGCTTTTTCTAGGCTTGATTTTATTACATCTGCTGTTCTAATAACGTCTTTGGCATATGCTTTGTCTGCAGAAATGCTAGGTATTTTTAACAAGGATAACAGCTCGTCTATAAATCTGTCTTTGTGTTGGGTAATATAGGGTTTGGCACTTTTCATAAATAATTTGACTTTTAAAATTTCCGAAGCAATTTAAAGGTATATTTCGGTATAAAAGCTAAAGGTAATTAAAAGCATTATTTCTTAATAAAGATTGTTTGTTAATTATAACAATTATGTATATTTGCCGACCCAAAGTTAGCATATAGCTTTGGTCGAGGTCCGCGGATGTGGTGGAACTGGTAGACATGCTAGACTTAGGATCTAGTGCCGCAAGGCGTGCAGGTTCGATTCCTGTCATCCGCACTTAAATTTAAAAAGCCCTGTATTTTATACAGGGCTTTTTTTTGTTTTCAAACACGGGTATACATCATAGTTTTTTTCAAACTACCTTACCCTAAAGCCCTGAGCTTTTGATAAAATAAAACTTAAAAATCACTCCTTCTAGATTTGTTTTATGTTGGGTGTTTTGCTTGTAACATCTAGTAATTTGCTATATCTTTGCACGCTCATAAATGCAGGCTATATCTCTTTATTTATGAGCTATTTAAATTAAAATTTACAATACAATGGATATCAAAAAGAAAGATGTTGATGCACTAAATGCAGTAGTGACCGTAGTAATCTCAAAAGATGATTACCAAGACAAGGTAACTAAGATTTTAAATAACTACAAGAAAACAGCAAACATACCAGGTTTTAGAAAAGGGCATATCCCGATGGGAATGGTTAAAAAACAATATGGTAGAGGGGTGCTAGTAGAGGAGGTAAATAAACTATTACAAGAAGGGTTGCATAACTTTTTAACCCAGGAAAAATTAGATGTTTTAGGAAACCCACTTCCTAAAAACGAAACAGAAATAAACTGGGATAATGATGAGTTTACCTTTGAGTTTGATCTGGGATTGTCTCCAAGTTTTAAGGTAGATGTTGCCAAAAAAGCAGTTACTGCTTATAAAATTGTTGCAGACAAAGAAATGCTTGACAACCAAGTAAAGTCTATCCGTAAGCAATACGGGACCTTAAAGTCTAAAACCGAGGTAGCAAAAGCAGATGAAATAACTGGAACTTTCACCTGTGAAGAAAAAGGGATTGATAAAAGCACAACCATAGAGCTTGATAGCTTGAAAGGAAAATCGCAAATTAAAGCACTTATTGGAGCAAAACCTGGTGATGTTGTTTCCTTGAAAACAAAAGGTATGTTTGCCCAGGAGCAAGACAATCAAAAGCACTTTGATGTCTCTGCAGAAGATGCCAAGGGGCTATCTGTAGATGTTTCTTTTAAAATAGAAGAAGTAAATACTCGTGAGATGGCAGATTTAAACCAAGAGTTGTTTGACAAGCTATTTGGAGAAGGGAATGTAACCTCAGAAAAGGCACTTAAAGAAAAGATCAAAGAAGATGCAGAGAAGCAATTTGCACAACAAAGTGATCAAAAAATGCTCAATGACGTTGTAGAGTCTTTAATTGAAAACACAAAATTTGACTTACCTAAAGACTTTTTAGAGCGTTGGATACAAGTCTCTGGAGAGAACCCAATGACTCCAGAAGAGGCTAAGGCAGAATATGCCCGCAGCGAAAAAGGATTGCGCTACCAGTTAATTGAAGGAAAACTAAGAGCAGAGCATAATTTGCAAGTATCCTTTGATGAGCTAAAGGCATACGCTCTTGATATGATAAAAGTACAAATGGCTCAATTTGGACAGCTTGATCCTAGTGAAGAAGAACTAAATAATATTGCTTCAAGAATTATGTCAAACCAAGAAGAGGTAAAGCGTTTGAGTGAGCAGTTAAACTCTAGCAAACTATTAGATTTCTTTAAGGAAAACGCAAAGCTTAAGATAAAAGAAGTTTCTTATGATAAATTCATTAAAGAGGCTTATGCATAAATCTTTAGAAATTTAGGTATCTTTAGTGTGCAGTAACGCCAATTAGGCATACTAGGTATTTAGGTGTCTTTTTTGAAATGGTATATACAATACTTTAAAATTTAAAGAATAAACAGTTTTATGAACTACGGAGAAGAATTTAAAAAATACGCGATTAAGGACCAGGGCATAAGCAGTACTTATTATGAAAAAATAATGAGTAGCATGTACCCAAGTAACCTAACGCCAAACATAATTGAAGAGCGGCAGATGAATATTGCCATTTTTGACGTTTTTTCGCGCCTAATGATGGATAGAATTATCTTTTTAGGTACTGGAATTAGCGATCAAGTTGCCAATATCGTACAAGCACAACTACTCTTTTTAGAAAGTGTAGATGCCTCTAAGGATATTCAGATATATATCAACTCTCCTGGAGGAAGTGTGTATGCTGGTTTAGGGATTTATGACACCATGCAATTTATAAAGCCAGATGTAGCTACAATTTGTACAGGTATGGCAGCTTCCATGGGAGCCGTATTATTGTGTGCTGGAGAAAAGGGTAAACGCAGTGGTTTAACTCACTCAAGAGTGATGATTCATCAGCCACTTGGAGGTGCCCAAGGACAGGCAAGTGATATTGAGATTACCGCAAGAGAAATCATGACTTTAAAAACAGAATTATATAACATTATAGCTAGCCACAGTGGGCAAAGCTATGATAAGGTGTATGAGGATAGTGATCGTGATTACTGGATGAAGTCAGACAAGGCACTAGAGTACGGTATGATTGACGAAATATTAAAAAGAGGATAATACAAAAAGCAATTCATGTCAAAAGAGGTTTTAGAATGTTCTTTCTGTGGTCGGAAAAAAGTAGATACTAGCTTGCTAATTGCAGGTATAGATGCTCATATTTGCGATCGTTGTATACAGCAGGCCCACGGGATCATAGTAGAGGAAGAATCAAGCGCAGGTGATGAACACCTAAGCGAAGACGTGATGCTTAAAAAGCCAAAGACAATCAAGGCTTTTTTGGATGATTATGTAATAGGGCAGGAACACACAAAAAGAGTGATGTCTGTGGCTGTATATAATCACTACAAGCGTTTGTTACAACCAAAAACACAAGACGATATAGATATTCAAAAAAGTAATATCATTATAGTTGGGCAAACAGGAACGGGTAAAACATTGGTTGCCAAAACCATTGCTAGAATGCTCAATGTGCCACTGGCTATTGTAGATGCAACGGTATTAACTGAGGCTGGGTATGTTGGAGAGGATGTAGAGAGTATTTTAACTAGATTGTTGCAAGCTGCAGATTACAATCTTGAAAAAGCAGAAAAAGGCATCGTCTTTATTGATGAGATAGATAAAATTGCTCGTAAGAGTGACAATCCCTCTATCACAAGAGATGTAAGTGGAGAGGGAGTGCAACAAGCCCTTCTAAAGCTTCTAGAAGGAACGGTAGTAAATGTGCCACCAAAGGGTGGTAGAAAACATCCAGACCAAAAATTTATAGAGGTAAACACAGAAAATATATTGTTTATAGCAGGAGGTGCTTTTGACGGCATAGAAAGGCATATCTCTAAAAGGCTTAACATGCAAGCGGTTGGTTTTAGTGCTTCAAAAAAGGAAAACTCCTTGCAAAAGGATGAAATGTTGCGCTACATTATACCTAGCGATTTAAAATCGTTTGGTTTAATTCCTGAAATTATTGGGCGTTTACCGGTATTAACATATATGAACCCTTTAGATAAGGGTACGCTAAGGTCTATTTTAACAGAGCCAAAAAACGCCATCATAAAACAATACCATAAGTTGTTTGAGATGGACGGCATTGAACTTGTAGTAACCACAGAAGCGCTAGACTTTATTGTAGAGCAAGCTATTGTATACAAGTTGGGCGCAAGAGGTTTAAGATCTCTTTGTGAGGCTATACTGACAGATGCTATGTTTGAATTGCCAGGTACCGATGAGACATTTTTGAGCATTACACGTAAGTATGCAGAAAAAAAATTAAATAAATCTACCATTAAGAAACTCAAGGCAGTATCTTAATTGGTGTTTTAGTAAAAATCAAAATCGTATCCTTTAATAAGGATGCGATTTTTTTTATTGTGTAAACCTATAGCTATCATACAACAATTAATGGAAGAGCCTATAACCGAAGCCATTGTATTGAGTATGGCGTCTATGTGTTTAAATGCAATAATTCTTCTATAAAATCACGTTTATTGGAGAGTCTAGGCACTTTATGCTGGCCACCTAATTTGTTTTTTTGTTTGAGCCAATCATAAAATAATCTTTGCCGGGCTACATGAACTTTAGGCATATTAAGAGTTATGTTGTTAAACCGTTTGGCCTGGTAGTCACTATTAACGTCCATTAAAGCACTATCTAGGCTCTTTGTAAATAGTGATAGATCTTTTGGTGGGGTTTTAAATTCTATGATCCACTCATGGGCTCCTTTTTCTCTGCCTTCCATAAAAATAGGCGCCGCTGTGTAATCCACGATTTCGCACTGCGTGTGTTTTGAAGCCTGTTTTAATGCCGTTTCTGCATTTTCAATTATGAGCTCTTCTCCAAAAACATTGATGTGGTGTTTGGTTCTTCCTGTTACTTTTATTCTAAAGGGGCTTATAGAAGTGAAACGCACCGTATCTCCAATTTTATAGCGCCATAAACCTGCATTGGTTGTAATTACAATTGCATAGTTTTTAGCTAACTGTACCTGTTCCAAGGGTATTACTTTCTGTGAAGCGCTTCCATAGGTATCCATGGGTATGAATTCATAAAAAATCCCATAGTCTAACATTAGTAGTAGTTCTTTGTTGGCATTTCTATCCTGGATAGCAAAAAACCCTTCACTGGCATTGTATATTTCATAATACCTGAAATTATCTTTGGGCAGTATGGCGTTATACTGCTCTATGTAGGGATCAAAATTGACACCTCCATGGAAATAAACCTCTAGGTTAGGCCAAATCTCAAAGAGATTTGATTTGCCTGTTGATTCCAGCACATTATTAAGTAAAACTAGCATCCAGGAAGGAACTCCAGCTAGGCTTGTTACATTTTCTTGAATGGTTTGGTCTACAATTGCCTGCATTTTTAGCTCCCAATCTGCCATGAGCGACACCTCATTGTTTGGGGTGCTACTGTATTCTGCCCAAAAAGGCATATTGTCTATAAGTATAGCAGAGAGATCTCCATAAACCGTTGCGTTTTCTTTGTATAATTCTTTGCTTCCACCCAGGCGTAAGCTTTTACCTAAAAATAAATTGGCATCAGGATTATTGTTTAAATACATGCACAACAAATCTTTACTAGCAGCATAGTGGCAATGTTCAAGAGAGGCTGAACTCACCGGAATAAATTTACTTTTTGAGTTTGTTGTTCCGCTTGATTTTGCAAACCATTTAATAGGGGTGGGCCAAAAAATATTACTTTCTCCTTTTCTAGCGCGTTCAATTTGTAGATGATTATCCTCATAGGAGGTTACGGGTACTCTTTCTGCAAATTCTCTGTAAGTGCTAATAGAAGCAAAATCATATTGTTTACCAATTTCGGTGTTTTTGGCAGTATGCAAAAGATGTTCTAGCAGCTCATTTTGAACATCAATAGGGTATTTCAAAAAAAGTTCTATTTGGTGAAAACGTTTTTTTAAAAACCAAGATGCTAAAGAATTTACTATGGGTATTGGCATATTTTTGCACTATCTTTAAGGTCTAAATGTACAATTTTATTTTATGCAATTCCAAGGCACATTAACAAAAATGAAAACCGAAATAGGAAGTCCAATCCAATACTACTTGGTATTTGAGAATGATTTTCTACATATAAATCAGCTTCTTGATAAAAAAATAAGCATATCTTTTTTAGGGTATCAGTGCATGAGTTGTAAAAAAGAAAAAAAGATATACCGTCAAGGTTTTTGTTACGATTGTTTTTTTGAAATTCCTCAAGCTGCAGATTGGATCATACATCCAGAAAAAAGCCAGGCACATCTTGGTATAGAAGACCGAGATTTGGAGTATGAAAAAGCAGTGCAACTCAAACCCCATATTGTATATCTTGCAAATAGCGGAAATGTTAAAGTAGGGGTTACCCGTAAAACCCAAATACCAACCCGCTGGATAGACCAAGGAGCTCACAAAGCCCTTGAGATTGCAGAGTTACCAAATAGGTACCTAGCCGGGATAACAGAGGTTGCTTTAAAAGAGTTTGTTGCAGATAAAACCAATTGGCGCACCATGCTTAAAAATGAAATACAGGAGCAAGACCTATCCTCTTGGCGTGATACATTAAAGCAATATATTCCTGAACAGGCCCTGCCTTATTTTATTGATAATAAACAAGAAACAAACCTGGAATTTCCAGTACTTAAATACCCCGTCAAACTCAAAACATTAAACCTTGTTAAAACACCAGAGTATACTGGAACGCTCAAGGGTATAAAAGGGCAATATCTTATTTTTGATGATGACACCGTTTTTAATGTAAGAAGCAACGAAGGATTTGTTGTATCTATTAATATGTTATAAATTGTCACTCTCAATACTTCATCATTTTTTAAGTACTAACTAGAGGTTAAAACCATACAAAATCATCAAAGACCAGCACACTTTATACTTGGCTTTAGGCACTAACCTAGGGGATAGATTTGAGCACTTACAAAGTGCTGTAAAAGCTATTTTTAACAGGCTAGGAACCATAACTAAAATCTCTGCGGTGTATCAAACACCCGCTCTTGGTTTTGACGGGGCAGATTTTTTAAACTGTGTGCTTGAGCTACAAACCTATCATGAGCCTCCAGAGGTATTGGCTGAAATTTTAAACATTGAAAAGGCATTAGGCAGACAACGATCTAATAGTGGCGGCTACACCTCACGGGCTATTGATATAGATATTTTGTTTTATGACACCGCTGTTATTAACCAGGATAACCTGCAGGTTCCTCACCCAGAGATTTCTAATAGAAAATTTGTACTTCAACCCTTAGTAGATTTGGCTCCAGAGTTGCTGCATCCTATTTTTCAAAAAACACTAGCAACACTTCTGTTAGAAACCCCTGACTCTAGCGTGATTGAGCAACAATCTAAAACCTTGTCTAACCCCCAAGACGCCTATGACTTTTCAAGGCTGAACTACATTGCAATTGAAGGGAATATTGGTGCAGGTAAAACCAGCTTGTGTCATATGCTTGCCGATGATTTTAATGCAAAACTCATTTTAGAGCGTTTTAAAGACAATCCTTTTTTACCAAAATTTTACCAGGACCAACAGCGGTATGCTTTTGCCTTAGAAATGTCTTTTTTGGCAGACAGGTACCAACAACTTTTGGAAGACATCACACAATTTGATCTTTTTAAAGAATGTGTGGTTGCAGATTATGATGCGTATAAATCTCTCATTTTTGCTAAAGTCACTCTGCAACAGGAAGAATATAATTTATACAAGAAGTTATTCTACCTAATGCACAAAGAATTGCCCAAGCCAGATGTATACATCTATCTATACCAAAACACCGATCGGCTTTTGGAGAACATTAAAAAAAGAGGCCGCAGTTATGAGAACGCAATAAAGCCAGACTATTTGCAAAAAATCAATGATGGCTATTTGGAGTTTATAAAAAACCAACAAAATGACAGCATTAAAATAATTGACATCTCTGGGCTAGATTTTGTAAAAAACAGAAGTGATTACTTGCTACTTTTAGATCAAATTTTCGCCTAATTAGGAATGTCTTAGGCTTTTATTTTACAGAATAAATCCCAAATAACCACCCCACAACTTACAGCAATGTTTAAGGAATGTTTTGTGCCGTATTGAGGAATCTCAATTACCCCATCGCTTTCACTTACCACCTGTTGCTGCACGCCTTTTACCTCGTGGCCCATGACAATAGCGTATTTTTGATTGGGGCTTGTTTTAAAATTTTCTAAAGAAACAGACTCATGTGCCTGTTCTATACTGGCTATAAAAACTCCTTGACTTTTTAATTTTTGTATCACATCTAGGGTGTTTTCTGCGTATTCCCAGGCTACACTATCTGTAGCCCCAAGTGCTGTTTTTTGGATGTCTTTGTGAGGCGGTTTTGCCGTAATGCCACACAGGTATATCTTTTCTATTAAAAAAGCATCTGCGGTTCTAAAAACAGAACCAATATTGTTTAGACTCCGTATGTTGTCCAAAATAATAATGAGTGGCGTTTTTTCTGAGCCTTTAAAGCTTTGGGCGTCTATTCTGCCAAGTTCACTATTTTTTAATTTCCTATTTTTCATGTCACAAAAATACTTTTTTTATGCGAGGCTTTCTCTCAAAGAAATATTACTTGGCTTATAGCCTTTCTAAATATGTATAAAAAGCTATTTTTACATTTGTACTAATACTTATACAGATGTCTAAAGCCAAGAAGGTAACCCCTTTAATGAAACAATACAATGCCATCAAGGTAAAATACCCTGATGCGTTGTTGCTTTTTAGAGTGGGAGACTTTTATGAAACTTTTGGCCAGGATGCTGTAAAGGCTGCAGGAATTTTAAACATCACTCTTACTGCAAGAAACAATGGTGGCGAGCAAACACCCTTGGCTGGGTTTCCGCACCATTCTGTAAATACATATTTGCCAAAACTTGTTATGGCAGGGTGCAGAGTGGCCATTTGTGACCAGCTAGAAGACCCAAAACAAACCAAAACTATTGTAAAAAGAGGCGTTACAGAGCTTATAACTCCGGGAGTTGCCCTAAACGATGGTATACTAGAGGCTGGTTCAAATAACTTTTTGGCTGCTGTTCACTTTAGCCCTGGCAAGGGAGGTACTTTTAAGAATTCTCAGAAAATAGGGGTGTCTTTTTTAGATATTTCAACGGGAGAATTTTTAAGTAGTGAGGGAAACGCCGCTTATGTAGATAAGCTATTGCAAAACTTTAACCCTAGCGAGGTGCTTTTTAGCAAACAAAAAAGAAAATTGTTTTCTGAGACCTTTGGAGATAATTTCCACGTGTTTCATCTAGAGGATTGGGTATTTCACAAAGATTACGCCCTAGAGACACTGCACAAACATTTTGACACTAAAAACTTAAAAGGCTTTGGGGTTGATCATCTTGAACACGGTACTATTGCCAGTGGGGCCGCCTTGCATTATCTAGCAGAGACCCAGCATAATAAACTAAAACACATTACTAAAATAGCACGTATTGCAGAAGATCAGTACGTGTGGATGGACCGTTTTACCATACGCAATCTAGAACTGTATCACAGCCACCAACAAAACGCGGTAACCCTTTTGGATGTTATAGATAAAACCATCTCACCTATGGGCGGCCGCATGTTAAAGCGGTGGATGGCCTTACCACTTAAAAATAAGGAGGCTATCACAAGGCGTCATGAAGTGGTTAGTTACCTGCTAGAGCACAGCCAAGAGCTGGACAAAATACAAACCAATACAAAACGCATTGGTGATTTGGAGCGTTTGATATCAAAGGTGGCTACCTTAAAAATAAGCCCACGAGAGGTGGTGCAATTAAAAAATTCTTTAGAGGCTATAGTGCCTATAAAACAGCTTTCTCAAAATAGCGATAACCCATCACTTGCTTTGTTGGGCGAGCAGTTAGAGCTGTGTGAAGACTTGAGATCTAAAATTAAACAAACCCTAGACGAGCAGGCGCCGGTACATATTATAAAAGGGAATGCTATTGCCCATGGGTTTAATGAAGAACTGGATGATTTAAGAGCCGTTGCTCAGGGAGGAAAACAATACCTAGACCAGATGCTCTCTAGAGAGACTCAGCGCACCGGTATAAGCTCTTTAAAGATTGCCAGTAACAATGTATTTGGGTACTATATAGAGGTGCGTAACACCCACAAAGATAAAGTACCTCCAGAGTGGACCCGCAAGCAAACACTTGTAAGCGCAGAGCGGTACATCACAGAGGAGTTAAAACAATACGAGACAAAAATTTTAGGCGCCGAAGAAAAAATTGCCGTTTTAGAGCATACCATATTTAATGAACTGCTGGAGTGGATGCTTACCTCCATTGCCCCAGTGCAGCAAAATGCCAAAGCTATTGCAGAGCTAGACTGCCTTTGTAGTTTTGCCCTGCAAGCAAAACTATCAAACTATACCAGGCCTGTTTTTGACCACACCACAGATTTAGAGATTACCCAAGGGCGCCATCCAGTGATAGAAAAGCAATTACCGCCAGATGCTCCATATATTAGTAATGATGTTTTTCTAGACCAACAAGGCCAACAAATTATCATGATTACGGGGCCAAACATGAGTGGTAAGAGTGCTATTTTAAGACAAACCGCTCTAATTGTACTGCTGGCTCAAATGGGGAGTTTTGTGCCTGCTACAAAGGTGCGCATGGGTGTGGTAGATAAAATATTTACGCGCGTTGGGGCCAGTGATAACATCTCTATGGGAGAATCTACCTTTATGGTAGAGATGAATGAAACCGCTAGTATTCTAAACAACCTAAGTTCTCGCAGTTTGATACTTCTAGATGAAATAGGGCGGGGCACCAGCACCTATGACGGTATTTCTATAGCGTGGGCTATAAGCGAATACTTGCACGAGCATCCAAGCAAGGCTAAGGTTTTATTTGCTACCCATTACCATGAAATTAATGAGATGGCAGCAACCTTTGACCGCATAAAAAACTTTACGGTCTCTGTAAAAGAACTAAAGGACGATGTGTTGTTTTTAAGAAAACTCGTCCCGGGAGGGTCTCACCATTCTTTTGGAATTCATGTGGCAAAAATGGCAGGAATGCCTCAGGGGGTTTTACGCCGGGCCAATACAATTTTAAAAAGATTAGAGAAAACGCATTCTTCTGAGGCTTTGAGTGATACTGTTACCAAACTAACTGATGCGCAAATGCAGCTTAGTTTTTTTAATCTGGATGATCCTTTACTGGAAGAATTAAGAGACCAAATCACTGAGCTTGATATAGATACCCTAACTCCTGTGGAAGCTTTACTAAAGTTAAACGAAATAAAAAGAATGCTACAGCCACCCTCTGGAGAGACCCCTAAAAAATAAGATGAAATTTTTTAATAAAAAGGGTTGATTTTTATCTAAAAATTTTAAATTTGCACCCGCTTTACTATTGAAGCATGATCATTAAATTTGAGATTAGTTTTTACTAATTTCTCTGAATTGCGAAAATAGCTCAGCTGGTAGAGCGCCACCTTGCCAAGGTGGAGGTCGCGGGTTCAAATCCCGTTTTTCGCTCTATACTATACCAATGCTGAAGTGGTGGAATTGGTAGACACGCTGGACTTAAAATCCAGTGGGCAGTAATGCCCGTACGGGTTCAAGTCCCGTCTTCAGTACTAAAACTCTTGTTAATCGTTTGATTTTCAAGAGTTTTTATGTTTTAAATACTCAGTCTTGCCAACCATTTGCCAACTATTTATAAAAAGTGTTCTTTTTTTTCTAAATGGATCCCCAGGATTAATACTGAAAGCAGCTATCCTTATTGCCTCACTAAAAATCTATTTGCATGCTATATTTTAATCAATAACTACCAGAGCTAGACAAATAAAAAGAATAAACTAGAGCATCCACTAAAAAAACCTAAAAAATTCTGAGCTAGCTACTTTAAAAAACCAACACCCCCCTATCTAAATAATATCACTTTCCTTTTGGGGCAGGTCTTCGTGAGATGATATATTACCTAGAGGTTATAGGTTTATAATATTAAAAAATTGTTTATAAGAAAACCCTCAAATTTCTGCAAGGGTTTGGTATGGGGGTTGTTGTCTAAGGTCGCAGAGATTTAGTATTCTTATTGATTTTATATGTTTGATAGGTATTTATTAATGTAAGTAGATTATTTGTCTTTATTGATGAATCAATCTCTCCCAATCTATTATCTAACATTCTTGTTGATTCCTCGGTGATATAACTTAAATCATCAATAGAACTTACTATTCTATCACTCATATCCCTAATTTCATACATTAAACCTTGGATATTTGAATTCAATTCCGAAATACCTTTATTTAGTGTAGTTAGTTTATGAGAGGTTTCATTTTCCCAATTTGAGTTGTAAATATTCAGTTTATCAAACTTTTCATAGGCATTATAAAAAGTAAATTGGTCATCTTCAATTAACGAAACAATGAGGATTAAAGAGTTAATTAATAGAAGATTGTAAGAATGTATTTCACCTTCTAAAATGTCAACATATTCGTCTAAATCTTTTTTATTCGTTACCTTTTTAATACAATCAAATATGAGTTGTAAATTACTTCGTTTTTGTTTTATATAGTAATCAACTTTAACAAACTGTTGGGTGTAATTTTGGTTAAACTCTTTCCCTTTTTCTATAAAAACTTTTTGATGTTTTTTTAGAAGAAGATCAAACTCATTTCTATTTTCTATAATATCGATTTTTCCGTTGTTGTCTTTATCTAGTTTTGTTAAAAAGTGGGCTTGCGAATCTTTTAATTTTTCTTGTCTTTCTTTTTCTTCCTCTTCTAGTCTTTTTTTCTCTAATTCTATGTTTTTATTATATATGTCTGGAGTTATTTTTGAGACTTTACTGTGAATTGATATAATTTTTTTTATTTCAGTAAATAACTTTTTGTCTGCGGTCTTAACACCTAAGTTTCCTGTTATATAATCTCTAACAGAATGAGACTCCCATCCTCTTGTATCATTACGATAAATTAAAATTTTAATTGTAAATGGAGGAGTTCCGTTAGGGTGAGTGTTTGAATAAATTAATTTTATTGACCCCCCATTACTGAGATAAGACTCACCAAAGTCATCATAGACAGGGAAGCAAAAATGATGGGAATTCACATTCATAAATGTTTTAAAAATTGATTGATTAACAAATCTTTTCCATTCCGCATTTGAAGTTTTCCCCCCTCTAGATTTTAATTCTACTGTAATAATTTTATAATTTTCTATTGGTTTTAATTTTTGAGGTGTTTTTTTATTTGGTTTTTTTATTTTAAGATTACTTTTTTTTAATGCTTCTTTTGCTATTTGTTTTTTCCTTTTATTTTTTAAATAAAAAAAAACAATAAGGACGACCATTAACGCACCTACTTGTTCTACTTCCATAATAAAATATTTTATTAATTATTATAATCAAATATAAATTTATTGTAGATGTAAACCAAGGTATGCCTTAAATAAACACTTTTGCAGACCCAACTACAAGGGCATCACATAAATAATTGTTGGTTACCATCATCGCCACAAAACAAGGGTTAAAAACTTGTATATGAGGTGATTATGTAACACGTAAGTAGCATTTTTGTTAGGGGTTATATAAACTTCGTGGTAGGGTTACCCTTTACCTCTTTGTGTAAAGACTGTGAATTGTCTTTTCAAATTTATATTAGAGTATAAAAAAAGGATTAACCTTTACGATTAACCCTGATTATAAATTATTTATAATGTGATTTTTACCCTCTCAAAGATTTAGTGTTTTTGTTGATTTTATAATTCTGATAGGTGTTTATAGCATTGATTAAATTTCCTGCCTTCATAGTAGAATCTATTTCACTTAGTTGCTCATTTAGTTGCTGGTTAGACTCTTCCGTTACATAACTAAGTTCATCAATGGAATTAGATATTTGATTACCCATATCTCTTATTTCGTACATTAAACTTTCTAACCCATCTCCAATATTTGTAAGTTTTTGGGATATATCCTTTTCATGTTTTGAATCAAACATGTTAATTGTATCAAACATCTCGTGAATCTCGTAAAATGTAATCATATCATCTTCAACCAATGATACAATCATGTTAAGAGAATTAAATAATATAAGGTTGTATGTATGGATTTCACCCTTTAATATCTCAACATATTCATTCAATACCTCTTGACTTGGTGTATCTTTTATGGAATTAAATATAGATTGAATATTTCCTTTTTTTGTTTTTAGATATGATGATACTTTAACAAATTGTTGAACGTAGTTTCTATCTACTTCTACAATACTCTTTTGATGTTTCTTAAGTAATGTGTTAAAATCATTACCTTCAATTACATCAACTTCTCCATTACCATCTTTATCTAATTCACTTAATACATTGGTTTGTGAGACTTGTAGTTCTTTGAGTCTTTTTTCCTCTTTTAATCGTTCTTGTTCTTTTCTTTGTTCTTCTTTTAATCGTTCTTGTTTTTTTATTTGTTCTTCTTTTAGTTTAAAAAATTTACTTGTAATCTCAAATAAGTCGGTGTTTATTTTGTTAAATATTTCTTCATATGTTTTAAGATTTAAAAGAATTTTGTGTGTACCTTCTGATTTACTAATTGAATATTCGAAAGTGGGGTGAACTGAAAGTATATTTATGGGTAAAAAATCATAAGTGAATTCTTGTGATGAACCTAATCCAGATTTACCACATTGAAGGATTTTATCTTTTGTAAAACACAAACCATTTACAAGACCAAAAATTATTTCATATTTTTCATAAAATTTATTATGAAGGAAATATGAATTAAAAGAGAATCTTTTATTCATTTTTTTATGTATTTCATTTTTTGATAAGACTATCTTATTATCCTTATTTTTTTCGTAAAACTCTTGTAATTCTTTACTTAAATCTAGTTCTTCCATCTTCAAACAGGTATTTGTTTTGACTACAATTTAAGATTTATATTCATGAATCACAAAAGATGTAAATCAATACAATTCTAACCTGTTCTACATTACAACACCTCAAAACTCTTTCTAACCCATAAAAACAAAGGGCTAACGTTTTTGTTAACCCCATGTTTTGTTAGGGAGTGTAAAATGTGGCTGAGGGGGTTACCCTATGTCTCACCATCTTCAATATAAATTAGCCTAGAATCCTTTTAATTTCTCTTAATTACCATAATTTAAATCTATATTTTTATACTTTAGTGCTTATTAGTAAAATATCTAAATGGAGAAAACAAAACTTGGTGAGGTATATCTAGCTTCTACAATAATTAAAAAGGAGATAAAGAGCTGCACTATTGTGTGGCTTTTTGTTTATGTTTGAAACTCAAATTAATTAAACAAATGAAAGATTCTAAAAATTCAGAAAATCTACCTGATGATCTGTCCTCAGACAAGGCCACTAATTATAATGGTGCACTGGCAACACTCGTAACTGTGTTTTTCTTTTGGGGATTTATAGCTGCTGGAAACGGTGTATTGATTCCGTTTTGTAAAACCTATTTTAATTTAGACCAGTTTCAGAGTCAATTAATAGATTTTGCTTTTTATGGTGCATACTATATGGGAGCGCTTATGTTATTTGTGGTGTCTAGTCTAAAAAAGACTGACATAATGAATAAATGGGGATTCAAAAGCGGAATTGTAAAAGGGTTGATTTTATCTGCCGTAGGAGCTGGAGCCATGATATTAGCAGTAAATGGAGCTGATCCAGGAGATTCGTCTGCCTTCGCCTTTATTTTGGGTGCATTGTTCATTGTAGCCCTAGGATTTTCATTGCAGCAGACAGCTGCGAATCCTTTTGCGGTAGCTTTGGGTGATCCAGAAACAGGCTCTCATAGATTAAACCTTGCAGGAGGTATTAATTCATTAGGTACAACTGTTGGGCCTTTAATAGTTGGTGCCGTGCTCTTCGGGACTGCCGCTAAGGCAGATATAGCAGCGTCTATTTCAAATGGAAGTATTACCCTATCTTCTGTTCAATATCTTTATGTAGGTGTGGGGCTTCTATTTCTTTTGTCTGCGGCCTTATTTAAGTTTTCTAATAAGTTGCCAGGTGCCAAAGCAGACGCAAATTTTATAGGTGCTAAAAAGGCATTAAACACTCTAATTGCAATTACAGTACTACTAATTGTTGTTTTCTTTTTTGTGTTTAGCCAATATTCAGGCTTGGCTCCAGGGGCCAAGTTAGACGATAAAGCAGATCATTTAATTTTAATTCTTTCAGCTATCGGCCTTTTGGCTATTGTAGGAGGTTTATTAGGGGCCAATAAAATGGCTAAGTCAAATCCTAAGGGCTGGGGAGCCATGCAGTATCCTCAACTAGTGCTTGGGATGTTGGCTATTTTCACCTATGTTGGAGTAGAGGTTTCTATAGGAAGTAATCTAGGAGAACTGTTAATGACCAAAGCTTTTGGTAGCCTTACAGAGTCAGAGGTGGCTCCATATATTTCTCTTTATTGGGGAGGCTTAATGATAGGTAGATGGGCTGGTGCCATAGCAGTATTTAATCCAGGCGAAGGATTAAAAAAAATACTTTATATAGTGGTTCCTTATGTTGCTTTTGGGGTAATTCTATTGGCTATTTACTTAGCAGAATTTGAAGTAGTTCATTTGTTTGGATTTTCTGCATGTGTTGCCTTGCAAATAATAGGTTTCTTTCTCGGAAAAGACAAGCCAGCAAGAACACTTAAAATATTTGGTATATTAGGTATGGCAGCTATGCTTGTAGGGCTATTTACTTCAGGTAATATAGCAATTTATGCCTTTTTAAGCGGAGGTTTGTTTTGCTCAATTATGTGGCCTTCTATATTTTCTTTAAGTATAAAAGGGTTAGGGAAATATACTTCTCAGGGTTCTGCATTTCTAGTAATGATGATTTTAGGTGGAGCTATTATTCCGCCCATTCAAGGAAAATTGGCTGATATCATAGGGATACACGAGTCTTATATTATTTGTGTGTTGTGCTTTGCGTATTTAGCTTTCTTTGCTCAAAAAGTAGGAAGCCTTCACCAGAAAAAGGCTTAATTTACATTTTTAATTAGCCTTTATATTTCTTAGAAATATGTTGAGCAGCAATCTATAAGCCATAAAAAGAGTATATAAAAAACTCCTTACAAACAGTAAGGAGTTTTTTATATGTTTTTTAAACGTATTGTTCTATCCCTTAAGCAACAGAGGCTTTATTTTTTGGTGCAATTCTATTTTTTTAAGATCAACTTGTAGCTGAAAACAGCATTAAATTAGTTTTATTGTGAGATTAATTTTGTATTTTTGAAACAGAACCTAACCATAAAACAAATTAGTATGAAAAATGTAATTACTGCTTTATTTTTATTTGTATCCTGCGCAATGTTTGCACAAGATCTTGTCAACATAACATATGTAAGTGTCGCTAGAGAAAACTCAGAAGAGTTTTTAGAACTGCACAAAAAATTCACCAACATGTCTATGGGGGAAGAGAGAACAATTATACAATCTGCAGTTTTTGCCCATGCCTTTGCAGGAGACTACACCTTTGCGGTATATGATTTTTATGATACTGAGGTTGCTCTTGTTACAGATGCAGCTATTAGTACTAAAATAATGGATGCTAACATAAAGGCACTAAACCTAGATGAAAAAGCACAAGCATCTCTTGATGCAGATTACAGGAGGTATGTAGGTATGTTTGTAGAGGGGCATACAGACCAAATACGTAGTTTTAAAGGTTTAGAGGAATTAAGTTTCTCAAATGAAGATATAGACTGGTCTACAAAAAAAGTTGTAGTAGTTAGTAAGTATGATACCCAGTGGTCAAAAAACAAAGACTTTACACAGGCCATGATTGATGGTAATATTAAAGCTCTTAAAGAAAGTGGAAAGGTATTCCTTACCGTTACTAGCCGTCATTTATATGGCTCAGGTATGGATTGGCACTCCTATATGTTTTATGAAAGCTGGTCAGACTTTGCTGCCTATGAAGAAAGTAACTTTGGCGGTGCCATGAATGCCAACGACATTAAATTTTGGTCTTCAATTGATGCCCATGAAGATGAAATATTAATGTGGATTGGTGGTATGAGCCCCGACACGAAACTATTTGATTACGCAAAATAATAAAGAGAGTATTATCTTGTGATTATTAAAGGTCTCAACATTTGTTGAGACCTTTTTTATTTTAACCTACTATAGTACTTGTTTTGTAGCTTCATTGCTGCCAAAGAGCTCTTTTCAGAGCGGTACACCTATAGCCTTTCTAGATGTATTGGTGTATTTTTTGGAGCAAGGTATACGCCTTCAAAATGGCGCAAAAAAAACTCCTTACAAACAGTAAGGAGTTTTTTATGTATGAAAAACGTATTGTTACATCATTCCAGGCATTCCGCCACCCATAGGAGGCATTGCTGGGGTGTCTTCTTTAATGTCAACCAAAGCGCATTCTGTAGTTAAGATCATACCAGCAACAGAGGCTGCATTTTCTAGTGCAATTCTAGTTACTTTTTTAGGATCTATAATACCAGCCTTTAGCATATCAACATAGGTTTCAGACTTTGCATCATACCCGTAGTTTTTCTTTCCTTCTAAGACTTTATTTATCACAACACTTCCTTCGCCTCCAGCATTTTCTACAATGGTACGCAAGGGCGCCTCTATAGCCTTAGCTACAATTTGTACTCCTGTTTTCTCGTCTTGGTTTGTTGTTGTAATTTTCCCAAGTGTGTTTTGTGCACGTATCAGGGCAACTCCACCACCGGCAACAATACCTTCTTCAACAGCAGCTCTAGTGGCGTGAAGCGCATCATCTACACGGTCTTTCTTTTCTTTCATTTCTACCTCACTGGCAGCACCTACATATAATACCGCTACACCACCAGCTAGTTTTGCTAGGCGTTCTTGAAGCTTTTCTTTATCGTAATCACTGGTAGTTGTCTCAATTTGAGATTTAATTTGTCCTACACGAGTTTTGATATCTGTTTTCTTTCCAGCTCCATTTACAATGGTTGTATTGTCTTTGTCTATAGTTACTGTTTCTGCAGTTCCTAACATTTCAATGGTGGTATTCTCTAAGGTAAAACCACGCTCTTCACTAATTACTGTTGCTCCAGTTAAAATAGCAATATCTTCAAGCATTGCTTTTCTTCTGTCACCAAATCCTGGCGCTTTTACCGCAGCAATCTTTAAAGACCCGCGCATTTTATTGATTACCAAGGTAGCCAAGGCTTCTCCATCTACATCTTCTGCGATGATAAGTAAAGACTTTCCTTGTTGAGCAACTGGCTCTAAGACAGGCATCAGATCTTTCATAGAAGAGATCTTTTTATCACACAATAAAATCATTGGGTTTTCCAGTTCTGTCTGCATTTTCTCACTGTTAGTAACAAAATAAGGAGATAAAAAACCACGATCAAACTGCATTCCTTCCACAACATCTACATAGGTATCTGTTCCTTTAGCCTCTTCAACAGTAATGACACCTTCTTTACCAACTTTTCCAAAAGCCTTTGCAATTAAACTACCAATAGCCTCATCATTGTTTGAAGAGATTGCAGCAACTTGTTTAATCATTTCGCTAGAATTTCCTACTTTGGTGCTTTGTTTCTCAAGATCCTTAACAATAGCCTCTACTGCCTTGTCAATCCCTCTTTTTAAATCCATTGGGTTAGCACCAGCAGCAACGTTTTTAAGTCCTTCTTTTACAATAGCCTGAGCCAAAACGGTAGCTGTTGTAGTTCCATCACCAGCCAAATCGTTGGTTTTACTTGCTACTTCTTTTACCATTTGAGCACCCATGTTTTCAAGGGGGTCATCTAATTCAATTTCTTTGGCCACAGAAACTCCATCTTTAGTTACCACTGGAGCTCCAAATGATTTGCCAATAATTACATTACGCCCCTTAGGACCCAATGTTACCTTTACTGCATTTGCTAATGCATCTACACCACGCTTAATGCCATTACGAGCATCTAAGTCAAATATTATGTCTTTTGCCATGTTATTTTTATTTTGTGACCCCTTACCTGTGGGGTTTATACTGGTTAATAATTTTAATCTTTTGTTTAAATAATTGCAAGGATGTCTTCCTCGCGCATAATTAAGTATTCTTTGCCATCTAGCTTTAATTCTGTGCCAGCATATTTACCATACAGTACAGTATCACCAACTTTTACTGTCATCTTGTGGTCTTTTTTACCATTTCCTACAGCAGCAATCGTGCCTTGTTGAGGTTTTTCTTTAGCGCTATCTGGTATGTATAATCCAGAGGCTGTTTTTGTTTCTGCCGCTTGAGGTGTTACCACGACTCTATCTGAAAGAGGTTGAATTTTTAATCCCATTATTATATTAGTTTTTAATTTCTGCAAAAGCAAAAATTGTATTAGACGTTGTTTTTATTATAAGTAACTATTGGCAGAAAGTATGCCAACACCTTAAAACTGACATTTTTATAGCTATAAAAATAAAAAATGCCAGCTTAGTGACAAGCTGGCATTTTTTTAAAGTGTTATGGTTTTTTTTATGGCGTATCTACAGGAGCGTTATCCGGTGTTGGTAACGCGGTTTGTATCACCTCTGTATCTTGAATACTTGATTGTTGTGTTTCAATGCTTCCTACAAGAGGAATGCTTGATAGTAAAATTAACACAAGTAATAAACCTCCAAGGGTCCATGTAGACTTGTCCAAAAAATCTGTGGTTTTTTGTACACCACCCATTTGTGTGGATCCTCCACCTCCAAAAGAAGAAGATAATCCGCCACCTTTTGGGTTTTGAACCATTATTACTACTATTAGCAAAAATGCTACGAAAATAATTAAAATTAAAAATATTGTAAAGGTACTCATGATGCTTCTGTGTTTATCAGTTTTTCTACTGCTCTAATTTGGTCTGCAAAGAAACCACTTTTTTCGGGATTTTTCAAAATTAATATTTTATAAGCTTGAATTGCCTTTTTATAGTTTTTTTGCTGCAGATATACTTTAGCCAAAGTCTCTGTCATCAAGGAGTTTGAGGGCTTTGAGTCTTCTTGTGTTGTGTTTTGTAGTTGAGGGCTATTTTTTAATGATTTAATTTTCGGCTTTTCATTGATGAATTTTTCAATTAAATCATACTTGTGCTCTTTTTCTTTTGTTATGTGCGAGGGCTTTTGCTCTTTTATTTCTTCTCGCACAATAGGGGTGGCAGTAGTTAATTGAAGCCACTGAGAAAAAGAATGCCTGTCTTTTTTTGAAAAGGCAAGGGGAGTGTCAATTCCTAGCTGGCTTGAGGCAGCTTGCTTTTTATTTGTGTTGTTTGATACATCTTCTTTGTTTGAAAATTCTTGGGATACAGCAATCATTTGTTCTATGTCTGCAATTTTCTTTTCAAATAAGTTTGGATCTAAAACCGCCTCTGCATCTTCTAGGGCCTGCTTGTGTTCTTGCTTTTGTTCTGTATCAATGGTTTGAGAGAGATCCTCGCCAATTTCAATATCATACTGCCCAATGGATTGGTCGTTGCTTAAAATTTGCAATGAAATTTGATCCTGCTCAAAGCTCTCTGAGGTAATAAACTCAAATAATATGTCTCTATTGGTGGTATGCGCCGCTGTAAGTTTCAGGGCGTCGTTGTATCTAAAACTCTCTTGATTTTTTAAACCCTTTAGCCATAATGCTCTTGCGCTTTGGAAGTAGGGGTAGGTGTCAATAACTTCAACCAAATCAGGGAGTGCCTGCTTTGTTATTTGCTGGGGGTCTGCTAGTAAAAAGGTATAGTTTTGTGTGTTCAAAATATTACCAGTTTGCGAGTGATTTATTAAATATATCTTGAGTGATACGCTCAAATATTTCATTTAAAGCATCATCTAGTTCAGAGCCTGTCAACAAGCTTTGCCCGGTGTAATCTTTGTAAAATGAGAAGCGTTGTTCAAAGCCTTTTTCTTCACTGTTTTTATTAAAAAAACGCACATTAATACTTATGGTTAACCTGTTTTGCGCAGCAGTGTTTTGTGAGGTTGCTGTAATGGGCGCGATGTAATACTCTGTAATTTCGCCTTCATAGGTGAG
>Ga0209602_1000284_pt1 | contig 49737 bp, 27 predicted proteins | sample COGITO_mtgs_1205_3_FD_184810 | JGI IMG/M metagenome (GOLD analysis project Ga0209602, IMG submission 184810) | Pelagic marine microbial communities from North Sea - COGITO_mtgs_120524 (SPAdes) (version 2) | ecosystem: Environmental > Aquatic > Marine > Epipelagic ...
TTCGACCACGCGCCCGTAGGCAGGATGCTCCATCCGGCAAAGACGGAGGATGTCTTAAGAAATTGACGGCGATTTATTTTCATAACGTACGACTTTGTTGAATACGATTCTCTCTAAAAAATGTGATGAATATCAACAGGACGATGCCGGCGAACGCAGCGGGTGCTCCCCATAGCGGCCTCCAATCAATCGACTGCAATTGTTGCTTGCGTAGCTGTGGAATCGTCTCGGCCCGAATACGCTCGATTTGCGCCTGCGCATCAGCTGGCGCACTCGCAGATTGCTGCTGCTCGACGAGGACTTGAATCGTCGCCCGACTCTCTGCGATCTCAGCGGCAAACGCCTGTGATGCCTCTGTGGTGGTGCGTGTTTCAACCATGCCAGCGACTTGAGCACCGATAAACATCCCTAGCCCCAGCGTAAAAAACACCAACATCCCCTGCGCCTGACCGCGAAGCGCGCGAGGTGCGATCCGGTCGGTATAAATCTGCCCGGTCACGAAAAAGAAATCGTAGCAGATCCCATGCAGCAAGATGCCACTCAAGACCATCCATCGCACCTGCTCCGGTGCCCCGATCGCAAATAATGCATAGCGTGCGACCCATGCCAACATACCGACGGCGAGCATCCACTTGACCCCGAGTCGTTTGAAGCAAAACGGCATCACCAGCATGAACAAAATTTCTGAGACTTGGCCGAGCGACATCGTGGCACCGATCACATCGCCCATTTTTAACATATCCTTGAGCGCCTGCAAAAATCCGAACTCACCGAAGTCGCACATTTCGACCATGCGACTGGTGATCTGATAATAAAAAGCCAACGGGATACAAACAAGCATCGAGCAGAGCATAAATACCAAATAAGAGCGATTCTTCAGCAGCACCAGTGCATCCAGACCGAACAGTTCTCGAAGCGACACTTTCCCCTGAGCGCCCGGCGGGGTGTTTGGCAGAAAGAAGCTAAACAGACCCAGCACCAAGGCAGCCACTGCAACGAGGTAGAACATGTTGATCTTTGTCCCCCAGCCGAGGTAGGACAGTGAAACACCCGCAACAATCCAGCCAATAGTGCCCAACACACGAATACGTGGAAATTGCTTTTCTGGGTCCTGCATATTGCGCAGGGCCACGGTATTGGACAGCGCCAGCGTGGGATAGTAAGTCAGCATGTAGCCGAGAAACACTCCATTGATAAGCCCAGGCGACATCCCGCTCGCCATGCACGCCGTCGCAGCCAGCATGATCAAGCCGCCGGCCAGATGCATGACCCCCAACACTCGTTGAGCCGGAAAAAAGCGATCCGCGATCATACCAACCAGAAACGGAGACAGCATGCCGGCAATTGGTCCGACGGAATAGGTCCAACCGAAGTCCGCCCCACCAAAGCCAATGGTCGATAGATAATTCGGTGCGGTCCGACGGAATAGGTCCAACCGAAGTCCGCCCCACCAAAGCCAATGGTCGATAGATAATTCGGTGCGGTCACATACCATGCCCCCCAGATAAAATACTGGAGAAACATCATGAGCGAAAGCTGAAGGTGCGTGCGGGAATTCATAAATTGCGGCCTCTCATTAATGATTGCTACCAAGCGTTGAAGTTCCCCGAAATCAATTCGATCACGATGGGGCTATGATAATTCGGGGGTATAATATGTATATATTAGCACATCCCCCCGCCAGTGTCTTGTAAAATAGCAGCAGCCTCATGTATATTACAGCACTCGGCGCCGTTCCTGCTTTCGATACTCACTCGGAGAGACCCCCATCACCCCGCTGAAAAGCCCGGGTAAAATGACTCTGGTCATAAAACCCCACCTCCGCAGCAATCGTCGCCACCGTCTCATGGCTCGAAGCCAGTCGATGACAGGCCGCACTGACGCGGACATTCTGAATATGCTTGGTCGGCGTGAGCACGAATAATTGACGAAAGCGGCGCTCAAACTGACTCGTCGATAAATGCACCATCTCTGCCAGCTGATCAATTTTGATCGGCTGCGCATAGTGCAAGCGCACATGCTCGAGCACTTCGTTCATCGCAGTGTAGGGACGCAGCGCAGTATGGGTATCCACCGTATTGCGCGCAATACAGGCCAGCCCCACCATCTCCCCCTCGCTCGAGTAAAGCGGCACCTTGGTCACCACCATCCAGTTAATCGAATTATTCGGATCCGGTGCCATCTCCACACGATCGACGATGCTCTCCCCTGTTTCAAACACATGGCGATCATCCTGCATATATCCACGAGCCCGATCCTCTGCAAAGATCTCCAAATCCGTCTTACCGACCATATCCAACTCCCGCTCAAAACCACACATCCGCGCCGCTAACTGATTCGCCAGCATCACGCGACCCTGCATGTCTTTGGCGACAAAATAGACATCCGGCAAATAATCAAAGAGTTGCTGAAGCGCAGTGCCATGTAAACGCTCGCGAAACAGATCGCGCGCTCGAAGCGTCTGCTCATTCAACTGTCCATCATCACTCATCAAAATCAGATATACAAATACCCCGCGCCTCCGGCAAGCCATACCTCACATATCAGGGCGCTACACTCAGACTCAGTGACTGCGAGGTGCCCCACTGGCGACAAGTGAGATTGACCTGCCAGATGTTGTCGCCGAGGTTCTTGACCGAAGTGACCTCACAGTTTTCAGAGCCTGCGGCTTTGAGCGATTGCTCGCTGTAGAACGTCAGACTGCCTTCTTGCGCGCCGGCATCGCTGAGATTGATTTCCACAGTGGAAGAAGTTAGGCGAATGTTGTCGATCTCCGTCGCACCGATGGAGAGGTGCAGGTTGGAACCAATCAAGATCGGCAGGCCTGCTTGCGATTCCACAATCGGTGTGAAGCGCAACAGACTGGACGAAAGCGGATTCAACTCGGCGACGGTATAACTATCCTGTGCATAGCCGACCAGCTTGTTACTCCAGAAATCAAACACCGCACATTTCGTGCCGACAGGTAAACCAGCGGTCTTGAAATCGAGTGTAACCGCCATCTTTCCCTCGGTGGAGTTATAGAGATTGTAAACCGCGAAATCACCATACGGACGCTGTGCCGCGAAGCCGAAGATCTCGTTGTTCGGAGTCTGCCCGAGTGTGAGTAGCTTCGCTGGCTCACGGCTACCGGGGCGCATGATCTCGAAGTTACGCCATTTCTCGATCGCGTCGGGCTTGTTCAGCGGCTCACTGGTCATCGCAGTGCCACCGACCAGACCGACGACATTATGCCAAGTCCTCCACATGCCCTCCCCTTGTGGTGTGGGTCCGAGTGTGCGACTCGGCAAAGTCTGAGCCAGATAGGCCACGTCAGCATCATTCTGCCACCAGACGTTGTCGTAGATTTGAAAGCGCAGGACGGACTTCAGGCACTTGTTAAAGTGAGCCGGGTGTGAATCTGGGCCGACACGAGCGGCGTCGATAAAGCCGATCACGCCACGCGTCGGTGAACCGAGGCAGGACAGGATATACATTTCTTCGCCAGCTGCTTCACGGTAGAGTGTATAGAGATCACGGAAGACTTGTAGACGTGTTTTGGTCGGATCGACGAAGCGACTGCCAATACCGTTAAAGTCGATCTTGATATAACCGAAGCCACGCTCGCGGGCATCGTTGATGATATTGAAGAGAAACTTTTTGGACTTAGGATGATCGGGATTTATCCAGTTGGCACCTGCAGGGTGAAACGGATTCGCATTCATGAAATTGGCGATGCCTTTGGCATTGGTTTGAATCGCATCTGGATTCTCGATCCCCCAAGGGTGCTCGGGGTTGATCATCAACGGCGCAAACCATACACCGGGAATGTTGCCGGACTCGCGGATGCGTTTGGCAACGGCTGCCATACCATCGGGGAACTTCGCATTGGCGCTCCAGTTGCCGTCCATTTTCTGGTAGCCATCGTCAATTTGAATGATGCCCTTACCGAAGGTATTCGGGTTAGATTCAATGGTTTCGGTCACATCGAGCACGTGTGCCGCATCAATTTTGGTAGTGCGGTCATACCAACTGCACCATCCGTAAACCGCGCCCTTGTTGCGGCGAACGCCGTGTGTGGTGGCGACCCAGCGAGTCCAGAGATCCGTCGACGTGGTGGACGGTTCGAACGAAAATATCATCTCTTCACTACGGCGACTTTCACCTGCGCGCACTAGCACACTGTCCATATTGACCGATGCGACTAAAGCCTGATCAAGGAACTGGACCAAGGTATACGCTTCGGCAGGACCGACTGGGCCGACGAGTAATCCATCGCCGTTGGGACGATAGAGCATCGCTGCTTCATTGTAGCGGTCTTTGGCATTTGCCAACGACACGGCATCCTTATCCTGCATGAGTGGCGTGACTAACCACTCCGCAGCATTATCGACGCGCATGCTGCCCCCGGAGTCTTTGCGCGTGTCCAACAGATCGAAGCTCTGCAGCTTCACATCCTGATCGCTGTAGTTATGAAAGACGCCCTGCAGTGTGAACGCTTTCAAATCCTTCAACTGTTTCAAGGTCAGCGTATACTGATACGGCGAATCGTTTTGACGATACGTCGCCTGACTGACAATCGCTTGGCCAAACGGTGTGGCGCATTCGCTCTGACGCACGGAACCGATCAGCTGATAGCCGCGTGTGCCGACACGCTTACTGGCGCCATGGACCTGAAAGACCGCCGAGGAAACCCCGGAGAGTTCAGAGATCCCGGCCGCATCGACCAGTACCCGGGCACCATCGTCTGAAAAACGAGCCCAGGCTTGATCCGCCGCGCCGGCAATCGATTGGAGACAGAGCGCGAGCGCACCCATCGTCAATAGTTTGAGGTATTTTGTATGTTTCATAAGTTTCTATTTAAATTTGTAGCGTTTGATCTGAAAGTGTCGCCGTGCAGGACACCGAATACAGTACTATCCGATCTGACTCCTTAATCGTTGAGCCGAATTGATACGTGTCGGAAGCAGCTCACTGTTATGCCTTTTTAGAGCGCTCCTAATTCTTGGGGTTTTCAAGTAAATCAACCTGCGTATTTTCCGCAACCGACCGCCTGAACAGCTTTCCTTCAACCGTATACTCCAACTCCAGCGTTTTCTTAATTTCGAAAGCCGGATCTTGGCCTGTCATCTCGTTATCCGCGGTGACGCTGTAATTTCCAGCGGCAACGGCCTGCTGAATTTCCTTCGTTACATCAACCTGCTTTGCCGGATTGCCCTTCTGTCCGTAGAGCGCCTTTTTGATCACAATCGCAACGCCGTTGCTTGAAGCGGGCTTTTCAGTCGCTCCGAGCCATGATGCCTGCCTTAGCATTCCGATGGTGGTGCGGAACGTATACTCCCCGGACGCGACTTCGTACACCGCCCGCCCCGCTTCCATGCGCAAAAACTTCACGCCTTCGGCCTGACTCGCCGGGTTCCCTGATTCGGTAATGGCAGCAGCGTCCTTCGCCGGCACATAAACCGTCGCAGTCGTGTTGGCCGGCACGGTGATATTCCAAAGGAACGCTTCATCCTCTCTTTTCCAGTCACTGCTTATACGTCCCTGAATCGAATCGTAATGTCCTTTCGCCCAGGTGATGCCTTCGCCTAGTTCGGGCTTCATGACAATTTTGCGGAAACCGACCCCGTCGCTATCGATCCCTAACATACTACGGAACATCCACTCGCCGCAGGAGCCCAGAGAATAGTGATTAAACGAGTTCATAGCAACGTCACCGAAACCATCTTTATGTGAGTAACTGTTCCAACGTTCCCAAATAGTGGTCGCGCCCTGCTCGATAGAGTATCCCCAAGATGGATAGGTGGTATTTTGAATCAGGCGATACGCCAGATCGCTGCGCCCAATATCCGTGAGCGTGGGGAGCAAAATGGGCATCCCCAGGAATCCGACTGAGAGATGGTAATGCCGCTGCTCGATCCGCTCCACCAGATGAGCTGCCGCCTGCTTGCGTTGGTTGTCTGTGAGCAGGTTAAAACTCAGGGCCATGCAATAAACCGTCTGGAGGTTGCTCTCGATCCTGCCATCGGGGTTCACATAGGTCTTCTGAAAATAACCTCGAATCGCTTCGAACTGTTTATTGTATTTGGCGGCATCCTCTGTCTTACCGAGCACCTCCGCCATTTCAGCCATCAGGCTGGTGGTATAAGCATAGTAAGCGGTTGAGATTAATGCTGTGGGTGGGCGGCCAGTCGGAGCCAACCAGTCACCCCAGGTATGTGCTTTCCTGCCACCAAGCCCGTCTTTACCGCAGGCCTCCATGTAACGGACCATCGCATCGTAATTATCTGCGATCACTTTGGTATCGCCGTATACATGATAGATAGTCCATGGAGAGATGATCCCCGCACAGGCCCAAGCCGCAGCACCGTGACCATGGAAGACCGGAGCCTGATTTCCGAATAGTCCATGTTCATTCTGCGTATCCATTAGATCTATCATCCACTTAGTGAAGAAAGCGGAGACATCCTGATTATAGCAACCGGTTCGAATGAACACCTGCGTATCACCGGTCCAACCGAGCCGCTCATCGCGCTGAGGGCAATCGGTTGGCACTTCCAAATAGTTGGAGCGCTGCCCCCACATAATGTTGCTGTAGAGCTTATTAAGCATCGGGTTGGAGCACTCGAACGAGCTCGCCCCCGGGGCATCCGAATGAACCACAATTCCAGTGACCGCGTCTGCTGCGGGCTTGTTTTTAAGCCCGCTAATTTGAACATAGCGAAATCCATGAAACGTGAAGCTCGGCTCCCAAACCTCTTCGCCGCCGCCTTTGAGAATGTAGGTATCCATCGCCCGGGCGGAGCGAAGGTTAGCGGTATAAACCGTGCCGTCCTCCTTCAGCATCTCGGCGAACTGCATAACTACTTTATCGCCCGCATTGCCATTAACTTTCAACCGGATCCAGCCTGAAAAATTCTGCCCGAGGTCGAACACATAGTGACCAGGGACCGGCTCCGTAAGCTCAAGTGTCGGGAGCTCTTCAGTGCAGCGAACCGGAGCACCGGGATACGCCTCTAGTGGCGGGTTCAGATTCGAACCAGTGACGACCGACGACCAATGACTGCCATCAAAGTCGGGGCGATTCCAGCCGGGCATTTCACGTCGGGCATCATATAGCTCGCCCGCCTGCATATCCGACTCAATGATCGGACCATAGGACGCCTTCCAACTTTCATCCGAACCGATGACTTCCGATTTCCCATCGGCATAGTCGATGTGTAGCTGTGCTTTAAGGCGCAGCCGAGTGCCATACTTATTCTGGTCGATGCAGCTGATATTGCCGCGGAACCACCCGTCGCCAAGAATCGCACCGATCACGTTCGACCCAGCCTTCAGCATGTTTGTTACATCGTAAGCGCGATAATAGATCCGCTTACGGTAATCAGTCCAGCCCGGCATGAAGTATTCATCGCCGACGCGCTCTCCGTTCAAATGCATCTCCAAAACACCCTGCGCGGTGGCATAAACCACCGCCCGTTTCACCGCCGCACGAACCGCAAACTCCTTGCGCAAATAGGGAGACGGAAGATACTGTTTCCGTTTCCGTCCAATCGACAAATCCCATTCGGTGTTCTCCAAAATCGTGGTTTTAACCCGACGCTCATCGACCGTATATTCGAGCTGTAACTTTTTTTTCGTCCCGTATGCCGGATCTCTGCCAGCGAGATCGTTGCTTGGCGTTACCAGTAGATTTCCGGCATCCACATATTCCTGCAGTATCTCCTTCAAATCCATCTGTTTGGCCGGATCTTCCAGCACACCATAGATCGCCTTTGAGATCACCAGTTTCGGGTTTTTCCCCTCCAGCGCAGCGCGATATTCCGGCTTATTTTCCGGCGTTTTGTCTAACCCGATCCACTCAGCCTTCCAATCAGCAAGCTCCAGCAGCCCCATCGACCATCTGGCAGTTTCACTTTCAGCTTCGGCACCGTCGGACTGCTTGATCCACACTTTCCAGAAATAGAGAGTGTTTGATTTGAGCGATTGCCCTGCGTATTCCACCTGAATCGACTGATCGCTCTGAACGACGCCACTGTCCCAAACGTCCCCTTGGTTCCGTTTAAGCAGGTCGGGCGATGAGGCCACAAGAATCCGGTAAGCGCTTTGCCGCACTCCCCTTTCAGCCTTCAGGCTTCCGCCTTCATTCTTTCCGAGGATGACCCAACTCAAACGGGGATGGAGCACATCAATGCCCTCCGGATTGACCAGATACTCGCAACGCAAGTGATCCACTGTGCTCCCAGTTAAGCTGCTGAGACTGGTGATGATCAGTGCCATCATTATTGTAGTAAGTCGCTTCATAGATTTATTATCGTAACCCATTAACTGATATAGGCTCGGCGCTCAACAGGCGAATTGGCCCCAACAACCCCGACTCCATCAATGGTGCGTCTGGCTCGTTTTTATAAAATGGATAAGCCGTCCACGTCGTCCGCTCAGCCTCAGGGAGTTTAGCGTCGCCGATCAGACGGTTTTTCCAAACATTGGTCACGCGCACCTCCACCATGTTGGCTCCAGCTTTCGCCGCATCGGTGATGTCGATCCGAAACGGCGCATTCCACAATACGCCCAGCGGCTGGTCATTCACAAACACCTCGGCCAAATGGCTGACTGCGCCGAGATCCAAAACCACACGACGTCCCTTCTTCAAACGCGCCGCATCCAGTGTGATCGCTTTGCGGTAGCTTGCCGTGCCGGAGAAATATTTGATCCCCTCTTCCGGACGCTGCGTCCAGGATTCCAGCGTATCAAAAACGACCTCCCCTTCCGGTGCGCCACGCTTTTCAGGGAAAGAAACCGACCAACTGCCCAGCACCGTTGCCGGCGTCGGCAAGTCGGCAACCGTGACCTTTGTTGTGCCGCCGTTCTGGAAGCTCACCGCATATTCGCCCGATTCCCAGACACACAATTCCGCATCGCCATTGGCGCACGTGCGAATTGTTGGGCTGAGCTCTGTTGCAACTGTGACCTGTTGAGTCAAGCTACGCACTCGCTTGCCATCCTGCACTAGCTCCGTGACACAGTCTTTGGCTTCGCCCGATGTCTTAAAAATAATAAATTGCGCATCATACGGCATCATCCGTAAAGACACAGTCGTCGACGTTCCGTTGTCCTGAAACATGACCAACTCCGACTTTTTGCCCGTCACCGGGTCCCACGCCTCTGGAACAAGCCCAGTCACGCGGAACTGTAGCGTCAGCTCTTCAAGCCGCTCTTTTTGGTTCGATACATAATACATCTCGCCGGACGGCAGCTTGCGGTGAATATAGCGAACTTCGCTGTCAGCCAAACCCGAGCCAGCCAGAAAATCGGGCGATAGCGCATCCTCTTTGAAAATCGTCTCAAACGATTTACCGGTGATGACCCGGCCTTTGCCGACCCGGCGTTCTCCGGGGCCGACCGCATCCGGCCAAAGCTCAGCAGCCAACTGCTGAATCTTTAGGTCCGCTCGCGGATAATCGTTCATCGACGGGGAGCGAGTCGGCTTGGAGCCAATCACCGTGGCGCCGGCCTGAACCAGCTCCGCAACTTTCTCCAGTGCTTTCGGGGTGTAACGCGCCCCTTGCGGCAGCACCAAATAGCGGTAACGCATGCCAGAGGGCAGCACAACGAACCCGTCTTCGACGCTCATCGTGGCGAAGGTCGTCCAGTCGCACACGTCATAATCATAGCCCTCGGGCAGCACTGGCTTCATCATCTTGCGAGGATCGAGCTGCTTCGGCACATAATAAAAGGCACTGTTGGGTGAATCTTCGCCGTAATAGTAACAGACATCGGCAAAGAAACGTCCTTGGCGTAGCATATACTGACTGCGAGTCAGGTAATCAACCCACGCGCGACCGGGCTTCCACCAAGTCAGCGTGCGGTCAAAGTTCAGCCCAAACTGGCCCAGCGACTGGCCGGGGAAACGGTCATCCGGCTGATGCGCAAAGCGATGAAATACCATCTCATTCATACCCTTACAAAACTGACGGTCGCCGATGGGCTTGAGTTTGGAAGGATACTGGGTCCACCCATCATGATGGCCGAACGAGGTAAAGGCCTCGCAGGATACGATTTCTTTACCGTAAACGTGAGCGGCTGAAGCAGGTTCTTTGGTATTATCATTGCCCCCTACCCAGTTCGGCTGGTCGGGATGCGGTGCGCCGCCAATCCAGAATTCACCCTGCGGAATATCCATCATACCCAACGACTGAATCCCATCTGCGATGGTTGGTATACCGGTGCCCGGCGCTTCACCTTCCAGCAAAATGCCGCGCTCGTTACACAACCGTTTCAGCGTTCCGTAATATTGATCAACCAACAAGTCGGCGACGGTTCGGCGGTAATCCCATAAAAAGCGCTCGGTCAAATCCAAGTCACCCACTATCCGGCCGGTAACTGTAATCAGCCATTTTCGGTTCCAATATCCACGCAGTTGCTGGAATTGTTCGGCAAAATCTTTTGTCCACGTCTGGCACCCCGCTTCCCAGCTATCGACCGTCACACAATTGAACGCATCTCCAGTCAACGCCCCAAACCGATCCGTCAAGTGCCCCAGCACACCTTCGTGGAAGTTGTGTTCCATCGCCGCCGCGCTCAGCTTATCCACCTCCAAGCCCTCAGCAGCCCCGGATGCAGGCGAAACCTTATTGCCTTTTGCTGTATGACCAATGCGCAAAATCGTCCAGCTCCCCACCGGCAAGTCACACACAAGCGTTCCGTCCGACTGCAACTGATCGGTCAAATCAATAATCGAATCCAGTGTAATCTGTTCCTCTTGGGGAATACTTTGTTTGGACGGGTTCGACAGATCCGGACGCGCACTGCCACGCCCCGCTTTGGCGTGAATTCTTTGCAAACGTGCCGACTGGAAATTCAACTCATAGAGCCTAGTCGCTTCGCGCGAATGACTGCCTGTGAATTCGAGTTTCGCGAAACGACTTTCGCGAGAGCGAAAGCCTTCGATCAGCTCTTCACGCCCCGCTGGCACATGACCGCGGCGGCAAGAGGCGGAGGCAATCGGGCGCCATGTCTGACCATCCTCACTAATGGAAAGCTTCACGCTGCGATTGCTGCATTGCTCAAATAACTGTATGACCAAAGAGCTGAGTTTCACCGGATTCTCAAACTCAAAGCTAACATGAATAGGACCATGTCCGGAAGGAGTTGTCGGTGGCAGTTCAATGAACGTTTCCGGATCTCCATCAATCGCTGCTGCCCAATCGACATCTTTAAGATTAGAAGAAACTTTCGGGCGGAGCGCGGAAACAGGGGTTGCATCTCCCGCGATCGCCGGAAACGCTAACACAGCGATGTCCTGATAATAGCCCAATGTTTCGCGCGGCTTCGGCAATTTGATCTCCCCTTTCAGCGGCCCTTTAACCATTACATCGCGCCATGCCAGCTCCTGCATAGACAGCTCCGGGCTGATCCATGGGCCACCAGACCCCGAAACACCCGCCGCACTGGTTGAACCCAATCGAAGTCCCAAACGGTCGCATTCTTTCGCGGCATGCTCCACCGCATCCAGCCAAGCGGGTGACAACATCGACAGTTCCCCTTCCGATGCCGCATTTCCTCCGATATAGAAAATCTGTGCGCCTTTCAGGCCGATCTCTTTCATCGCCTCCAGGTCTTTGGTGATACCATATTGAGTCACGTTATCATCCATCCAGTGCCACCAGGTGCGCGGCCGACAGTCATCTGCGGGAGTCACGAATCCCGCGTAAAGTGACGCCTCCGCAACCTCTACAGCCGAACTGTCTTTTGCGAATGCAACCGAGCCTAGCAGACCGACAATCACCATTATAAATGCTATGTTATTCATATTCTTCATCCCACGATCTTAAAGGGTCCCTGAAGTCATCAGTTTAAGAATAAACTTCATGCACCACCTTGCGCCCTTCAGCTAAACGAATCCCACTGGCTGCGACGCGCGCTATGGTATGACAAAAACACCAATCGCACAATATACGTAAATACGTAAAAGGGACGAAACCTTGCGGACACACGAATCACTCCGCTTCCATGCACTGCCCAGATAGAACGAGCGCACTATAATCACACTGACTTAATGCGCCAGTTAATAACGGCTCAGGGCATCTGCTTCTGCCTATTTAGACACGGGAGTGGTCCACTTGAATCTAGCAAAGACAACCTTGCTCAGGTCCGAACCCTCCTGAGATTTGATTTCGATTTTTTTGACCTCTGACCAGTCCCCCAGACTCCTGCCGTCGTGCCGAATCTTTAATTCGTCGATCTTGAGGGTTTTAGTCTGCCATGTATCGGCAGCAGTAATATCAACATCGACTGCAAACCATTTATTGGCAGCTAGAACGACCTGCTGAGGTTGGGTGCAATAGAACATGAAACTCAACTCTGCCCCATGGGGAGCACTGTATTTGGCGTCGGAAAACTGTGTAGTAGAAATACCCAAACGATTATTTATTGAGCGAAACCCTTTAATGCCTTGAGGACCTTCAGCTGGTGCGACCAGGCTCCACTGCCCTACCCCCTCTGGAATCAGATTGGACTTTTTCTCCGTCGCAATCGCATTTCCTAATTCCGTTGGAATGGCGGCTTCAAAATCCGAGGAGATAACACAATCATTCGTATAGCGTATATTTGCATAGGAGAAAACATAGTCGTTAACGTTTACGACTGGAAGTTTTGCAATCCAGGTATCTCCTTTTCGAACTGATTCTACATCGCGCCAGTTCCTCTCAATATTGTTTGGAGTTTTCAGGCATATGTAAGCCTGAAGTTCTTTGATACGCTCTGGACTTGCGGGAGTAATATGAATCTCAGTGACACCATCGCTCCCCAGCTTGAGCTCAGAATGTGGACGTTCAGGCCAAAAGATATCTTTATCTAATACATGTTTTTCGAGCCACAGTTTGCAGTCATCCCCCAGTTTTTCTGTATTGTGGTGACCTCGTGCCTGAACCGCATAATCCCATGGGATGCCAGGCTTGAACATTGCAAAACTGTCCGGACCTCTCTCGTGGCCCCCGTGATGGTCATTTGAACCGTTTAACCAAAGAGTCGCAGCGGTGATATAGGGAGAATGCGCCTGTGGGGCAAGGCTCGCTAAGAAGACTGCCTCGCCCTGAGTTTTTTCCGGATTTATGTAGGGGGTGTTGTATTTCCAGACACGACTACCACGATAATACGTATTCCAGCCAATACCGAAGTAGGCAACAATCGCCTTTACACGTGAGTCCATCCCCAGATTCCACATAATTGTTCCGCCGTAGGAAAACCCCTTGGCTCCGATACGTGTCGCATCGACCTCCTTCTGTGTAAGCAGAAAACTTAAAGCCCTGCGCTGAATGGCACTCCAGATATAATCGGATGCCTCTTTGGGATCGGCTATCGACGTTCCATCTCTATACTTCGTCCATACTGGCTGCCGCTTCATATTGCCATGTGAAAGTTCTTCCGGGTATTTCGTGTAGTGCTGATTATTAAGCTCACCCGCATAGTCATGAGCCAGCACCGCCCAACCCTCGTTTACATAGTCTTTGGGAATTCTCGGTGCGCCATGCCAACCATGCACATCCAAAAGACCCGGCGCATTCATTGCGCCTTCTTTAACACTGTATTTACAGAAGACGCGTATTTCATGATCAAGCACATAGGCACTAATGTAAGACTCTTTGTAATAGATTCCGTCCTTCGTCTCTTCCTTGACGATCTCTTCTTTAAATTCGCCCTTGTCCGGGTCGTAGTCATCCCAGAGTTCAGGTGGTGTGAGAAAATTTCCTGCTGCGTGAGTCACTAAGCTCGTGACTGTTAGCAGGACACCTACCAAAGTTGATTTAAGAATACCATTCATGTTTTTTATAGAGAGGAAATCGCTTTTCGCATGGTCAAGGCGAGAGACGGTTTCGGGTTTGTGACGGATGCGACCTTAACAGCTGACGCCACGATACAATTTTTCAGTGACCAAGCAGATCGTTAATCCATTGGACCATTGAATCGGCATACGAATCCTTGGCATTACGGATTGTGGGTTGGCCGTCAAGTAATGCGGGGCCATGCATACCACCTTCGAGGAGGACTAGTTTCGTGGGCACTCCATTCTGTTTGCAGGCCTCATGGTAACGCTTTGAATTTTCCGGCTTTACCACCCGATCATTCGTGCCCTGAACGAGGAATGCCGGCGGTGTTTGCTGGTCCACCTGCTCATCATTGGACAGCATGGCGCGCAATGCCTCAGAAGGATCCGCGCCGAGTAGATGGAGAGAACTGCCCGCATGCGTGAGCTCTTTTCTCATCGAAATCAATGGGTAGATCAGGCAGGTAAAGTCGGGACGCGCACTGACTGCATCAATCGCATCAATCGGCTGGTATCCAAACGGCTCATCGTAATGAACGCTCAATGTGGATACTTCATGCCCTCCGGCAGAGAATCCCATTGCACCGATTTTAGTGGGATCCACACCAAACTCTTTGGCCCGACTACGGACAATACGTAGTGCGCGTTGCGCATCCCACAAAGGAATCGGATGATTGAAAGGACTACAACGATAGCTGACCATAAAAACAGCGATTCCCTTGTCGTTCAAAAACTGCTGCATCGGCATCCCCTCGACTCCGATGCAAACAGCACCATAACCGCCACCGCAGAAGATCACCATTGCGACACCACTTGCGTCCTCTTCGTGCGGCAGATAGACATCGATTGACGGCACGCGAGTATTGTGACGATTGCCATTGGGAACTTGATATGAACCGTTTTGGATCGCAGTTGCGGTGGCGGATGACAACTCCGCATCCCCAGCCTTCGCGCCTGGTGGAGTTTCCGGCCAAAGTAGAATGGTCTGTATGGTGGATTCTCCAGCGAAGATGCTTGTGGTGAAACACAGGAAGCTAAGCACCAGCACCTGACTCATCTTAAGGGCGCTCCCAAAAAAATCATTTTGTCGGCGCGGGTTAGGTTGTTTCGTATGTTTCATAATTAAATAATGAAAGTCTCTACATGAAATCGTAAAATAGTATCCCCAAAGAAGTCGCAGTGCCTAGCTTAATTCTGGCTGACCCCAGCGCGCAGGAAGATTTTATCAAGCCCCTCACTGGCCGTGGCGGTCACCGTGGTGGTGGTGCCGATGGTGTTGGTGGAAAAAGTGACGGTAATTCCCCCATCCGGGCCATTGCCGCTGAGATACCAGTCGACCAGATTGGGCGACCACTCGTAGTAGCCAGTTAGATCATCCGGCACCGTGGCGTTCTGTGGGTGAGTGAAGGTGGTGATGTTCCCAGCGGTGGAAATGTTAGCCAGCCCTGCGTTGAACTGCCCTGGGTGGGAACCGAACCATGCCTCGAGTCCGTTACCAAGCTGGTCACCGTCAGGATCATCGGCGAAGTCCTGATCGTCGACAGCGAGACCGAAGGCGGGATCCGAGATCCAAGAATCAAAATTGTCAGAGCTCAACTCACCTACAACGTCAATCTCGCGGAAGACAAAATCGTCTCCTGCGGAGTTACCGCCAGTGGAACCCGCCGTGAATCGGATGGATTCGATCCCTGTGGCATCCAAGCCGGTCAGATTGACCTTCGTGGCGCCCCCAGCATTATTGAACGGTGCAAAATCAACCGTTGCGAGAAGGGCGTAGCTGCCACCCACCGGCTTCACCTCCACCGTCCACACCTGATTCCCGAACCCCGAGTCACTCCAGGACGCGATTGCTTGGATCGAGGTAATGTCATAACCTGCTGCATTTGCGCCCAAGTCGTATTCAGCAATGGCACCTTCATTCGACCAAGTGCCTTCGGCGTCCCCTTCGGGAAAGCTTCCATGAATGCCGTCGTTCAGTTCCGACGGTGATGCGCCGTTGGAGATCGTCCAGCCAGTTGCTACAGTCGCGGTGAGCCCGTGGAGGAGATCCGATGCGCTCTGGTCGCCATCGTAGGCCTGGTCTGTGGCACTACTGACTGCCGTAAAGGACCCTGAAAACGCGGCGTCGATCGTCACCGCGGGAGTCGCGGCGCCTACAACGTCGATCTCGCGGAAGACAAAATCGTCTCCTGCGGAGTTACCGCCAGTGGAAGCCGCCGTGAACCTGATGAATTCGATACCGGTGGCATCCAAGCCAGTCAGATTGACCTTCGTTGCGCCCCCAGTATGATTAAACGGTGTAAAATCAACTGTTGCGAGAAGGGTATAGCTTCCCCCCACCGGCTTCACCTCTACCGTCCACACCTGATTCCCGAAGCCCGAGTCAGCCCAGGACGCGATCGCTTGGATCGAGGTAATGTCATAGCCGAGTACATCTGCGCCCAAATAGTATTCAGCAATGGCACCTTCATTCGACCAAGTGCCTTCGGCGTCCCCTCCGGGAAAGCCTCCATGAATGCCGTCGTTCAGTTCCGAGGGTGATGCGCCGTTGGAGATCGTCCAGTCAGTTGCGACAGTCGCGGTGAGCCCGTGGAGGAGATCCGATGCGCTCTGGTCGCCCTCGTAGGCCGACTCTGTGGCACTACTAACTGCCGTAAAGGACCCTGAAAAACCGGCGTCAATCGTCACCGCTGCGTTGGTGGTGAAGTTCCATGTGGTGTCGTCAAGGATACCGAGAAAAGGGTTGCCGGTGGCGTCCGTGATGGCGGTGGCAGCGATTTGGACGGCGTAGTTGGTGCCAGGATCGAGATTCGAGCTAGGATTGATCGTCAAGACCGCACCGGAGATTGAGATCTGGGCGTCACCGACGGGGATTGCCGTTTCGGAGGGCGCGTCGAGATTCTTGATCGTGATGTTGCCTGTGCCTATAGTGATGTCCTCGTCGAAGGTCACCACCAGATTGTTGCCCACTGGGGCATTGCCCGCCTCATCCGCGGGGCTCAGGTTATTGATCATTGGAGCGACGACATCGGGGCCATTCGCGGCGCCTACAACGTCAATCTCGCGGAAGACGAAATCGTTTCCATTGGAGTTGCCATCAGTGGAACCCGTCGTGAACTTGATGGATTCGATACCTGTAGCATCCAAGCCGGTCAGATTGACCTTCGTTGCACCCCCAGTATTATTGAACGGTGTAAAATCAACCGTTGCAAGAAGAGCGTAGCTGCCACCCACCGGCTTCACCTCCACCGTCCATACCTGATTCCCGAACCCCGAGTCAGTCCAGGACGCGATCGCTTGGATCGAGGTAATGTCATAACCTGCTACATTTGCGCCCAAGTCGTATTCAGCAATGGCACCTTCATCCGACCAAGTGCCTTCGGCGCTATTGCCTGCGGCCGCGAAACTAACGCCATGAATGCCGTCGTTCAGTTCGGGCACCGTTGAGCCGTTGGTGAGGTTCCAGCCAGTTGCGACAGTCGCGGTGAGCTCATGGATGAGATCCGATGCGCTCTGGTCGCCGTCGTAGGCCTGGTCTGTGGCACTACTGACTTCCGTAAAGGACCCCGAAAACGCGGGGTCGATCGTCACCGCCGCGTGGGCGGAGATGGCGGTGAAGGCAAGGCCAGCAATTGCAGCGAGGCCCATCGTTAAATTTGTTGTATCACTCATTTTCATTGGGGGTTTTTATAAGAAGGACAGATCGCATCATACGATAAAATCTCGAATCGCGCAATATACGTAAATACGTAGCGAGCCCCTGCCCTCTTTTCGCCGGACGACTTGGCCCGCCATCACTGCCTAGTGATGGCGGGCCAGAAAGGATGGCGGGCCAGAAAGAAAATGCCTGGCTCAATTCTGGCTGACCCCGGCGCGTAGGAAGATTCTATCAAGCCCCTCACTGGCCGTGGCGGTCACCGTGGTGGTGGTGCCGATGGTGTTGGTGGAAAAAGTGACGGTACTTCCCCCATCTGGGCCATTGCCGCTGAGATACCAGTCGACCAGATTGGGCGACCACTCGTAGTAGCCAGTCAGATCGCCCGGCAAGGTGGCGTTCTGTGGATGAGTGAAGGTGGTGGTGGTCCCATCGGTGGCAATGCTAGTCAGCCCTGTGTTGAACTGCCCCGGATGGGTGCCGAACCATGCTTCGATCCCGTTACCGAGCTGGTCACCGTCAGAATCATCGGCGAAGTCTTGGTCGGCAACAGCGAGACCGAAGGCGGGATCAGATATCCAGGAATCAAAATTATCAGAGTCGAAATCAAGCGCCTGGATCCCCTCAAACCATTCCTGTGCCATCAGCTCGTAGTGCGTGTTGTCTGGGTGGTTGATGTTGTTGGACAGCACACCGGGCTTGATGGCGGAGGCGTAATTATTCGGATCAACGAGGAAGGGTGTATAGAGGTCGACGGTGCTTACCTTGTGGCCATTACCAGCGTAAGTCGGCACGAGGGTGTCGCGGATGTAGACGTTGTAATCGTATAGTGTCTGGTCGAAGCTGACGAGCGGCGAGGTTTGCGCTACAATCAAGTGCACATCCGGAGCAGTTGTCACAATACTGTCCACCAGATTGTTCAATGCTGTCTGACTACCGCTACCTAAGCCGTTGATGCCGATCAAGAGCAAGATCACGTCCGGGTTGTCGGCAGCGATGAATCCGTCAACATTGTCCCAGATAGCCTGACCACCATATCCTCGGTGGCCGTCCTGACCGAAGTCGCGTAGATCAAACGCGGGCGTGTAGGTGCCGCCGTTGGTCGGGTCACCGGAGCTGCCGTCCCAGGGCTCGGTCGAGGCACCGACAAACTGGAAGTTATACTCGGCGTTCGTGAGGCGGGTGTAGAGTCCACTGCGATAGCCGAACTTAAAGGGGTGCGTCCAGTTCGGGTTGTCGGTGTAGCCGACCGTGAGCGAGTCACCGAGGCACATGATACGGAGCGGCTCAGGAGTCGCGGCGCCTTCCACGTCAATTTCGCGGATGACGAAATCGTTTCCAACGGAGTTACCAGCAGTGGAACCCGCCGTGAACCGGATGGATTCGATACCTGTAGCATCCAAGCCGGTCAGATTGACCTTCGTTGCGCCCCCTGTATTATTGAACGGAGTAAAATCCACCGTTGCGAGAACGGCGTAGCTGCCACCCACCGGCTTCACCTCCACCGTCCACACCTGATTGCCGAACCCCGAGTCAGCCCAGGATGCGATCGATTGGATCGAGGTAATGTCATAACCTGCTGCATTTGCGCCCAAGTCGTATTCAGCAATGGCACCTTCATTCGACCAAGTGCCTTCAGCGTCCCCTCCAGGAAACGCTCCATGAATGCCGTCGTTCAGCTCAGTCAGCGTTGCACCACCGCCGGAGGTCCATCCTACACTTGCGACGGTCGCAGTGAGCCCATTGAGCAAATCCGATGCACTCTGGTCACCCTCATAGGCCGAATCCGAAGGATCACTGACTGCCGTAAAGGACCCTGAAAAACCTGCGTCGATCGTCACTGCTGCGTTGGGAGTCGCGGTGCCTTCAACGTCAATCTCGCGGATGACGAAATCATTTCCAGCGGAGTTACCCGCAGTGGAACCTGCGGTGAAGCGGATAGATTCGATCCCTGTGGCATCCAGGCCGGTCAGATTGACCTTCGTTGCGCCCGCGGCATTATTGAACGGGGTAAAATCAACCGTTGCGAGAAGGACGTAGCTGCCACCCACTGTTTTCACCTCAACGGTCCATACCTGATTGCCGAACCCTGAATCCGCCCAGGAAGCAATCGATTGAATCGAAGTGATGTCATACCCTGCTGCATTGGGGCCTAAGTTGTATTCAGCAATGGCACCTTCATCCGACCATGTCCCCTCGGCGTCCCCTCCGGGAAAGCCTCCATGAATGCCGTCATTCAGTTCGACCACCGTTGAGCCGTTGGTTAGGTTCCAGCCAGTTGCGACAGTCGCTGTGAGCTCATGGATGAGATCCGATGCGCTCTGGTCACCCTCATAGGCCGAATCCGAAAGATCACTGACTGCAGTAAAGGATCCGGAAAAACCGGACTCAATCGTCACATCGGAGGGGGTAGGAGTCGCAGCACCTTCCACGTCAATCTCGCGGATGACGAAATCATTTCCAGCGGAGTTACCCGCAGTGGAACCTGCGGTGAACCGGATAGATTCGATCCCCGTGGCATCCAGGCCGGTCAGATTGACCTTCGTTGCGCCCGCGGCGTTATTGAGCGGGGTATAATCAACCGTTGCGAGAAGGGTGTAGCTGCCCCCCACTGGCTTCACCTCCACCGTCCACACCTGATTGCCAAATCCCGAATCCGCCCAGGAAGCAATCGATTGAATCGAGGTGATGTCATAACCAGCTGCATTGGGGCCTAAGTTGTATTCAGCAATGGCACCTTCATCCGACCATGTCCCCTCGGCGTCCCCTCCGGGAAAGCCTCCATGAATGCCGTCGTTCAATTCGGCCACCGTTGAGCCGTTGGTGAGGTTCCAGCCCGTTGCAACCGTCGCGGTGAGCCCATTGAGCAAATCCGATCCACTTTGGTCGCCCTCGTAGGCCGAGTCCGAAGGATCACTGACAGCAGTAAAGGATCCGGAAAAACCGGACTCGATCGTCGCAGCGGGTGGGACAGGAGTGACGGTGCCTTCAACGTCAATCTCGCGGAAGACAAAATCGTTTCCAACGGACTTGCCATCAGTGGAACCCGCCGTGAAGCGGATAGATTCGATCCCCGTGGCATCCAAACCCGTCAGATTGACCTTGGTTGCGCCCGCGGCGTTATTGAGCGGTGTATAATCAACCGTCGCGAGAAGGACGTAGCTGCCACCGACCGGCTTCACCTCCACCGTCCATACCTGATTGCCGAACCCCGAGTCAGCCCAGGATGCGATCGATTGGATCGAGGTGATGTCATAACCTGCTGCATTTGCGCCCAAGTCGTATTCAGCAATGGCACCTTCATTCGACCAAGTGCCTTCGGCGTTACCTCCAGGAAAGGCTCCATGAATGCCGTCGTTCAGTTCGGGCAGCGTTGCACCGCCGCCGTCGGTCCATCCTACACTTGCCACTGTCGCGGTGAGCCCATTAATCAGATCCGATCCACTCTGGTCACCTTCGTAGGCCGAATCCGAGGCACTACTGACTGCCGTAAAGGACCCGGAAAACGCGGGGGCGATCGTCACATCACTTCCTGGGTCATTGGATACGAGATCCAAAAACGCGGGGGCGATCGTCACATCACTTCCTGGGTCATTGGATACGAGATCCAAAAATGCGGTCGCGAATCGCTCACCCAAGGTAATCATTCCTGCCGCATCAAAATGGAATAAGTCATAGAAGCTCAGGTCGGTAGCAGGGACGAAGCGTGCAAAAGGATCCGCGGCAGCAATGGCGGCCTGCGCATTGACAACAGTCATATAAGCCGGGCCGTTCTGTCGAATCTCGCCAATGAAGAATGGAAGGTTGGCACCGTAATGGCTTCGGATGTCCGCAATGAAGGCCGTAAGATTGTTCGCATAGTTGGCCTGCTGCCCTTCGAGGGCATCGCTTTCTCCCTGGTGCCAGAGCATCCCGACGATCTCGGTGGTATACCCGGCATTCTGGAGGGCGGCCAGTCCGGCAGCAACGGTGTTACGGAAAACCGTGTAACTGGGGCCGGTTCCCGGTGCCCAGTCGTTATACAAAGCGGTGCCACTCTCGGCGTGTTTGATGATCGCATAGGTCACCGAAGGGGATGCATCGGCAATCTCGCGACCAAAGGTGACCTCCACGCCAAATTTAGCCTCGGATCCCATGGTGACGCCTCCGCTGCCTGGACGGAGGGTGGTCAGACCTGGGCCGCCCGTATAGTAAAACAGCACGTCATCCTGTGGAAGCTGCAGATTGACCGGACTGATCGGAAGCCCCGCGTTGTCTCCTTGCCCGACCGCGTTTGACTGGCCACCCAAAAAGATAACTTTGACCAGATTTGCAGAAGCTGTGGTGGCGTGGACGGAGAGGGCAAGGCCCGCAATTGCAGCGAGGCGCATTACCAATTTCATTGTATAATTCATTTATGTTAGGGGTTATGGGTTAGAAATAAAGGTAGACCGAGTCATCATACGATAACATCTCTAGTCGCGCAATATACGTAAATACGTAGTAAATCGCCCACAACTCACTCACCGAATCTAAGTGAGTTAAAAAAACTCATCCCACCGACATAGCTTAGTGAATCAAACTTTCGCTGATCTTTACTGATAAGATCAGGATCGGATCCAGCCCTTCGCCCCTTCGACTCGCTCAGGGTTAAGAAACAGGCTTGGGGTCTAGCGACGACGACGCATTGTGACGTAACTCAATGCGAGCAGACCGCCCAGCAAGGTTGCGGAGGATGGCTCGGGGATGTCAACATATCCCCCTTGAGTCGCAGTGCCTACCACGTCAATTTCACGGAAGACGAAATCGTCTCCAATGGACTTACCAGCAGTGGAACCCGCCGTGAACTTAATGGATTCGATCCCTGTGGCATTCAAGCCCGTCAAATTGACCTTCGTTGCCCCCCCGGCATTATTGAACGGTGCATAATCAACCGTTGCGAGGAGAGCGTAGCCAGCGCCCACTCGCTTCACCTCCACCGTCCACACCTGATTGCCGAACCCCGCATTCATCCAGGACGCGATCGCTTGGATCGAGGTAATGTCATAACCAAGTGCATTTGTGCCCAAATAGTATTCAGCAATGGCACCTTCATCCGACCAAGTGCCTTCGGCGTCTTTACCTCCGGGAAATCCTCCATGAATGCCGTCGTTCAGTTCGGCCACCGTTGCGCCATTCTCAATCCTCCATCCAGTTGCGACGGTCGCGGTGAGCCCGTTGAGCAGATCTGATCCGCTCTGGTCGCCCTCAAAGGCACCATCTGTGAGACTACTGACTTCTATAAAAGAACCTGAAAACGCAGTGTCGATCGTAATCTCTGCGTGGGCGGAGATAACGGAGAAGGCAAGCCCTGCAACTTTAGCTAGGCGCATCGTCAATGTTGTGATATCACTCATTTCGCATTCAGCAGTTTGACCTCACGACGGGCACTATGTTCAGCGACAGTCTCGGAAACCCAGCGCATATCACGCAGTTCGGGAGCTGCCCCTTTCCATCGAGATCCGACCGTTAGTGGTGAGGTCGCCTTGTCACTTCCTTTCGAGTCTAAAGTGGCTACATCGGTGAGCTGTAAGGACTTGATATTCTCCCAACTAGACCGAACCCGTTCACCGACGCCCCTGAAGTCCATAGGATCGAGAACGAAACTCTGCCATTCATTATTTCCGGCAAGTTCAATAGCAGCGGCCGTATCGTCAATAAGGAGGACCAATGTGTTGGGCTGTTCCGAACGAACCGAAACTGACAGTCTCGCGCAGTCTGGCGCAGCATAAAGATCATCCCCCAACCTACGAGTGGATAAACGCCAGTTATTCGGATCGTTACTGTAGATATACCACTCTTTTTCCCATTCTTCCGAGAAGTCCTCAATCTGTTCGTCGGCTTTAAGAACAGCACGTATGCCGTCAGCCTTTAGTTGTTCAGAGCTGATCATCAGCATTTCCGATGAGACAACAAAACTGCCGGTGGTATAAATCCCGTAATAGTAGCCCGCACCCGTGATTCCTGAGGGCAGTTTATAACGGACATTAGCATATACCCAGAGCGGTTTATCCAGACCGCACAGTTCAATTGGAGCCGTCCACTTACCATTACTTTCTTGGGCCGGGAAATAATGCCAGAAACGATCGGCCGCTTTCTTGGCAGCATCGCGAGTGACGAATACATCCACCGAGAGAATCTCTTTGCTGACGTCCGGAATGATCGTGAGCGAAGGTGCACCGCTGGTGCTCTTCTCCAGCTCAACATGCGGGGTTTTCGGAGTGACAAAGCTGCGCTTAAGAATCTGGTCGAACCAGATCTGAGTAGCCACTTCGTAGTCCTTTGTATCCTGGTGTAGATGATGAGGCGCGCAGGTGAAGCGCCACTCTTTAGTTTTGATTTTCGAGGGCGCCGCCTGCAGATCTTCGATACGACCGTGAAAATCGTTGGCCGGGCTGAGAAAGAAGATCGGGCAAGTGATTTTATTCAGGCTAACATCGTCAAGGAGTAGCCGATGGCTTCTTTTGGCATCGGAGTCACTGATTCCCCCGCAGGAAGGCGCAGCTGCTTTTACACGGGAATCCACACCGGCCAGCATCACGGTGAGTTTCCCCCCCATGGAGTGGCCATAAGCGCCCAAACGATCCGCATCCACTTCCGGCTGTTCTTCCAGAAATGTTAATGCCCGGCGCGAACCGATAGTGCAGAGAAACCAGCCGCTATTACGAGGTGACTCTACCGGGTCGAGAGAGTATGCCGAGGACGCAGGTGAATTACGGATAAAATCGCTGCCCTTGTAGCGACACGGAGCGTGATACGCATCTACCTCCCCCCAGTCGGTGGTGACTCGGTAATTCGGATCGGAGGTCTTGTCGTCCCAGAACAGGTGAATATCGTGCTTGTTCACAATGTAATCGGGCGCACTCACTCGACCAGCCCACGCAATCGATATAGTTGCATACCCCCGCTTGGCATTGGTCAGCACCGCACGATGGTCAGCGAACTGTCCACCGCCGTGTATCTGCACCAGGCCTGGTAAATTTTCCGCCCCTTTGGGGTATCCATAGATTGCCGCCATCATTGCTTTCTTGCCATTGAACACACCGATTCGGTAGCGCAGCACCTTCATGATGACGCCGTCCTCTTCCCACTCTTTCAATACTTCCACATCCAGAGGTTCCGCACGAGGGTCATACCCCTGCCACAACTCATCAAAGGTTTGCGGCGCTTTGCCATCCTTCAGCGGCGGCAAAGAATCAATCAGTTGACCAAAACTAGGCGTGGCCAAACATGAGAACAAATAAAGTAAGAATAGGTAATTAAGGTTCATATATTTATCATTTCCATCCGAAAATTGGATTAGCGACATACAGTGTTGATTTTACTAACAAAAAAATATTGATCAGATTTCTCCGGTTAGAACGAGGCGACGGCTGCAGTCTTAGGCTCGGAAATTTTAAGGAAGACCACACCGTGCGCACTCACATTGGCAGAGAACGAATCTTCAAGCATGCCAATGTCTTTCTGGCGCCACAGGTCACGAACCTTTCCTTTCATCCCCAGTGTCTGCGCTGAAAGAGTCAGCACCTGATTATCATCCGAAAGGTTAAACAAGCCCACCGCCTTGCTGCCGTCGGCTAGATCCTTCGCCCATAACTCGTAGTTACCTTTTTCGTTTTCGAGCCGGTAGCCCTGCTTACAGAGCGCATCCTGATTGACGGCTAACACTTCGTGGTTAGTGACCAGATTCAGATCGAATTCATCCATCGTCGGGATATTGCACGACAGCAAAAGCGGCTGGGTCAGCAAGCTCCACAACGTGACTTGGTGATACTGTTCCGTCGGCTTCAAAGGCGACGGCCTGAACACTTTTTCGGCGCGGTTCGGACGGCCTTTGGGACCAATCTGCAGCATATCCAGATCGCCGTAGCTGCCCGGACGGGTCAGCGCAAGTCGCTTGACCACGTCGTCCTCAAACGGCGCAATCATACGGTCCCAATGAGCGTGAATATCCGCGGTCAGTCGCCACAAGTTGCAATTATCCCGCACAAAACCGTCTTCATTGAGCTCATGCTTGGGCGATAGGCTGAGCACAATGTCCCGGTCCAGCGCACGGAAGTCGTTATAGAACCGCTGTGTGATTCCGTTCTGCTTCTGTTTATCGCGACCATGACGAACCGGCTTCACTCCAGCCGCTCTTTCCTCATCGGTCATCAAGTCCCACTCAAGCCAGTCGTATTTAACGTAGTCGATCCCCCATTCGGCGAACTGCTGCGCATCGCGATCGACGAACCAAACCGGCCCCACTTCACAAATACGTTTTTCAATCCCACTGGGGAAACGGCCGAACACCTGATCAGGATTTTGACGTTCACTCTCCGGCATATAATACTCGCTGTAGTCACCGGCTTCATTCGGCGCAGTCCCGCCAATGTAACCAGCGAAAGTCGACATCCATGTGGTCGAATAAATCCCGACCTTCAGCCCCTGAGAATTGACGTAATCGACCATCGCATTCATGTCGTCGAACTTGCCGTTGGCCTGAATCCGCTTGGTCACCGGGTCGCGCTCGCCCATCCAGCAGTCGTCGATATTCACGAAGCTCCAGCCGTAGTTCTGCAGCCCTGTCTCCTTCATCGCCGTGGCCATTTCACGGATCGCCTGTTCACTCACCCCTTCCGAATGGACATACCAGCTGTTCCAGCCCATCGGCGGAGTCAGGCAAATTTCATCGCCAACGCGTAGGATGAGATCACGTGAGTCGCTTCCCTTTGAATTCGTTGCCGTCACCGCGATTGTCACATCGCCCTGCTGCTGCGGTGCGCGGCCGGTGATCCAACCGGTTTTAGAATCGATCGATACGCCCGCCGGAAGTCCTGTTGCAGAGAATGTGAGCGGTTTGGCGCCAATCGCGGTGGCGCAATACCGAATCGGCTTACCAGGGCGAACCCCAAAAATCGTGGTGCCGGTCATCTTCGGCTCAGGCCCCGGCTTCGGAGTCAGGATTTCTTTACCCCAGATTGTTCCATCGTAATCAAAGGGTTCACTGCCATGATTCGCCAAGCGCCCCTGCACATCGCCAGTGAGTCCAGCCCCTTGAACAATCTGAACATCACGCGCCAAGCCCTGAACAAATCCCTCAGAGTCTTGTTTGAATAGGATGCTCACGTGCAGCGGTTTTTGTGTGTCCCGCAGCCCCTCTTTGAACAGAAAAGTGACCTGATCCTTGCCGTCCGTATAGGCGGGAGCATACGTCGCCAGAGCCAAAGGCCTTCCAGCAAGGCCATCCGTCAGCATCACCGAGACCGGATCCGTGTAAGCCTGCCCCCTCTTCTCGCCCAAAAGCATGCTGACCTGAATCGAATCGCCATCAGAAATTTCAAATCCCTGGCCTAAATTGATCCGGATTCCGGCCTCTTTCCCGCCGTTACCAGTCTGGAAGAAAAACCATTTTTGGCCATCTCCCCCCGCCGGCTGATCACGATGACTTTCTGCGCCAACACCGCCGTTAGAATTATCACCAAACTCTGTTATAGCCGAATACACCGACGAAACATCCGCCGTTGGTTGCACGCCACGGGAAACTTGTTCCAAAAACTGAATCGGCTCGGCATGGGAAATCAGAGCTGCCAAACCAGTCGCCCAAACGACCATGCATTTTCTTAGTGAATTGTTCTTTAACATATCTGCTGTATGATTCTATGAATTTCATCGACCGGTTGGACAGGGCGTCTTCGTGTTCAAAATTCGAATCCATAAAATACTACAAAACCCCGATTCAAACAATATACGTAAACACGTATTACGTAGGCTAAACTCACCACAACGCGACTAATAATACCACTCTTATTTAAGTTTGATAATGTGCCAAATCTCGCTAGTGGGACTGACTCAAATGCACGGTGCCCCAAGATCGGTTACCACCACTTCCCGACACCTTTGCCCGCAGGGTGTAAACGGCATCCGGAAGATAAGTGTCGACCTTCAGACGGTAGATGATGTGGCGACTCTGACTGCCGGCAAACCCTTCGTGAACGTCCGAATCGACCGTCTTACCGTTTTGCAACAGCGTGACTTCACTAATATTTATACCGTGTGCGCCACGGTTGTATGCCATGACCACATCGAAGGTTCCAGCGCCATCGATCAGCTGACTGACATCCCATTGCAGATCGGTCACCTCGGTCTGAATATCCCCGAGCTCCCAGGTGCCTGCAATTGGTAGTTTTCCCTGCTCCTCGTTCATGTAGGGCCAAGAACTACGATCATAGTGAATGCCCAGTCGGTCCCAGCGCTTGGTTAAATTTTCCAGACGTCGAACAAAGTCCACATAATCCTTACGATCGAGCGACGTCCAACCGACTTCAGCACACGCAGCAATGCGCGGGTAAACTAGGTTTTCCATGCTCACTCGCGTCGGAATCCATTCGCCCCACATCTGGCAACCGAAGCCTTTCACCTTATCATAATACTCCGGGGACAGGCCCTTGAATACCGGATCAAAACTATAGGCCTTTAGCACGGAAATACCTTTATAACCGTAGTCAAAATAGGTGTAGGCATGCCAGGAGTTGACCACATCGTGGCCCTCACGAATTGCCCGCTCAGCCAGCGCAGGGTTGCCCTTCCAGAAATGTATAATTGCGCTGGGCGAAAGTGTCGCCGCGGAGCGCGTTTGCCCGTCCTTCAGAAAGCCGTGCAGGTCATCGCCGAGAATTTCGTTCCAGCCCATCATGCGGCGGCCCTTCTTTTCAATATCGCGCGAGATACGATTCGTGAAATAGATCTGCACATCGGCAGGCGTCTTCAAACCTTCGCGCTGCATCAGTTCCGCGATATCATTGCTCTGCTTCCAATGTTCGAAACGAACTTCATCGCCTCCAATATGAATCACCTCGCTCGGAAAAAGTGTCACCACCTCATCGAGAATGTCATTCAGGATGCGGTAAACGTTCTCGTCGGCGGCATTGTAGCAAGGGTAATGCTTGCCGAAGCGGGTCGGCACTTCGATGGGTTCGGACTGAGTTCCCAGCTCCGGGTAAGAAGCGATCGCGGCGGACGCGTGCCCAGGCATTTCGATTTCAGGCACGACTTGAATATGCAGTTGAGCCGCGTAGGCGACGATCTCTTTGATCTCTTCCTGCGTATAAAACCCTTCATGCGGCACACCCGAGAACTTTTCACTATTCCATCCGCCCACTTGCGTATCCATCCGCTTGGAACCGATCTCAGTGAGCTTCGGGTATTTTTTAATTTCAATCCGCCAGCCTTGGTCATCCGTCAAGTGCCAGTGAAAGACATTCATCTTGAGCAGTGCCATCTCATCCAGCAAGGACTTCACCACGTCCATCCCTTTGAAATACCGTGCTTCATCGAGCATAAAGCCTCGCCAGGAGAAACGAGGCGCGTCTTCAATGCTCACGCAACGAACGCTTCGCCCGACTCCCTCATGCGGCAGCAACTGACGCAGGCTCTGCATACCGTAGAAAATACCGGCAGGCTGGGAGGCCCGAATGACCACTCCGCCCTTTCGCACCGTCAAGGCGTATCCCTCTTCTCCCAGATGCGCGAGCTCTGGATCCAATTTTAGCGCGATGGCCTTGCCCGCTGAATCGGAGCCGGATACCAGCTGAAGCTTAAGTCCGGTCGCCGACTCCATTAAATCGGCCAGCTGACGACCTTTCGTCTCCAAGCCAGCCTCCACCAGAATACAGGTCTGCGCGGTGATCTCAAATTCACCGTCCTGCTGACTCATCTCTGCGGGTCGAGGAATGATACTGTTCTGTGCGGACAGAGAATGGAAAGGCAGCGCCACTAGAATGGTGGCGATGACAGTCAAAGTTTGAATCAATCGATGCATATTGAATATTTCCTGATCTGCTCAACTACAAAATCTGTATCTCATGCTCACGAACTGAACATGCTTAACTCATAAGCGTTGAAGTCTACCCCCAAAAAACGAATCACACAATATACGTAAACACGTAGTGAGTGCAGTGTTGCCTGCATCCGTTCATGCCGCATAAGGTGGCGACTATTACATTGTGCGCGCTCCGCAAAGACTTTCCGGATAGATGCCAGCAAACCAAGATATGCAAAAATCCCTCAATATACGGCTCATACCCGCCATGCTTGTGAGCATCTGCGCCGCACTGCTCGCCAGCTGCACTCCGTCCACCGATCTGGACAAGGAAATCGCCGCAGTGGATGCCGAGTTGGAACAGCTGCCAAAACTGCAGCCCAACATGCTCTGTCCGACCGTCGGCTTTGGATCGGCCATCGTTCAGGATCCAGACCACACGACCTGGCTGGACATCATCCTGCCTGAAACACGCAAAATTGATACCATCGTGCTGATCCCGGCACTTCTGAAAAATAAGGCGGGCGAACTTGAAACACTCGGCTTCCCGCACCGGTTCACCATTGAAGCCTGGCAGGATGAAACGCTGGGAACTCAACATGCTGCAATCGGGCCCGGCGGCTGGCTCTATCAGCCGATCGGCACTTACGACCCTGCGAAGCATCCTGACGAATTAGTCTGCGCACTTGAGTTAAATCAGAGCTTCGATGGGCCGGGTGCGGCGCCGATCTCTGTTTCGCTCTACTATGCGAACGAGTTTGAAATGGCAGACGACCGCGATGTTCATCACGCGCCAGGCGTGACTCAGGTGGGCCACACGCATACCCATCCGTCGTGGGCGGAGTGGGCCGCAAGCACCGGCAAGCAGGTGCCGAACTCCGTCAGTTCCCACTTCGATCTACGCGCTGTCCCGGCAGGTGCCACGCTGTTTCTACGGATCGCGAATGAGAGCCCGAAAAAGAGCGCTGCCGTGGATAACATCCAACTGAATCCGCCTTTTGCGCTGAGCAATGGCGATTTTGAAACACCCCAACTCCAGGAGAGCTATAAAACACAGGACATTCAGGGCTGGTATAACGAAAGCAAGACATGGGCGGCATTACAGCAAGGAACATACTGGGCAGCGGCAGGATACAACAAGGGGCGGGTAGTTGTCGACCACTCCAAAACAGATTTCCAAAACCCCGGCGCAGCCCCAATCGTCTTTACGCTCCCAAAGGGAACCATGGCAAAAAAAGTGCGAATCAAAGCCACCCGCCTCCAGCCGGAAATGAGTTGGCGACAGAACAATGAAGGGCACAATTTCGCCCTCAATGAAGTATTGCTCTTTGACGGGTTAAAAAATGTGGCACTCAACAGTCGGACTGGATCTGCCGACCATAGAAACTACCCGCTGATGTTCCACCCGATCTATGCCGTGGACGGCTATAGCTATTTCCCGCCGATCGATCCCAAAGAAGTTTCGTCGCCAGACCACGAATTCATAGACGAAGTAAAAGGAGCCTCTCAACTACTGTTCGACCTCGGCCGAGTCTGCACCTTGGATGAAATCCGGATCTATCCCGTCGATCGCTCCCCTCAGTTCTCCCACATCTACGCAATGGGAGTCGGATTCCCGCGCAATATCACTCTGCGCATCGGCAGCGAAGCGGACCCAGAGGCCGCCCAAGTCGTCCTAAAGATCAACACGCCGCATCAGATTGGATCCGCTCCATTAATGCGCGACCTCAAGCAAACATCCGGCCGCTACATCTGGCTCGAAATGAGCGAAGGGCAACAGGATCCGCGCACGGGTCGAGAGGCTCTTGGACTCTCGGAAATCGAACTCCTGCAAAATGGAACCAACGTATTGACTGGAGTCCAGCCCCTGCTGCCCGCCCAGGAGCAATATAAACTTCAACATTTAACAGACGGGCTAACCTCGAGCGGCCGCATCATGCCCCACAAAGAATGGCTACTCAAGTTGCATCGTCGGGCGCAACTTGAGCGGCAACAAAAGGAACTGCTCCTCCTCCAACAACAACGCACTGAAAAACAGCGCCGTCTGCTGCGTTTGCTGCAAACCGTATTGATCGCATCGCTGCTCGTGGCATTACTCATTACCTTGCTCATCCGCAACCGCCACCGACGCAACCTCCGGAAACTCCGTGAAAAAATCGGCGCAAGCCTACACGACGAAGTCGGAGCCAACCTCTCCAGCATCGCCCTCTCTTCCGAACTGCTCACCCACACCGATCGACTCGAATCCGCGCAAGCACAAGGAATGATCAACGACATCACCCGCGTCGCCCAGGAAACCGCGACCGAAATCCGACTGCTCTCTCGCTTCCTCGAAAAGCAGGGCGTCGAAAGTAACCTGATCGGCCAATTCCGTCGCGTGGAACGCCAGATGCTGCCCGGCATGCAAACCCGCTCTGACTTCGGTGCACCCGAGCAGTTCAACGCCCTCACCCCAACAGAAAAGTGGGAGCTCGTGCTTTTCCTCAAAGAGGCACTGCACAACATCGTTAAACACGCGAACGCCACTCACGTCGAGATCTGCACCCACGCCGATGCCAACCAGCTGCACCTAGAAATCACTGACAACGGACAGGGATTTCAGGATCGCTCGACTCTCCCCGTCCACCTCACAAAACGCGCCAAGAAACTAAACGCACACATCTCTTTTGACGCCCCTAAAAACGGAGGCACCATCATCCGACTCACGATTCCCAAACAACGACGGCATAAAAAATGACAGACTCCATCCGCATCCTCATCATCGAAGACAATCAGAACTACCTGAACTCGCTCAAACAGGCGCTCACACTGCTAGAAGGTGTCGAATATTTCGACGGATACGGCTCCTTCGAAGCCTTCCGAAATGCCACCACCGAGGTGCCCGACGCACCCGACCTGATCCTGTTGGATATCAACCTTCCGGGACTCTCCGGACTGGATGCCCTGCCCGAACTCAAGCGGATCATGCCCTCCACGGAAGTCATCATGCTGACCCAGAATGACGACTACCCGAACGTTCTGACCGCCATACAGCGCGGAGCCTCCGGCTACATCATCAAGGGCGGCAGTGTTAAAGATATCCACCAGGCGATTTTGGACGTGCACCACGGCGCAGCGGTCATCGACCCTCGCCTCTCACGCATTGTGCTCACCACCCTAGCCTGCACCCCTCGAGAGTCACAGGAAAACCCACTCAGCGAGCGCGAAGCCGAAGTGCTCAGCGCGATGGCCGACGGACTCACCAAAAAGGAAGTCGCTGACCAACTTAAGCTCAGCTACCACACGATCGACCTCTACACCCGCAACATCTACGAAAAGCTCAAAGCACCCAACAACGCTGCCGCCATCGCGACCGCCATCCGCAAGGGGCTCATCTAGTCCGCCAATCATTCTCGACTTTATAATCCGGATTCTCAGTCATCATGACCGCGCCTGAATGCTCACGCCAGTCGTGCAGCATCTTTGTCAATTTCGTAGTCAGCTCAGGCATGGACGCGGCGAGATCGTTCTGTTCGCCGAGATCCTCACGCAAGTTATACAGCTCGACCTTTCCAGACTCAAACACTTCGACCAGCTTGTAATCGCCCATACGCACCGCACCTGCAGGCCCCATGGTGTTGATGTGATGGTAGTGCGGATAATGAAAATAGATCGCCTCGCGTTCGAGATCCCCCCTAGTTCCAGTTAGCAACGGTTCGAGGCTCACGCCGTCCACATGTTGTTCTGGCCGCAGTGGCAAGTCCGCCAACTCAAGGATCGTCGGATACAAATCGGTGGTGATCACCGGCTCTGCCAGCGTCAACCCAGCTTTGACCTTGCCCGGCAATTTGACGATCAACGGCACGCGAATGCCGCCTTCGTAAATCCACGCCTTCCCCGCGCGTAGCGGACCACTGGAAGTCGGTGACATCGGCCCTGAGCCTGTCGAAAGTCCGCCGTTGTCTGAGCAGAAAATGATGATAGTATCATTTTCAAGTCCAAGTCGTTTCAGTGTATCGATAATGCGGCCGACATTTTCGTCCATACTCTCAACCATACAGGCGTAGGCGACATTGTCCTGATGCGCATGGGAAAAGCTCTGATGTTCTGGTAAGGCCTTGCGCATGGTGGCATTCAAGCCCATCGCTGCGGCTTTCTTTCGGTATTTAACCAGCTTGTCTTTGCGCGGTTGGATCGGTGTGTGCACCGTATAATACCACATGTTCAAAAAGAACGGCTGACTTTGATTGGATTCAATAAACGCAATCGCTTTATCAGTTAATGCATCCGTTAGGTAGTCGCCGACTTGTCCATCATCCAAACCCTGAATATTATTTTGCGGATATTTCTCGTGGGTATAAGGGAAATAATACGATGCTGGCTGACCATTACGACCGCCAGCAATATTCACATCAAACCCGCGCGCCTCTGGATAGTGTGTGCGGCTAGTGTCATGATGAGCCTGCAAGTGCCACTTTCCGACATGCGCAGTTTTATAACCCGCAACTTTCAAGGCCTCCGCCAAAGTCACGTCTTCGGGCGGCATGTTGCCCACGATCTGAGGTGGCTTGAGTTGATGGCCCGGCCCCTGAGCGCCGCTATAGCCGCTGTGATTGGTTAGTCCGAATCGGCTCGGATATTTGCCAGTCAAGATACTGGCCCGCGTCGGTGAGCAGACTGGATTGGCGGCATACGCGTTACTAAAAAACACGCCCTCCTTGGCCAGTGCATCCACGTTCGGGGTCTCATAAAAGGTGCTGCCCGTCAGCCCCAAATCGGCCCAGCCTAAATCATCAATCAACATGAGTATAACGTTCGGACGGTCTAGCTCATTCGAACTGTTAGCGGGAACCCTGCCTGAGGACGCCTGCGCCGAAGCCGCGCTGGCGATGAGAGCAATGATCGCCAAGATACTGGCGGACAAACCCTTCAGCCTGTTATTCATTATTTAAATGCCCTGATTCAACCGGCAGTGCGATCGTTGAGTATAGGTGACCAACATCATTCGTCATCTTCGGATAACTGACTAGAAAGTTATTCTCGTCGATCAGGTTGATCAGATAGTGGGTGGTGCCCTCTGGCAGCTGCGCCGAGACGTTTCCTCCGGGCAACAGCGTGGCTGGTGTCCGAAACCACTCCTCATAATGATCTCCGCCATTTTGGGTATAGATCAAATTCGCCCGCACGACTTTGGCACCGTTCTCTTTATAAGCAAACATGACCTTATCCCCTTCACGGCTGTTTGAGAGCACGGCAGGCACCTTCACCCGCTCCCCAAGGCGCTTACAGTTCGGATTATAATATGGATAGCTCGCTTTCATTTCCGTCAGAACTTCGGTCAAGTTCGCATTCATCGACGCTGTTTTTTCCGGCATGGTAGTGGCGAGATTGTTCGCTTCCTCGATATCGATTCGCTTCTGCTGGCCATTTTCTGAATCATACAAACGGTAAAGTTCCAGCTCGGGTGTGGCATTATAGTTGCGGATCAGTTTGAAGTCACCGATACGGATCGCGCTCTCCTGAGCCGCGCTGTTAGGAAAATGCCAAACCATCGTATCACGCACCGTGTCCTCTGCCGTTCGGATCAACGACGCATCCGTTGGATCTCGTAACAGTAGCGAAGAAATATCCAGCCCGTCGAACTCCTTACCGGTCGGAATATCCGTGCCGGTCAACGCAAGTATGGTCGGATAGAAATCGAGTCCATTCACCATGACATCCGTCTGCACCCCCTGCGGAACATCAGGCCCGGCAATGATCAACGGCACGCGGGTGCCGCCTTCCATCACTGAGATCTTGCCTTTATCGAGCGGGAAGTTGTCGGTGATAATTTCGCCGGGATGCCCTTCCATGCCGCCGTTGTCCGAGCTAAAAATAACGTAGGTATTCTCGATCAGTTTGTGCCCGGGCCAGCGCGGATCATCCGTGCTCTCAAGATAGTGAATCAGCCTGCCCACATAATAATCGAGCTGCTCCACCATCGCGCAGTAAAATGGATTGGTCTGCCCTTCCTTCGTCCAGCCCTTTTGATGTGCTTCGGTAATTTCCACCCCCAACTTGCGTTCGTATTTCCGCAACAACTGTTCGCTATGCATCATGATCGGTGTGTGCACCAGCCAGCTGGCAAAATAGAGAAAAAACGGTTCACCCTGATTCTCACGCACAAAAGTCATGGCATCCTCAGTCGTCTGATCAAAGGGAAAGCCGTTTTCATCCAGGCGATATGGATCCTCGGGGGCGCTGGTCGCAAACCCAGTCAAACGATTCTTCATACCGCTCTGCACGCCACGGCTGTGGCGAGTGTAATCGAAGCCCTGATCCTCCGGCTGCGGATAGCCGTGATGACGCATAGCAACATGCCATTTGCCGCTGTGCCCGGTGGTATAGCCATTCGCCTTAAGCGCCTCTGCGATCGTCACCGTCTCAACAGGCATGCGGACGCTATACCAGGGCGACATGATCGACCACCCGTCACTATGCGCATGAGGAGGCTTGCCGCCCGACACATGGGTCATCTGCGCACGCGCCGGATGATCGCCGCTTAAAATCGCGGCACGTGAAGGTGCACACGTCGGCGCGGGTGAATAGGCCTGCCAAAAGAGCACCCCCTGCTTCGCCAACGCATCGATGTTCGGCGTCTCCATCGGCGAGGGTTCGTCAATGTCATAGCACTTCACATCCTGCCAACCGAGGTCATCGGTCAGGATCAAAATAATATTTGGCTTGGCTGGTCGGCTCACCTCAGCAGAAGCGATTGACGAAAGCATCGTGCACACGACACATAGCAGCACAGCATTGAAGGTGACTTTTAGACAATTCATAGTGTAATTCATTAATACTAAACCAGCCGCATCCCTACTGCTTCGGCACATAGAAATCTTCGATAATTTTGACACGCACCGAACCAACCTCTTGTTCAGTCGTATCGCGCACAAAAATCAGACGACGCATATTCTCTACGTTGTGCCATTGCCCACGATACACTCGATACGGGTTTCCATCCTTATCCATCTCCAGCGCAATGACCGGCGTTTTTGCTTCTTTCTTTGCATCAATCAGTCGCTGATCCTTTGAAGGGATCTTAAACCGCTCGTCCCCGAACTTCCAGTAGAGTGGCTTGCTTGCGAGGTTGACTAGCAGGCACGTGCCCTTCCCCACTTTCGACCAACTATCTTCGATGCTGAGCACACTGTAAGCCGGCGACTCTCCCTCCCCATTCGCAACGAACAGGAGTAACGGCGCCTCCTGCTCCGGGTTGTATTGATAGGTCGCGACGACCTCTCCCCCCTTAGCTTGGTCATAAAAATACAACAGCGGTGCGCCCGTATAGCCATACGTCTCAGTCTTTGACAAATCATTCAAGCGGATGGGGAGACGCTTGGAATCCTCCGCAGAGCCGACGTAGAGCTCCACCATACGGAGTTCCTTGGACATCGCCAAACAACGAAAATCGAAACTTACGTGCTCGGGCTGATCTTGTGCGACCAGCACCAAGGACAAAGCGAAAAAGTGGATCAGGTATCGAAAATATCTCATAACAAGGACGCGACTCTATTCAGTTCAGATCTCACTCGGATCCAGATAACGAATGCTAATGATTTTAAATCTACGTCCGAATTGCTCATTCGTGACGCTAAGGTCGGCCAACTCAGTATCCACCAAATCAATACGATCTACAAATTCAGGAAGCTGCTGAACTGTCGCTTCAAGATACACCTCCGAACGAACATCGGTTACAGGATCCCTCGACTCCCCATAACTGCGAATCGTGAAGGTGTTTGACTTCACCGTCAGATACGGCCCCAAAGAATTCAAAAGATCTCCCTGCATCAAGTAGCCGGGGCCCACTCCATACGAATTGCCCGTCCCCGCCTCCGGATCAAGAAAGACATCATTGCGCATGCTGGACGAAGGATCGCTACCACTATAATCGACAGGCAATCCCAGAGCAAAGTTATCATTCAATTTAGCATCGTTGATCGCCTGTTGCAGGGGGCCCATCAGGCCATCCTCGCCATCGGAAAGCTTGCGGTTGATAAAATCTGACAACGACATAAACGGGCCGCGCGCCTTAACCTGCGCCACAACGGCCGTGGCCAGGTCGTTTAATTCGGTCGCATCCAAGGTGCGGTAGCCACTGCCCGGATTGTTTTGAATGATCGAGGCACTCGGATGACTCATATCCAATGTGGGGCGCGAAAAGCGGGAAAAAGCTGCTTGATCATCGTTGCTGCCGATCTTGAGCGACTGCCCTGCTCCATCGTTGAGTTCCATGCCAACCACGGATTGATTATATGCACTGCCAAGGAAGGCACGCCACGCGGGGATCGAAGTGGAATTCACATTGAACGCGCCCTCCACCAGCAGATGCGCGGCAAGTGTCTCCTCTGGCGTGCGATCAGGGTCTCCGTCTTTCAGGATCGTTGTCAGCGCATTAAGATCAGTTCCCGTAGGTAGATGGAGACGCATCCGCACATTCTTCAAACTGCTACTGCCATCAACAAACGCATCAATTGCGTCATCCAAACCTTCCGTTTCCGTGCCCGTTTCATAAGTCGGTGATAGCGACGAGAAAAAGTAGTCATCCCAAAGCGCCTCGTTCAGCAAGTATGAGAAATCAACAGCTGAGCCGCTCCAGGGTTTGCCATGAACATTCATTGGCCCCACGGAAGAAATCGACTCTGTCCGCCTCAAGTAAGGCGATGCAAACGAATTCCCAACCGCATACGAAGGTTCATAGCCATCGGTGTTGAAAAAGACATGCTGCAGCTGTGCAATGGAGGTTAACGGGGTCAGCGGAAACTCCCACGCGACGGGGCGGTGTTGCCCATCACCTACGGTATTGTATGAGGTTCCATAATGCGGACGCTCATAATTATTGAAGAAATTCTCCAGTTCAGTGAGCCCACCACCAAAGGTCTGAGGCTCCAGCGTGGTATAGGGATTACAACGCAGATGCCAATATGTGCCCACTTCACTGGTGGAGAACGGCGCGCGCGGGTTCGACGCTAAATACATGTCAATCGCGCTCGGTTTTTGCAGATGATTATTAATATTATCCGCGGCTGCCGTGGTCCAATTAAAGATGCCGATCGGATAAGGATTTGACAATGAAGAGACTGGCACACTCGAAACGAAACTGAGCCCATCCTTGCCACTCCCGCCATCAATCATGCTGTCCGATCCTGTTGGCCCCGTGCCCATATCGCCGGTAAATGCGATCATTCGATTATAATACTGATCCACAGTCCCAGCTCCAGCTAACATATAATGCGATGTATTCCAGTTCGTTTGGAATGCGGCAATGGCCATATCAATCGTGGTCACCTCAGGAGGGATACTAAGCCCATTGTCGATATAATTGCTACTGATCACCATGGACAGGATATCATTAGAACCGACCTTGTCAGTGCGATACCAACTATCCAAGTAAACGCCACTGGCCGGGTTGAATGTATTGCTAGCAGCGATCGTGTTAGAGGTCACCATTCCATTGGCAGAGTATAGTTTCAGTTCGCCTGGTTCAAAACGCTCTCCGCTGGCAATCGTCAGATTAATCAAGCTGGATCCAATCTCCCGCTGCAATAGAATCGGAAGCGACACACGCCCCTTATATGCGGGTGTATCTCCCTGGAATGAATACTCCAAAGCAATATTAGGCTCCACTCTAACCTGAGAGGCACTCGCCAATTCAAGCGTTACATTGTAAGGATTCCACAACAGTGCGACCGGATTTAAGACCGTCTTGAGCATACCACCATCATTGAACATAGAGATCACCATGATGTGACCAAGATAGACCGGTTGCCGCTGCACCAGAAGCGGGCGCGGCAATACAAAGCCACCAGCTCCGTTCCCCACAGACTCAGCGACCTCATAGACATTCGGGTCACGGTAATAATGGTGAATATGTCCCCGCGTGCTGTAGAAGCTAACGATGTCACTATCTGATAGTTCGCCATGCGCCATTGGATTGGTGGTAGTGACACTGGGAATCCCCGCATTGAACGACATCTGCTTGTAGAGATTGTAATGATCCTGAAAAACCGACCAGGTCGGGCCGCGCACATCAATCGACTTGCCTGCCGGGTGATCATAATTATCGACCACAAAGACATTCCCCGTGTCCGCATTTCCATACTCAAAAGCCAGCGATAGATCTGTCTTCAGACCTCCTCTGACCGGGTTAGTCAACAGTCCGTATGAAATGGTCGTCACGTCATGATCGAGTTTGCGGACGTCCTCTGCAGCGACTCCCTGCAACTCAAAATCATCTATGGATTGTGACTTCCTCAAGTAGGCTCGAACCGCAGTATCGGAGTGCTTGCCCGCTGTCGCTGCACCGATTTCCGCAAGCAACTCTGAGCCGGCACTCTGCACCGCCCCCATCGGATAGAGCCACTCGGGATCCCTCGGGTCTGCTTCTGCCACTGCGGAGTAATAGCCTTCTTCCGCGATGGTATTCACCTTCGCCTTCACGCCCTCATCTTCAATCCAGTAGGCATAGGCGGTCGATGGCTCGACGGAGACCTTGTCCACCGCCACATCTGGCGTGCCATCAGACGCCGTATGCAGCACAATTCTTTCCGGGGCAGAGGATGCAGCATTCACATCCAACTCACCGATCAGCCCGCTTTGGTCTAAAGCACCACTGGCATTCGCGGCAGTGGCAAGCCATTGAATGAAGGTCCCATCCGTGCTGTTCCAGACCCCGGTGTAGTATTGGTGGCCAGCGGCGACACCGTTCGCATCTATGAGTCGATCAGCCGTCGCCGTAATACGCTGATCCGGCCCGGTTACCTTCTGTAACTCTCCGATCGCGACATTCAAGCCCAGGAGCGCAGCTTGCTCTGCTTCAACTCGGGCGGATGCAATCACCGCGGACTGTGACTCCACCTGAACTAGGGTGGTGATTGACAGCAACAGCAGAAGCACGAAAGCCATCAAACTCAACGCGATAACAAGAGCAAATCCACCGGAAGATTGCGATTGGCGTGAGTTGTGTGAGGTTTGCATTTAAATTGAAAGGTAAAGGCGAATTCGGGGAGTGTAAATGACGAGTCTCGATCTAAAGGCACCCCTTGCCTGTTCAACTACAAAATCTGAATGTCGCGCGCACAAACTGAACAAGCATAACATATAAGAGTTGAAGTCTATACCACCCCAACGAATCACACAATATACGTAAACACGTAGTGAGTGCAGAGTTGCCGCATGTCCCTCTATGCAGTAACACAATGTAAGGCTTGTTACATTGCACCGCTTCCCGGAGAGACTTGCCGGATAGATGGCGGGAAAACGATCGTCATAGATTTCACGGAATCGGACCAGTGCATCTTTGGCGGCCTCGGCAGTGGGTGCGGTGTAGATATTTTTTAGCTCGGCGGCGACTTCCTTGCGTTCCTGCCACCTTACAAACTTGAAGCTGTTGCGTAGCATGTGAACAATGCATAGCTGCACGCGAGTCTGAGGGTAGACGTTCTCAAGAGCTTCAGGAAAACCACTGTGCCCATCGACACAGGAAAAGAAGGTGTCACGTAGCCCTCGATTCTGGAGTTCAGTGAGCATATTAAGCCAGAACTTCGCGCCTTCGTTGGGCGAAGACCACATGCCTAGCACTTCCTTTTGCCCCTCCATGTTAACGCCCAGAGCCAAGTAAATCGAACGGTTGGAGACCTTTCCATTGTCTCGGACCTTCGCCACGATCGCATCAAAGAAGACGATCGGATAAACAGGATCCAATGGGCGGCATTGCCACTCTTTGACCTCCTCGCAAACCGCGTCGGTCACATTGGAGATCAGAGTCGGCGAAACTTCGACGTTATACATCTGCTCTAAATGTCCCTGGATGTCGCGGGTCGTCAGGCCAAGGGAGTAGAGGCTCAAAATGGCCTCATCAAAACCGTCAAAACTGCGTTGATGCTTAGGAACCAGTATCGGCTCAAAATTACCCTCGCGATCACGAGGGACATTACGCCTCAGGGCAAGACGTGCCTTCAACGAATATCGGGGTGCTCAGGATCGTCTTCGCCTTCGGCTTACGCTTCCACGGCCCCTTCTCGATACGTTCGACCAACAGCTTCGCCGCATTTTGACCGATCTGATAAGGCTCTTGATCAAACGACGAAATGGCCACACGCGGGTCGCGCAAATTTAAGGCACCAAAACCGACGACCTTTACTTGCTGCGGAATCTTCAGCTTCAGTCGCTGGCAACTATGCCATGCACTCGTTGCCAAGCGGTCCGCAATCGCAAAGACACAGTCGAACTGCCCTTTTAATTGCTCCAGCTCATGATCAATCAGATCCGCGTTGTGAGTAAAATTCGGCGTAATCACATCTGCGGCGAACTGGCCGAAAAGAAGGCCGTCACAAACCCCGAAAGGCTGCCTGGCCTGTTACAGCAAATCCAGGCCACGACAAAGCGCTCCATTGTCGCCGTGCACCATGTATCTGACCTACAAACCGCCACAGGACTGTATAAGGGGCTCATCGCTGATATGAATCGCGCGGCCGAGCGCATTGTAGTTAATCTCGAACACAAGCTGTCCGTGTCAGGCGAGCAGCACCTGGCAACGATCGATCAGCAAAAACAGGTCGACCTGTTCTTGTTCTACAAAGAGTGCCTGATCAACTGCTGCCGCCATTCTGATGCCACGGAGCTCTCCACCCGCTTGGTCGTCGGTGCAAAAACGACCCTCCTGACGGTGACCGATAACGGCAGCAGCCCACCCGATCACGGCGCACAGGCCCTGCCCCCTTCCCTCAAACGACGCGCCAAAATCCTCGGTGCCCGAGTCACGCTCACCCATCCCGACGAAGGCGGATGGTGTATCTCGCTACGCTTGCGCAACAAACGGCGATGGCCTCGACTCACCCGAGCGGGCAAGTAATCTTATGAAACCACATATTCGAATCATCCTCGTTGAAGATAACCCTGAATACCGGCAGGCCATCAAATTAGCCCTCGAGGACGAAGTGGACCTGGAACTGTCTCACAGGTTCGGCGCCGCCGAGGTGGCCCTGCGCGGCCTCCAATCCATGGCCAAGGATGAAGCATGTCCGGATATCATCCTGCTCGACATCAGCCTGCCCGGCATCAGCGGAACCGACGCTATCGCCTCCTTCGCTGCCTGCTGCCCCGACGCAAAGATCATCATGCTGACTCAGTCCAAAAAAGAGGCAGATGTCCTGCGGGCAGTTCAACTCGGAGCAGCGGGTTACCTGTTAAAATCCTCTTCGATTGATGAAATCGTCGGAGGCATTCGCACCGTGGTCGCGGGCGGCGCTCCCCTAGACCCCGAGGTGGCGCAATATGTCATGCAAACACTCGCCAAACCGCACGCGGACCCCTCACTCAAAATCGACCTCTCACCTCGTGAGATTGAAATACTGACACTCATCAGCGAGGGACATTTAAAGAAGCAGATCGCGGATCAATTAAACATCAGCGAAAACACCGTAGCCGACCATGTGAAACGGATGTATAAAAAGCTGAAGGTACAAAATTCCCCCGCCGCCATCGCCCAAGCCTACAAGGGCGGCATCCTGCCGAAGAAGGACAAATAAGAGACGATTAGGTGTTACCTCATGGAGCCTGGCACGTCTGTGGTGATCGACAGAACGCCCAATGCTTGCATGCGTCTTGCGGTATTCAGATCATTAATGGTCCAGACGTGCCATTCATATCCTTGCTGACTGACCGCTTCGATGACCGACGCAGGCACAGCGGTGTTCGAGCTGAGGCCATCCGCTTGAATCTGCTTCAGCGTCTTCAAGACCGTAGCGAGAGCTGGTGTAATCTCTCCTGTCTCTTGTTTGTTGAAACTGCACAACCAGGATGCCTTGTATTGCGGTGCTTTGATCTTGAGTTGCTGAATCACCTGCTTGTTGAAGGAGATGACTACAATCTGCTCCTGTGTCAGGCCTGATTGATCGATCTCATTGAGCAACGTGGGAATGATTTCAGCGCCGCACTTCACTTCGATAAAGATCTTCTTCCCTTGCGGAATCGTCGCAAAAACTTCAGCGATGGTCGGGATTCTTGTCCCGTTGAAAGCCACTCCATGAGTCGCGCCCACATCCTGCTGTTTCAGTTCAGCCAAGGTTGATTGGCGAACGACCAGTTGAGTGCCCGCGACCCTCTTTGTGTCGGCATCGTGGAAGCAGACGATTTCCCCGTCTTTGCTTAGATGAAAATGCTGTTTCAATTCAGCCAAGGTTGATTGGCGAACGACCAGTTGAGTGCCCGCGACCCTCTTTGTGTCGGCATCGTGGAAGCAGACGATTTCCCCGTCTTTGCTTAGATGAAAATCGCCTTCAATGGCATCGGCTCCCTGCTCCCATGCCAACTGGAAGGCAGGAATTGTGTTCTCAGGGGCATCCCGCGATGCGCCGCGATGTGCGACAATCAAAGGTTCCTCAGCGTGGCCAGCGATGATTTTAGGTAGCACGACATCGGCCGAAGCCAGTGACGCTAATCCTAAAAGAAATGTAATTGTAGCTACTCTTTTCATCGAATCATTTATTACATGGGCCCTAACTCGCTACCTAAGTGGTGCTAAAAACGCAATCAATTAACTGGCGCTAGACCAATCGACTTGAGGCTGGTTAATTCCGGATCACCCTCGACTAAACTAACCGTAATACTGTGCTTACCTGGCGTCGCAAAGTTCAAGATTCCGAACGGATAGGTGTGATAGCCCGAAGTCCCGGCTTGTTGGTTTTGCAGTGTCGTTCCCTCGTCGGTCTTGATCGCCCACACGGGGCGCCCTGCGCCGCGATAGGTGAGCTCCAGATGATAATCACCAGCTGCTGCCACATCCACCTCCCAAGTGACAGTGCCGCCTTCATGCCACTCGCCGACTTGAGTTACATGTTTCCACTCACCGAATTTCTCCATCCAGCCAATACGTTTTTGAGTCGCCGCATCGACACGGGCAAAAATCGCCGGCAGCGCCGTCGGCATATTTGGATGCACACCGAGCGTCGCAACCACGGCAGGCGCACCCTTGAGCTGCAACTCTATCACCGAAGCCAAACCCGATGTCTGCGCCGTCGTTAGCGCGCCGCCTTCAATGGCCACCCAAGTCCCCTGCTGCGTCCACTGCAGCGGTAGCATTTTACCCGAATCAGTGCGCAATGCCGCGCTCTCGATCGGCGTCTGCAAGCCTGAAAGGTAAATACGCTGATCCTGCGGCCACTCAAACACGACCAGATTCAAACGGTCGCCTTGAGTGGTAATATCGCCCCAGGGCATCGCCATCCCCCAAGGTGATGAGCCAGCACTATAGACCACTGCTGGGAATTTCTCGAGCCACTGCCCAGCCTCAACTAAATACTTTGCGGCAGGTGCAGGCACCCGACCCTTACCATCTGGGCCGACATTTAACAGATAGGTGCCACCACGACCGACGGTGCCGATCAAGCGATGCAGGATCGTTTTCGCGTCTTTCCAATTTTGATCATACCATGCATATGACCACGAATCATTGGTGGTGTCGCAGCTTTCCCAAAGACCCTTATGGTTGCGCAACGGCACTTCCATATCACCAAGGCTCTCATAGTCGCCCATCCCGTGCCCCACTCGACTGCACAGCATCGCATTCGGTTGCGTCTCACGCACCAGGTCGACCAACTCACTCACAAACTGCTTTGGCATTGAACCCGGCGTATCAAACCACACAAAGCTCAAAGGGCCGTAGTTGGTGCAAATCTCTTTTACTTGCGGATAGCACTTCTCGCGGAAATAGCGCTCGAAAGTCGCCTGGCTGCCATCAGGGTTTCGCTCTGCGCCACCCTTTGCGCCTGGTGACGTCCAATCTTGATTGTGCGAATAATAGAAGCCGAAGCCCAGACCTGCCGCATGACAGGCGTCGGCCAATTCTTTCATCGGGTCGCGTGCAAACGGAGTGGTATCGACAATATTAAACGGATGCGCGGAATCAAACATCGCAAAGCCCTCGTGGTGCTTGGATGTGATCACTATATATTTCATCCCCGCTGCTTTGGCGGTGGCAACGATCGCCTGTGCGTCGAACTCGGAAGGGTTAAAATCCTTGGCGATGCCCTTGTAGTCGGCATCCGGAATTTTCATCTGCCGTTTGATCCACTCGCCGATGCCATAGAACGTCTGATCCTGCCACTTTCCGCCCAGGTGTGAGTACAGCCCCCAGTGGATAAACATGCCGTAGTTGCCATCGCGGAACAGTGCCGCACGCTCCGAAGCTTCAACCCCGGTGTGAGTACAGCCCCCAGTGGATAAACATGCCGTAGTTGCCATCGCGGAACAGTGCCGCACGCTCCGAAGCTTCAACCCCCGAGACGACACTCGAATCGCCCCACATTTTATCCATCGACTCTTCAGCGGTCACTGGCTGGCAACAGAGAACAGCTGCAAGTAATGCGACCAGCGCGGGGTGTTTCTTAAAAATTATATTCATTTGGATTGAGTCGGTACGTGTAAAAATCGGCACTGCTGTTACTACTAGCAACAGTAAGCCAGTCAAATCCATATTAAACAATGAGCGACAGTTTTTAGGTGATGCCCCTCTGGATGTTAAATACTCCTCAATGCAATGCAGGCACTAGCATCTGGCGCGCAGCAAGGGACGCTGAATGCCGTAGTGGCTGGATCGATGGCGTCGAATGATGGTTCATACTTCTGATCGACTGCGCAATAACTGACGCGGCCCACGGCCATACTGCGCGCGAAAGACTTTATAAAATTGAGCATAGCTACCAAAACCAGCCTCCAACATCGCTTCCGTCATATTGATTGAATGCCCGTCGCCATAGCACTCCCAAAAGCGGCCAAGACGTATATTGTTTTTATACTGGCTGAGTGGAATGCCTACTTGCTGGCGAAACATCCGACTCAAATAGGCTTCACTGATGCTACACTGCTTCGCCAGCTCACTAAGTGACTCGCTATCAGGATTCTCGCTGATCAACGCCAAAGCCTGCCGCACCGAGCCATGTAGTTTGAGACTATCGGCACGTGCTTCGGCGTCTTGCTGATAACGCCACGCCAACAACAATAAATGACGCAGTCCGGCATTCAAGGCATCAGGGTCGTGATGCTGATAGCGAAACGAAGAGTCCACACCAAAGCCCGCTTCACGATTGAGCAGATCCGCATCCATCGAGCCCTCCATAATGGCGGCCATCATCCGCTCCATCAGATCAAATCGGGCAGGCGTGAGGATACTATGCAAAATCCCTACATCGCCGACATCTTGTTTGCCTAAATCAGCATAGGTCGCACTGCGACAGGCGCGCTGAATCATGTCTGGGGTAAAGACGCCGACGTAATATTGCGCATCCGGTGTGCGGTGCATGATCTGGTGCTCCTGCGAAGGAAAAAACCACAGCAACGACCCACGCCCGAAGGTATAACTTCGCCCATCCAGCACGTAAGTAATTTCGCCGTTTACGACCAGATTCAATTCGACCTCGCGGTGGCGATGACTCACAAGGATCGGCGGATTCCGCACAGACTCAGCTAAAAAAAGAAATCCATCATACTCTGAGTCAATTTTGAGAGAAACTAGCATTTAGACAAAATACGATAACTTTATGTCTCTATGCAAGAAGACAGATGGGCTACTTTCCTGTATAAATGGGGCTATTATAACAACCAGCTACGCTGCTGATTTCAACCGAGCTGCCACCTCCAACCCCACATACCCATGGAACAAGATCCCGACCACGGCGCCACCATCCTCATGCGTCCTCCTGAAATCCTCGACTACAGCTTGACGGGGCATAATGCCGAACGTGCGGTCGAACTCGGCCTCGCCGAAGCGGACTGGTATCAATCCCCACTCCCGCGCGCGACGATGCGCAAGTTCCTCGAACGTAGAGATGGCCCCGCGATTCGTGACACACTGCTGTTGATCGCGATACTCGGCGCCACTGGCTATGCCACCGCCGCGCTGTGGGGCAGTTGGTGGGCCGCGATCCCCTATCTGATCTATGCGGTGTTTTACGGCACCAGCTCGGACTCGCGCTGGCACGAGTGTAGCCATGGCACTGCCTTTAAAACCGACTGGATGAACAACGTCGTGTATGAAGTCGCCTCCTTCATGGTGATGCGCGAATCCGTGATCTGGCGCTGGAGCCATACCCGCCACCACAGCGACACGGTCATCGTCGGCCGTGATCCGGAAATCCAAATCCCACGCCCGCCGGACATCAAAGGCCTAGCCTTAGCCTTGATTAACTACGGCGGCTATATGACCTATTATCCGAATCTGATCCGCCATGCGTGCGGCCAGATGTCGGACGCAGAACGCACCTATGTCCCAGACACCGAATTCGGCAAAATTTTCCGCAACGCCCGAATCTCTGTCGCGATTTATACACTAATTCTGGTATCCGCAATTACACTACAGAGCTGGGTGCCGATCTTTCTGTTCATGCTGCCACAATTCTTCGGCACATGGCTGATGATCGTGCACAACACCACGCAGCATGCCGGCCTCGCGGAGAACGTGCTCGATCACCGCCTGAATTGTCGCACCGTTTACATGAATCCGATCAGCCGATTCATCTACTGGAACATGAACTACCACGTGGAGCACCACATGTTCCCGCTGGTGCCTTACCATAGACTGCCGGAACTGCACAAGGCCGTCAAAGCTGATTGCCCATCGCCCTACCCCTCGATTCTTTCAGCTTGGAAAGAAATTCTGCCGACAATTCTGCAGCAGGTCAAAGACCCGACCTACCACGTCAAACGCCAATTACCTCCAGCACAGCCACGCATTGACGAAGGCATCCCACACTCACAGGCAAAGCCGAATACGGATGGCTGGATCGAAGTCTGTGCCGCAGCTGACTTGGGCAACGAAGACGTCATTCGCTTCGATCATGTTAAAAAGACCTTCGCGCTTTACCGTGATAACTCTGGCAAACTCTACGCCACCGACGGTATCTGCACGCACGGCAACACCCACCTCGGCGAAGGCCTAGTCAAAGGAAAGATCGTCGAGTGCCCCAAGCACAACGGACGATTCAACCTCGAAGACGGCTCACCAGCCCGCGCGCCAATTTGCCGCGGACTCGCGACCTACCCTATCGAAGAACGCGACGGTCGCCTATGGCTTAACGTCGAAAAAGCCGGCGGTGTCGGCGCACGCCACGAAAAGACTTACCAGCTGCGTGTCGTCAGTAACACTAGCGTTGCCACCTTCATCAAGGAACTGGTGCTCGAACCAGTCGATGCCAATGAGAAAATCAAGTTTACTGCAGGCGACTATATGCAGCTCGATATTCCGACCTACCAAAAGATCGAGTTTCGCGAGTTTGATATTCCAGAGCCCTACGCCACCGTCTGGGAGCGTCAGCACGTCTTCGACCTACAAGTCAGCAACCTTGAAACCAGCCGTCGTAACAATTACTCACTGGCGAGCAACGCTGTGACCGAACGACAGCTCAAATTCAACGTGCGCATCGCCACGCCACCTCCCGGCCAAGACTGCCCTCCGGGCGTCGGCTCCAGTTATGCATTTAATCTGAAAGCCGGCGACGAAGTCACTGCCATCGGCTCCTTTGGCGACTTCCATATCAAACCGACTCAAAAAGAGATGGTCTACATCGGCGGCGGCGCCGGCATGGCTCCGCTACGCGCACACATCGCTCAACTATTTGAAAACGATCACAGCGCACGCAAGGTGAGCTACTGGTATGGCGCCCGCTCGAAGCAAGAAATTTACTACGAAGACTACTTCCAACAACTTGCCGACGCGCACCACACACAGCGCACGCAAGGTCAGCTACTGGTATGGCGCCCGCTCGAAGCAAGAAATTTACTACGAAGACTACTTCCAACAACTTGCCGACGCGCACCACAACTTCGACTTTCAACTCGCCCTCTCCGACCCACTGGAGGACGATAATTGGACAGGCCACACTGGTTTCATTCACGAAGTCGTGCTAATCAACTATCTGGAAGCTCACCCCAATCCGAAAGCCGTCGAATTTTATCTATGCGGCCCACCGATGATGGTTAAAGCCTGTACCACAATGCTCGCCCAACTCGGCGTGTCTGACGGACAAATCGCTTTCGACGAATTTTAATCCACTACGCATGACTTACGCCTCCACTCCCACACGCCTCTACGCCCTCTTTAAATATACATATCAATGGTTGGTCGCTGCTCGACGAAGGCGATCCCGCAACCGAAGCAGGCCTGCGCACGCATCTCGCCGCGATCAAGGATGCCGACTTTCAAAGTTATTGCTGGGCGCCAACTAATCCACAGCTGCAAGAATTACTCGCCGAATATGGCTTACGCTATGGCGGCGCCTTTGACGCAGCCAAGCCGGAGCAATTTGCAGATCGTATCGCAGCGATCATGGCAATTGATCATGGCCCGATTAATTGTCAGCTCGCCGACGACGACACACCCGTCGAAGAGGCAATCGAACTCACGCTCGCGCTGATGGCCGAAGCGAAGAAGCAACATGCCTCGGTGCA